>ERZ1292640.895-Hain-H43-02um-R1-895-length-24767-cov-8_pt1 | contig 24767 bp, 23 predicted proteins | sample MGYA00564404_ERZ1292640 | MGnify/ENA primary metagenome ERZ1292640 (study PRJEB36523, sample SAMEA6512636) | groundwater metagenome | collected 2019-01-08 | study: AquaDiva: Metagenomics assemblies of 32 groundwater samples | reverse complement strand
CCTCCAGTTTCATTTTCCACCTTAACAAGATGTCTATGAAACCGGCAGCAGCCCAGATTGACTCTTTTGACGCTTTCAGATCTACGGAAAGCTTGGCGTCGTCGGCGCCATCGCAGAGGATCGGGGTTTCCCCTTGTATTGCATCGTGCGCGCTCAAAGTCGCCACAATAGTGAATCAAAACTCGGTGTGATTGATAGGGAGGCGAAATGTCTAAAACTCGGTGGTGGAAATGCGATCTGCAAGTAGCAACGCCGGCATGGAAATTCACTTTTCCAGCTGGCTCAAACTTTCAATTTGGATCCGGCGATACTGCGTTAGAGACTTCCGAAAGAATTCGATTCCTGGACGCCTACATGGAGCAACTAAAGGCTACGGGTGTGGAGGTAATTGCTCTTGCCGACCACAACACAGGTGAATGGATCGATGATGCGAAAGCAGCAGGCCACAGACACGGCGTAATCGTATTTCCAGGCTGTGAAATAACGACTGGCACCGGCGCAGACGGCGCACATCTTCTTGTGATTGGTGATCGTTCCAAAACAACGCAAGACTTCGACCGCCTGATTCATGGTTCGCTCGGGTTTGGCCATCCCAACTCACCATATCGCAGTGAAGGTGGGGACGACCGAAAGCCCAACGCATCACATTCCACGCTCACTGACATTCTCAATGACCTGCCTGACGATTACTTGGCGATTGGCCCACACGTATTGAACGCAAATGGGTTGGTGTCGAAGGCGACTGCTAACGGGGACATTCGATGGAAAGCTCTTCACCACGAGCGCCTGGTTGCAGTTGACCCAGGAGACTGTGCAGATTCTGAGGCCGACAGTTTCAACGCGAAATTTAGGCGCAGAGCGCTAGATACTTTTCCCCGCCTTTCAGCGCTGGCTTTTGTTGCTACCTCAGACGCGTATTGCATTGACGACTTGGGTAAACGCTTTACTTGGATTCGCATGGCTGAGCCCAGTATTGAGGCGCTTCGCCAGGCATGCCTAGACCATGAGTCAAGGGTTCTATGCGACTGGTCTCCCAGACTTAAAACTTTCCCAGGCAACAACCCTAATAACGTGAGGCACGCATGGATATCCAGCGTAATACTCGGCGGGGAAATGTCCAACTCATCTAAGCCCCTCGAGCTGGAGTTTCATCATGGACTCAATGTTTTGATTGGAGGTCGGGGAAGTGGGAAATCATCCGTGGTTGCGGCTATTAGACAGCTCTATTCTTCAAATGAATCATTGCCAACGCGGTTAAAAAGTGAGGCTGAAGATTTCTCTCAAACGGTTTTTGCCAAAGCCGTGCTTTATGCGACTCACCGCGTTCAGGAGTCTCAAGAAGAGCAGTCGGCGAACTGGACACTGCAAACGGGTAGAAATACGATGGCCAAGGGCCAGACGAGTAGAACCACTTTCGGGGCAACAGTAATCAGTCAAAAGGAGCTTTTCGAAAGAGCTGCGGGCGATAGGAACGACCCAGAGCTCACATCGCGAAGTCTTCTCGCTCTCATTGATGCCAGCTTGTATACCTCGGGAAGCTTTCTGAGCTTCAATGGCGGCTTTGGTGCTGGTAAGGCTGCAGGCGTTGAAACACTCTCAACGGCCGATTTCACAACAACACTCGATGATGCCAGGGCAAAGTGGACGACCGATCACAGGGCATTTGTTCGGTTTAAAAACGATTTGGCCGAACTCCCGTCGCTGAGGCAGAGGCTGGAAACGCTTGAGCAGCAAGTCCAGGCTTTCTTTTCTCCTGACGTTACCGAGCGTCTCAATGTCGTTAAATCTCGTCTCGCTGAGGGCCAAGAATTGAGAGCTCGCAGGACCGCACTGGTTGACCAGATTGAGACGGCGCTGGCTTCAGTTGAAGAGATAGAGGTGCTTAAAAGCGAAGTCCCAAATCACGCTCCTGAATTCGTCGAAGTTGCTGCGCGCTATGAAAAAATTCAAGCTGCGTTGGCTGCTTCGGTTATCGCCGTTGCCAGAGGTGCGGAAAAAGAGCTTGATGATTTCGAGGAAAGCAAAGCCTATACCGATTGGTCGGCCATTCATGATGCGGCTGACACAGACATGCGCGACTACGTAGCCAGCTTGACTGCGCAAGGACTTTCACCAGATGAGTTTAGTCGGCTACAGGAGGAACTCAACCGAACGCGATACGCTATCGAGCAGTTGGAGACAAAGGCGCATGAGCTGAAAAAGGTGGAACTGCAAAGCACCAATTCATGGAACGCATTGATTGACTTGTTCGCTAACCGAAGGGCCGGCCGAGACGCATTACTTAATCAGGTAGCAACAGCTAGCGGGCGCCTGCGGTTTTCATCGGCGTTGATGCAAGACTTAGCCCCATGGGTTGAGTTCGTGAGAAACGCCGCCGGCTTTAGATCTGACGGCTACTTGGATGAGACCCGTCATTTAGCCGCTTGGCTTTGGAAAGGGGATGAAGCCGAATGTCCAATGCGGCTCAACCAGTGGCAAGAATTTCTAGTTAATAAAGATACGAAAGCATTTCAAGCCGTCACTGGGCTCAGAAGCGTTTTTGTTGAACGGTTTGAAAGAGTCGATGAATCGGCCAGGTATCGGATGGCAACCGAATTCCCCGATGACGTTGTAGGAATGGATTTCCTCAAAGAGCACGGCAAGGCGGAGGTGAATGCCGACTGGCAATCTATTGTTCGCGGCTCTCCTGGCCAGCGCACCGCTGCGATGCTGGCATTTGTGTTACACCACGGACGAGAGCCTTTGGTGCTGGACCAGCCAGAGGACGATTTAGATTCGGAGTGGATTTCAAAACTGGTTGTCAAAGAGCTTCGTCAAAGCCGCTGGCACAGGCAACTCATTGTTGTCTCCCACAACGCCAATATTCCAGTCCTTGGAGACGCGGAGCAGGTGATAGCTCTTGAAAATCGTGACAACTCGCTATGCATTCGGGAAAGCGATGGCGTCGATACGAACGGCCAGCCCGTCAAACTACCGCACGTAGGACCAGTTGAAAACGTTCTGGTTAGAAAAGATATTCAAAGCATCATGGAAGGTGGCGTGGCGGCGTTCGTGCTGCGAGAACAGAAATACAACAACGAAACCAAATCACACAGGGCTTACTGAAACCTTTCGTGTGGTTCAGAAGATTCTTATTCTAAAAACCTTGAGGGATGAGAGATGGCAGTCGAATCTGGGAGCTTTGTGCCGCTTTATGCGGCCGTAATTTCTGTGGTGGGCTCATTCGTAGGTGCGTGGTTTGCCACAAAAATGAGCAAGGACTCGGACAGGCACCATGAGGCCAGGCAGTTAGCCAAGACGTTCAAGGGTGAACTCAGCTCAATCATCAATGTGTTGCACGAGAGGGACTACCAAAAGGAGTTTCGCAAAGCTGCTGCCAAAAATCGTGAAGATCAAAAGCTTTTCATCTACGCCGTCAGCGTCAAGCAGGAATACCGATTTATATATAAGGCAAACGCTGCCAAGATTGGTTGCTTGGTGGAGCCTCTCCCCGAGATAATTGCGACTGTTTACACGATGATGGCCGCGCTGCTCGAAGAGTTCGAATCGCTCAGCGACATGCTCTACGGCAATAAATCATGGAATTTCCTCGGCTCACCCGATCAGGCCGGCGATAGGTTCGATGGCCTGGCTAGTGCGATGGATGCACTCGTGGCAGATATCAGGGCCACCGTCACCGAAATCGACAAGCACTACCCAAGTTAATCTAAGGGCAGTCTCATGGACATTTACATCGATGAGTCTGGCACGTTTCCAACGACTTCCACGCCCAGCTCGTGGAGTGTGATTGCCGCATATGTGTCCCCTGATGAGGACAAGCCAATTATGGAAAAGCTCGTGTCTCGATTAAAGGAAATGAAGGGCGGTGGCGCAGAGGTGAAGCTGGGCAAGCTCACAGAGCACGAGTATTTTAATTTTCTCCACACGCTAGGGAAGTTGCATGGCATCGTCTTTGCGGCGGCTACGGACATGAGTTCGAGCGCCAAGGATGTCATGTCTCATCATCAAAAAATGCAGGCTGATGTTCTCGCGAAAAGCAGAGACAAAATGGAGCACCTGGAAGCGCGAGTAGCACTGGATGAGCTAAGCGCACAAGTCTCTGCTCTGGCTCCCAATCACTACGCCCAGATGAAATTTCAAACGCGACTTTTTCATGAAGTCGTGGCGAGAAGCGTTTCCTACTTTGTGCAGCGCAGCCCTCAGTCCCTCTCTCATTTTCGATGGAGAATTGACTGGAAAGACATCTTGCCTACCGCGTATGAAAAAGTATTTCGCCAACTGTTGCCTGGCACGCTCCAGAGTATTTCTATCGATGAACCAATCCTGATGATTCGGCAGTTCGATTACAGCTCCATGAGCCGCTATGAGTTCGCTCCGGGCGATGAGCCAACATACCTTCAAGAGCAATACGGTTTTCCCCCGATGGATGGCTTTGACATAGGCAAACTAGTCGGTGACGACTTCGAATTTGTAGATTCGAAACTGCATGCTGGTGTGCAAGTGGCCGACCTGGTTGCCTCTGGCTTGAGGCGATTTCTCAAGGGTGAATTTAATGATAACAACGCAGCGGCGGAGCTCTTGGGCCGGCTCACAATTCAAAACGAGAAGTCGAAGCTGCCTCTTACGCTGGTGTCGTTAGGCGAGGGCGCAGCGGTAGGGCGCGAACTGACTCAACGGCTTAGGATTTTGGAGAAGTTTGCTCGTCCATATTTCCCAAGTCGCGCTTGAGGTAGCCATTGGCTGGGTAGCTCAGTTGCGCAGGAAATTTGCTCTCAAAGTGCTCGGCCATGGACTCTTTTTTCCCGTCCCACTCTGTCACGCCAGTGAGCTGTATGAGCTCGTGATACCTCTTTACATCTTTAACCCTTCCCAGTCTTCCGGCCAGTGCTAGAAGTTCATCGAGAAGGTCGGTGTGAACGTCGTTGTTGCGCCTTACCCCGTTGTTGTAGCCATCGACATAGTAGGGGTAGGCTTCCTCATATCGCCCCTGCAGCGCGAGGTAACGGCCATTGAACCAGTCGATTTCATGCTGGGTCGTCTCAATAATGGGCTCCCACGTTTTGGCCAGCCGCGCAATCATGTCCTCCAGTAACGGGCCATCTCTGGGGACTTCTGGCTTGTATAACGCCTGGCGAATTTGAACCCAGGGCCGGTCTTGCCCTATGTTGAGGGCTTTGCCAACCTCATTGCCTTTAGCGTTTTTGAGCAGTTGAAAAAGTTCTGCAGGCGGCGGAAATTCGTCACTGTGCAGCATCCAGGTAAGAATGTGATGACGCTTTCGCGGTCCGATTTTGGACAACAAACGTGCAACCAAAAGCCACACCATTTTTCCGGTGTCCTCTCGGTGGCCTAGGGCCTCCATTACCTCAGTCAGGTTTTCAAGACCCGGCACAGTGGATTTAATCCACGTGTCCAATGTTTTTCTAGCGTTGTCCTCATCGATGCCGTGTTTATTGGCCCGATATTGGGCGATGGCTTTGTAATCCTTATTTCCACGTCTGCAAAGGCTGCGCAGGTGGTCTGCTAAAGGCTCCTTGCTTGACAGCATACCTTTCAAGTCAGTGCCTGGATAAATCCTTTCAAACGCTTGAAGGAATGCTGTGCTGCTGGCAGGAAACGCTGACATCCAGAGAATCTCATCGACTTGCTCTCGGCTCAGAAGCGTCACGTCGCTAGCAGCCACCAGGCCGGCATACCACTCCATGGATTTGCATACATGGGCAAAGGTGGCAGCGGCGTGCACATCGCTATTGATGAAGCGGGCGAGCCTTTTTTCGAGGTCCGAGATGACCCGATTAATAAAATGAAAAGGCTGTTTTCCCTGCCTCGCACGCTCGTCTTTAAATGCCTTGAGTTCTTCAAAAAGCTGGTTTGGCTCTTTCGCGCTAGATGTCACCAACCCGCTCTTGATGCTCAGCTCGAAAATCAGCTCACCCATTGAGGGAAAGGGGGTCTGCGGATATTTGGCCATGGCGAATCCTACTCACTAAAACTGGGGGCTTCGCCCCAGCTTCTTGATCACTTGGACTTGGTAGTGGGAGTCGTCGCTTGCGTGCTCACCCGGGCAACTTTTGAGGCAAATGAGCCACGGGGAACCTGCCCGTTTCCAGCCTTTGCAGTAGCTTGGTATACGTGAGCCACGGTGGATTTGGCTATGGAGGGGTTTGATGATGAGCGTTTTGACATGTCTAATCCTTAAAAGGTGAGGTTTTGAGCGGCGAAAGTGCCGCCCAAAGCAGACTTTAGGATTTGGCCGGTGGCATGTCAGGGGGGAGAAGTTGGAAAATTTTCACTTCACCCAGGAGTATTCCTGCTTCGACGTGTGGGCTCGGGATCTTGCTCAGGCTCGGGAAGCGCCGTGATATGTAGAGCTCCTTGTGGCGGGATGCCGTATTGATTAAACAGCATGACCACTTCCGTGTCTGATTTGGGTTGTCCGTCCCGACAGGCAGCAAACTGGAGCATGAGTTCTCCTGTGGTGAAGGTAGGCTGGGCGGTAAACATGGCTTGCAAATCGGTGTTTGTCCAAACTTGCGAAGGCACGGCCCTTGAGTTCATGAACGCAACGGCATTGCCATGCCGCACGCAGGTTGAACCTTCATTTTCAAAATGTGTGGGCTGACGTGTGCTCTCGTATTCGCAAAAAAACATCTCGAATTTAGCAAGCCACCCTGGAGCAGCTGCTTGCCTAGCGAGTTGGCTCGAAAAATGTGATGCGCTTGTGCCCGTTGTTTGTGGGTAGTCCCATGCAGGGAGACGGGTTTTTAACCTGGGGTATTTAGCCTCAAAGATAGCTACTTTCGACTCTCCACCAGAGTGCAAAACAATTGCTGCATCGCAGCCGAGTTTGGTTTCTGCGCTTCCGGGCAGTTTGAAAGAGGCACCGGTCAAACCTGTAGCCGAATTATCTTCAATCATGTCGCTCAGACGGCCCAAAAATTGCGACGTGTAATCGTTCTCGCTCGTTATTCGACGCTTTGCCAGATCGCGGCGTGTGCGGTTGTCAGCCAGGTTTGCAAACGTCGAAAATTCAGCGATTTGCATCGGTGTCATGTGAAAGGCCATATCCCCCCTAGTGGTTGTGCTTCTCGTGTGCCTGCGCTCTCTAATGAGCTCTAACCGCCCGTATCGGTAGCTAGAGAAGTAGTGCCAAATTAGAGCCAAAAATAAAAACAAGCTCCTGAGAGCCTTTATCCATGCGGGTACGGCAATTGTGGGTCATCATGGGCGTGTGTTTTCCGGCCCCGGCGGTGGCCGGATCAGGGATGTCGAGGGCGGGCGGGGGAAGGTTCACTGGGGTTTCAGGCAAGGGCGGTAAAAGGCTGAATACACGGGTGAACTCAGGGTGGCTGCGGGGGGTGGCAACAGGGGCCGGGAAAATAATAGCACTTGCCGGCCTGTCCGCTGCCGCGGCCTGACGGAAATCGCCGCAAGGCGGGCCCTCCCGGTAAGGCACCGGCGGGTGCGACTGGCTTGTAAATCCTGAAAGATCAGACATTTCACTACAAAACGGGACCTTGCGCGGACGTAGACTTAATAGTTAGGAATCTGACATGCGCGACCAAACCCATCCTGGGGTCGCCACGGCAGGTTGCGACAAGCTCGACAACGCCCACGAAGGAAAACCCATGACCGAGCTGAATTCACCAGCCGCCCCTGCTCCCGCTGTTCCGGGCGAGTGCGATGTGCTGGTTATCGGCGGCGGCCCGGCGGGTTCCACGGCGGGAGCGTTGCTGGCCCAGCGCGGCTACAAGGTGGTGGTTCTGGAGAAAGAACACCATCCGCGCTTTCACATCGGCGAGTCGCTGCTGCCGGCCAACCTCCCGCTGTTTGAAAAACTCGGGGTGGCGGACGCGGTCCGGGCCATCGGCATCGAGAAATGGGGCGCCGAGTTTGTGTCGCCCTGGCACGACAACAAGAGCCAGACCTTCATGTTCGGCGACGCCTGGGACAAGTCGATGCCGTTTTCGTACCAGGTGCGGCGATCCGAACTCGACGAGATCCTGATACGCAATGCGGCCCGGCTGGGCGCCGAGGTGCTGGAGGGCTGCAGGGTGCGCGAGGTGGCTTTTGCACCCGACCGCAGCGGCGCCACCGTGCACGCCCAGCATGAGGACGGCCGCCTGCAGGACTGGCGGGCCCGCTTTGTGGTGGACGCCTCGGGCCGCGACACCCTGCTGGGCAAGCAGTTCGACATCAAGCGCCGCAACCCCAAACACAACAGCTCGGCGCTGTATGCCCACTTCACCGGCGCCAAGCGGCACCCGGGGCAGGACGAAGGCAACATCACGATTTTCTGGTTCGACCACGGCTGGTTCTGGTTCATCCCGCTGGCCGACGGCGCCACCAGCATAGGCGCAGTCGTCTGGCCGCATTACCTCAAGAGCCGCAGCAAGCCGGTGAAGGAGTTTTTCCTGGACACGATTGCCCTTTGCCCGGCGCTCGCCGAGCGCCTGGCCCACGCCACGCTGTCGTCCGATGTCGAGGCGACCGGCAACTTTTCCTACGCCTGCGAGCGCACGCATGGCCCCAATTACGTGATGATCGGTGACGCGTTCACCTTCATCGATCCGGTGTTCTCGTCGGGTGTCATGCTGGCCATGCAGGGTGGTTTTGTCGGTGCCGACACGGTCGATACCTGCCTGCGCGAACCGGCGAAAGCCGCTGCCGCGCTGGCGCATTTCGACCGGCAGGTGCGCAAGGGGCCGAAAGAATTTTCGTGGTTCATCTACCGTGTGACGAACCCGACCATGCGCGACCTCTTCATGGCGCCGCGTAATGTGTGGCGCGTCAAAGAGGCCCTGCTGTCCATGCTGGCGGGCGACATTTTCGGCAAGACACCGATCTGGGGTTCGCTGGCGGTGCTCAAGGCGATTTTCTATATTTCGTCAGCCCTGAATTACAAGCGCACCCTGCAGGCGATCCGCATGCGCAAGGCCAATATCCGTGTGGTCGAGGACGCGGCACCTGCGGCGCACTGACGGCCGGAAAGCGCAAATCCCATGAAACACGAGTCGAATGCCCTCATGACAGAGCCGCTGGCGCTGCCGTCGTCCCGCCGTGCCCTGCACGAAACCGCCAGGCTGCACCTGGGTTACCTGGTGCTGGGACTGATCAGTCTGCTGGTCACCCTGCTGGCCTTTCCGATGCGCGCGCTGCTGCCACGTGTGATCAGCAAACGGCTGGGCCGCAAGCTGGTGACCGCGGTCACGCGGCGCTACCTGCGGTTTCTGGTGCTGATCGGGGCCTGCCGCTTCGACCTCTCGGAACTGGACAGCTTGCGCGGCGAAGCCCCCATGGTCATCGCGCCCAACCACCCGTCGCTGCTCGATGCGGTGATGATTCTGTCGCGGCTGCCCGGTACCGGCTGCATCATGAAGGCTGAACTCGTCAACAGTGTTTTTTATGGCGCGGGTGCGCGGCTGGCCGGCTACATCCGCAACACGCCGCTGCGCACCATGGTGCAACTCGCGGTGGACGATCTGCACCAGGGCAGCCATCTGCTGCTGTTCCCCGAAGGCACACGTACCACGCGGTTTCCCGTGGGCCGCTTGCAGGGCACGACCGGGCTGATTGCCAAAAGTGCGGGCGTGCCGGTGCAGACGGTGTTTATTGAGACCAGTTCCGGTTTTCTGGGCAAAGGCTGGCCCTTGCTGCGAGCCCCTAAAATGCCCATCACTTACCGGGTCCGTCTCGGCAAGCGTTTTGATCCGCCGCAGCACACGGCGCGTTTCGTCAGCGAGCTCGAACAGTATTTCCAGACCGAGCTGGCGCACGCGCAGTTGCCCGGCTTTCCCGTTTCACCGCCGGCCTGAGCATCGTGGCCTGGCGTTTCCTGTCCAGGCTCCCACACGATGACTGTTTCCGCTCCCGGCGCGTCCCGCACCCATCTGGTGCTGATACCGAGCTACAACCCCGGCCCCAAGGTCTATGAAACCGTGCGCGGAGCGCGTGCCCAGTGGACGCCGGTCTGGGTCGTGGTGGACGGCAGCACTGACGACAGCGCCGCCGGCCTGCAGGCCATGGCGGCGCAGGATGAGGGCTTGCGCGTAATCGTATTGCCGCTCAACGTGGGCAAGGGCGCGGCGGTGCTGCACGGGCTGGACCTGGCCGCGGCCCAGGGTTTCACACATGTGTTGACCATGGACTCCGACGGCCAGCACCCGGCCCACCTGATTCCCCAATTCATGGCCGCATCGAGCGCGCAGCCCGAGGTCATGGTGCTGGGCATGCCGGTGTTTGCCGCCGACGCGCCGCGCCTGCGCGTCAACGGTCGCAAGGTCTCCAACGGCTGGACCAATCTGGAAACGCTGTGGGCCGGCATCGGCGACTCGCTGTTCGGTTTTCGTGTCTACCCGATCGCACCGCTGCGGCGCGTCATGCACGGCCAGCGCTGGATGCGCCGTTTCGACTTTGACCCCGAGGCGGTGGTGCGCATGTGCTGGCTGGGCGTCAAGCCCGTCAACCTGCCGGCCACCGTCAAATACTTCCGCCCAGACGAAGGCGGCGTCTCGCATTTCAACTACCTGCGTGACAACCTGCTGCTGAGCTGGATGCACTCGCGCCTGTTCCTGGGCTTTCTCGTTCGCCTGCCGCTGCTGCTGTGGCGGCGTATCAAAAGCTAGATCATCCCGCCGTTGATCGAAATAATTTGCCCGCTGATGTAGGCGGCATTTTCGGATGCCAGAAAACCCACGAGGTCGGCCACTTCCTCGGCCTTGCCTGCGCGTTTCATCGGCACCATGCGGTCGATGACGTCCTTGCTGAAGGCGCCCTGGGTCATGGCGGTGTCGATGATGCCGGGGGCCACGGCGTTGACCGTGATGCCGCGGCTGGCCACTTCCAGCGCCAGTGACTTGGTGGCCGCATGCAGCGCGCCCTTGGCCGCCGAGTAGTTGACCTGCCCGCGGTTGCCGGCCACGGCCGCGACCGAGGTGATGGTGATGATGCGGCCCCAGCGAGTACGGATCATGGGCATGGTCAGCGGCTGGGTGACATGGAAAAAGCCATTGAGCGAGACATCGAGCACGCGCTGCCACTGGGCCAGCTGCATGCCGGGAAACACCGCGTCGTCATGGATGCCGGCGTTGTTGACCAGCACCTGGATGGGGCCGTCCTCGAGCAGGGCTTCCAGGGCCTGGGCAGTGGCTGCGGCGTCGGTCACATCGAAAGCCACGGCCTGCGCCTGGCCGCCCTGGGCCACGATGTCGGCGGCCACAGCCTGCGCCGTGGCCAGGTGGCTGTTGGCGTGGACGATGACGGCAAAACCGTCGGCCGCCAGGCGCCGGCTAATGGCCGAGCCCAGGCCGCCGCTCCCGCCGGTGACCAGTGCGCGTTTGAGGGGTGGGTTCATGGGGGACTCGCTGCCGCTGTGGGCGGTGGGGTGGAGGGGGGCAGCGCCAGCGCCGAGGCATCGAGCACCACCACGGCACGGCCGCTGAGCAGGGGCTGGTCGCCGGCCTGCACGGCAAAGCTGTACAGCACGGTGTTGTCGTCGCCGGTCAGCCGGTCGGCGCGGATGGTCAGTTCACCCGCGACAGTGTCGAGCCGATCGACGAACAGCGTGACGCTGCGCATGCTCGCCAGGTAGCCGGCGCGCGGCGGCGTGGTGGCGGCACTCGCGCCGGCCAGGGTTTCGGCCACCAGTGTGCCGTGTACCGCCATGGCCTGCGCGGCGTACTCCACGCCGCAGGCTGCACCGAGCCGGCCGTGAGCCCGCAGCGGATGGTCGGGCGCATGGTGGCTGCTGGCCTGGCAGATGATGTGCTGGGTGTCCCAGGCGCTGACGCTGGCGAGCAGGCACATGGCTCCCTGGTGGGGGATGCGGCGCGCGATGTCCGCGTGTCGCAACGTGGCCGGAAGATGCGCTGCGCTCAGCATGGTTCCACCTGCACGGCCAGCTGCAGGCCATCGAGGTAGTCGATCACGACCTTGCCGGCGTCCTGCGTGGCCACACTGCGCAGCAGCGGCAGGCAGCGCGCCGCAGGAATGCTGGCGCGCAGTTGTTCAAGCGCGCTGTCGGCCATGGTGGTTGCGCTGGCGGCAGTGAGGCAGGTGGCTGGTGCCAGGGTCCACCGGGCCAGGCTGCGCTCGCTGCGTTGCGGGGCCAGCACCAGCGCCACGCCGAAGGAGTCCGGCAGGGGCCGCACGCTGCGCAGCGGTTCGGGGTAGTCGGTGTCGTAGGCAACCAGCAGGACGGCCGTCTGATCGACTGCCGCCTGCGCCATCGCCTCGAGCAGGCCGGCCGCAAAGCTGCCATCGTAGGCGCACAGCACGGAGGATGTCGCCATGGAGCCGCTGGAGATGCTCCAGTAGCCGGAAGAGGCGTTGTGCACCGAGTTGTGGAAACGCGTGGGAGAGATCAGCCTGTCGCCCGATGCCAGTGCCTTGCAGATTTCATGGCAATTGATGGCGTCGCCGCTCGACGATGAAAACACCGAGGGCAGCCTGGCCGTGGACAGGCCCGAGGCCGTCACGGCTTCCTGGCCGACGGCCAGCGAGACCTTGACCACGGCGCCCGCACGCCGGCGTTCGGCTGGGGGCAGGGCCATGGGCAGTGGCAGCACGCAGCGCGCCGCCTCATAAGGAGTGCTGCCGGCCAGCTGTTCACGTCCTGGCGCCCAGCCCGTCAGGCCCGGGCCCAGCAGGCCGATGCCTTCGACATAAACCGTGAGGGACGGCGCAGCGGATGCAGGATGTGTCATCGTCGTCTTACCCGGCACGGCCAAAAATCAGGCTGCAGTTGGTGCCGCCGAAACCAAAGGAATTGCTCAGCACGCGGCGGACGGCCTGCTCGCGGTTGTGCAGCAGGTAGTTCAGGGGCAAGTCAGGGTCCAGCTGCTGTGTGTTCAGGCCGGCCGGCAACAGGCCTTGCTGCAGGGTCAGCGCGCAGATCACCGCCTCCAGTCCGCCGGCCGCGCCGAGGGTGTGACCGGTGGCGCCCTTGGTGGAACTGCAGGGTGTGCTTGAACCGAACAGGGTCGCCACCGCCCTGGTTTCAGCCGCATCGTTGCTCGGCGTGGCCGTGCCATGCAGGTTGATGTAGTCGATGTCCGCAGCGCCCAGCCCGGCCGTGGCCAGGGCGTCTTGCATGGCCATGCGCGCGCCCAGGCCCTCGGGGTGGGGCGAGGACATGTGGTGGGCATCGCTGGATTCGCCGATGCCCAACAGCAGCACCGCGTCGTCGTCCAGATGCTCCGGCACCGGCTCAAGCAGCGCGAAGGCGGCTGCCTCGCCGATGGAAATGCCGTCGCGTTCGACATCAAAGGGCCGGCAGGCCCGGGTGGAAGTCAGGCCCAGGGAATTGAAGCCGTACAGCGTGGTCAGGCACAGTGAATCGACGCCACCGACCACCGCGGCATCGATCAGGCCGGCCGCCATCATGCGACGCGCCGAAGCAAATACCTTGGCGCTGGACGAACACGCGGACGAGACCACCACCGCCGGACCGGCCAGGGCCAGGACATGGCGCGTGAAGTCGGCCACGGAAAAGGTGTTGTGCGTGGTCCGGTACGAAAAATCGGGCGGGAAGGCGCCGGTGACCGGATCGAGCCGGCGGTAGGCCAGCTCGGTCTGCAAAATGCCCGAGGTGCTGGTGCCGATGAAGACGCCGATGCGCTGCGCACCGTATTTCTGGCTGGCGGCTGCGACGGCTTCGGCAAAACCGTCCTGCATCAGGCCCAGCAACGCGAGGCGGTTATTGCGGCAGTCGAACGCTGCCAGTGCTGCGGGAAGGACCACGGCATCGACCCCCGCCACTTCGCCGACAAAGGTGGGCAGATCGACCGTGTCAAACGCGCAGGGCACCAAGCCGCCGCGCTGCTCGCGCAAGGCGCTGAGGGTTTGCTGGAGGCCGCGACCGATGCTGCTGGTCGCGGTGAAATGGGAGAGCCAGAGCGGGTTCAGAAGAAAACTAGCCGATCTAAAAGTGAAGTCATGTTAGCAAATCCAGCAGGTGTTTTTTTGCGGTGATAGTCTGTCAGACAGCGAGGTAGGGACGGTGCCGGGCGGCCCCGGTGCGCACCACATGCCGCAGGGATAGCCAGGCGGTGACGGCCCCCAACAAGAGCCCGGCCCACATGTCCACGGCTACATGCTGGCGCGTGGCCACCGTGGAGTAAACGATGCCGAGGCACCACAGTGCATTGGTCAGGCATGCCCACGGTGGCGCGCCAAAACGGCGCAGCAGGTGATGCAGCCAGAAGCCCGAAAAAGCGGCGGTGGCGACATGCAGGGACGGGCAGGCGTTGCCCGCGGCATCCATGTTCTTGAGGAAGTCCACGCCCGGGTACAGGGTCCAGTCGATGTCAGCCGCGGGAACGGTCGTGGGCCAGAAATAGAAAATGACCAGCCCGGTCAGGCAGGTGCCGGCCATGGCCAGGCTGTAGACATAGAGTTCGCGCCGGCTCGCGAGGAACGCCGGCGGCAGTGACACATACACCCACAGGGATACATACAGGGACAGGGCCCTGGGTTCAAAGCCGATCAGCCGGTCCAGCCAGGTGACCGGCATCACCGTGACCGGGTAGGCCGGGTTGTTGAGGACATAAAAATAGGCGGCAAAAAACACCGCGATAAACACCGGGATGCCTATGCTTTTGAGGAGCACATCCCGGGGTACAAGCCGGGCGGCCTGGCGGTACCAAGGCAAGACTTGCTGGCCAACCATGGTGGTGTTCATGCCAGGGCCTCGGGCAGGGTCACCGGCTTGAGACGGGCCGCCGCAGCCGACGCCAGCACGGCCGGCAGGACTTCGAGGATCACCGGGACGCCGCCTGGCGTGCGGGCGGCGTTGCCGTCGTGTAGCAGCACGATGGCGCCGGCCCTCAGGCCATGCAGCAGTTTGCCGGTGACACGCTCCGCATCACCGACGCGGGTGTCGAAACCACGTACCGACCAGCTGGCCAGTCGCAGACCCATCCGCGCGAGCACGGGGTCGAGAAAGGGATTGCGCAGGCCGGCCGGCGCGCGGAAAAAGAGCGGTCGCTGGCCGGTGATCGCGACCAGGGTGTCCTGCGCTGCCTGCAGCTCACGCGCCATGCCGCGCGGCCCCATGACGGAAAAATTGTGGCGATGGTGCTGGCTGTGGTTCTCCACCGCGTGGCCGCGGCGAACGATTTCCCGGCACAGCTCCGGGTAACGTGCGGCCTTGTCACCAATGCAGAAAAACGTGGCCTTGGCGGCGTAACGGTCCAGCAGGTCCAGCACCTGCGGCGTGACCTGCGGGTCGGGCCCGTCGTCGATGGTCAGGGCGATTTCATTTCTGGCTGTCGCGGCCGCGGGCAGCCGCGACCAATTCGGACCCAGCCAGTGGCTGCGCGGCCACAGGCCGACGGCTGCCACCAACGCGTGGTTGGCAACCACGGCGGCCAGCGCCCAGGGCCACAGCGTGGGGGCCGCCACAGCAGCGGCCAGCGCCAGCCCATGCACCACGAGCGAGGCGCGTATCAGCGGGTTGGCGTGCCAGCGCGGCTCAGGCCTGGGGCTCACGGGGTTGCCTCGCAAAAATCGCCGCATACACCAGCGCCAGGATGACGCCCGGCGCCACGGTGACACCCATGGCCTGCAGGATGGAAATCTTGGAGAACGCCAGCAGGCCAAAACCTGCGACGGTGGTGAGATTGGCCAGCGCCATCGAGGCCAGGGTGCGGTGCGATATGGGCGTGAGCGGGTCGGGCCGGTCGAAAAACAGCGCGTAGTTCGAACCCACGGCCACTACCAGCAACAAGCCCACCAGGTGCAGGATGATCAGCGGCTGGCCGGCCAGGGCCAGTCCCGCCGTGACCGTGATGACCGAGGCGGCCAGAGGTGCGATGGTGCGCAGGACGCGCATGGGCGAGCGGAACACCACCAGCAGCAGCACGACGATGGAGAGCAGCCCGCCCAGCGACAGCAGCGTGGCTTCGCGCAGGTAGCCGGAATACAGGCGGTCGGATTCGGCCTTCATGTCCACAAAAAGCACATCCGGCGAGTTGCTGCCCAGGGCTGCACGGATGCGGTCGGCCTGGATACCCGCGCCCTGCGGCGCCCGAAGCGGCAGCAGTGCGGTCCAACCGCCGCGCGAGGTCTGGAGCAGCAGCGCATCGACGGCCATGGCCAGGGAGGTCTGTTCAAGGTCGGTCGCCTCCAGCAGGGGCCGGCTGCGGCTGGTTTGCACGTCGGCCAGAAAAGGCGTGAACACCTGGGCGCGCACCGGCAGGCCCTGCACCGCCTGGATCAGGCGCGGCTGCAAGACCTCGGTCGACGGCAGGCTGGCCTGGCGCGCGCGCTGCGTCGCCACGCTGGGAAGATAGCGGCTGGGGCTTTCAAAGCCGGCGAGTTCGCCCTGGTCCACCTGCGTCTGCAGCAGCGCTGACACCCGCTCTGCGGACACCAGCACGGATTCCCGGCTGCTGCCGGAGATGACCACGACGTAACGCACATCGGGGGCGCCCATGTCGGCGCGCAGGCTTTCGTCGAGCGCGATGTCGGCCTGCGACACCGGGCTCAGCGAGGAGATTTTTTCGTTGAGCAGCGTGTCGCGGTGGGTCGCGAGGACGACGCAGGCCGCCAGCAGCAGCACGGCCGCTGGCCAGCGCAGCGCTGCGGCCCGCTGCGTCAGCTGGCTGAGCACGCGACCAATCGCCGAGACGTCGTGGATGCGGAACTTCGCCGGCAACAAATGAGGCAGGACAAAACGCGTCATGACCGCGGCGGCCACAAGTCCGGCAATCGCATACAGGCCGAGCTGCGCCAGGCCCGGAAAGCCCGACAGCAGCAGCGAGGCAAAGCCGAAGATCGAGGTCAGCACACCCAGCCGGATCGTCGGCCAGAAACGCTTGACCCAGCTGTCCTGTCCGGCGTCCGCCTGTTCGGATTGCACAAACAGGTAAATGGAATAATCCACCGCCTCGCCGATCAGCGCGGTGCCGAAGCCCAGCGTGATGCCGTGCACCGCGCCAAAACCCAGGCTGACGGCAGCCACGCCTGCCAGCACGCCGCTGATGACGGGCAGGAAACCCAGCGCCAGCGCAGTCACCGAGCGGTACACCAGCAGCAGCAGCGTGGCAATGATCACCACGCTGATCAGCGAGAGGCGGCTGACCTGGCTCTGGATGGCCTCGCGCGAGGTCACCGAAAAGACGCCGGGCCCGGTCATCACCAGCTTCGCGGCGGGGCTGCCCTCGCGTGCCGTGTCAAAGGCCTGCCGGATGGCGGCCATGGCGCTTTGCTGGGCATCGGTGTCGGACCCGGCAGCGCGTGTCTGCATCAGCATCAGGGCGCGGGCACCGTCGCGCGACGCCCAGGCGCCGTCGATCAGGCGCGGCTGCGTGCCGCTGTCCAGCTGCCCCAGCAGTTGCACCATTTCGCCGGTCGGGTCGCGCGGCAGCAGCGACTTGACCATCAGCCCGGCCGGTGAGGCCAGCAGGTCTATGCTTTCGGCCAGGGCCGCGTGCAGGCCGTCGACGCTGAAGCGTTCAGGGGTGACGAGCGGGCTGAGCAGGTAGCGGTTGTTGAACAGGTAAGTGCGGTCGCGTTCCTTGTTGACCGGCTCGCCGTTGTTGACGGCGACAAAAGCCGGGTCGGCGCGCAGGCTGCGGGCGACCTCTTTGGACAGGCGGGCGCGGGCCGGCCCGTCCTCCCCCTCGATGCCGACCAGGATCAGGCGCGAGGCCAGGCCGTCCTTCAGCTGGTCCATCAGCAACTGCTGTTCGGCCGTCGGGTTGCGCGGCATGAAGGCCGACAGGTCCGTGGTGATCTGGGTGCGGCTGATGATGGCGCCGCAGGCCAGCAAAAAGGCCAGCCACAGCCAGACGGGCAGGAACTGACGACGGAACAAACGGTTCATTTGGCGGCCAGCTTGTCGATCACCATGACCGAGCGGTCCTTGTCGGTCTGCTCGATTTCAATGGTCCTGACGTCGGCTTGGCTGCCGGCGATGCGGATCCGTTGCACCACTTCCAGCATTTTTGTTTCGATGGGGCGCAGGGTCAGCGTCCAGCGCTCCTCGGAACCTTCGAGGTCGAGGTTGTAGACGCGCCGCAGGGCGACCATGTCGCCGGCCAGGGTGCCGCGTATGCTTTCGGTGAAGGCGACCAGTTCCGGGTAGTCCTGCAGGCGCAGCACCATGCGGCGTTTGCCGCGTTCGACGGTGAGGCTGCCGCCCTCAATCAGCAGCGACTCCGGCCGGGGCTTGAGCGTGCGTTTTTCCAGCCGGTCGGGCGCGGTGTAGAGCAACTCGCCGGACGACTCCACGGGTGCCTCGAGCAGCGCGATGTATTTCTTTTCGACAAAGCTGGCGCGGCCCGACTTGTTTTTTGCCAGGCCCTGCATCAGCTGGGTCACATCCCAGGCGGCGAAGGCGGGGCTGAGGCTGAGCGCCAGCAGCAGGCCGGCGCCGGCCAGCCAGGTTGTTCGTGAAGGGGTGGTCAGGCGGGGTGCATCAGTCATGGGGTCGGACCGGGTTGGGGCGCAGCTGCCGGTTGGCCGGCCTGCCAGAAATTGAAAAAATTGAACCAGTTGTAGGGCGCCGCGCGGCAGTGCTGCTCCAGCAGCTCGGCGTAACGCACCATCGCGGCCTGCACCGCCGCTTCGCGTCCGCCGGCAGGAATGGTGGAGAAATCGGCCAGCGTTTCAAAATGGATATCGTAGCGATTGCCGCCGCCATACAGGCCGACCATGAACAGCACCGGCCGCCGCAGGATGGCCGCCATGCGAAACGGTCCCACGGGAATCTCGGCCGGCTCCCCGAGAAAGGGCAGGGAGCGCGTGGAGTCCCGGTTCAGGCGGCGGTCGGCCAGCATGCCGACCACGCTGCCGGCCTCGATCAGCTCGTGGACGCGCAGCATCGAATCCGCATGCCCGAGTGCCACGATGTCCTGCTGCGCCGCCGGATTGATGGCGCTCAGGGCAGCGTTGATCTTGCGCGCGTTTTCCTCGTACATCACCATGGCCACGCGCAGGCCCGGTTGGCGCCGGCCGATCGCGCGCAGCACCTCGAAACTGCCGACGTGTGCGCCCATCAGAAACACACCTTTGCGGTCCGCCGTGAGTTCGGCCACGAGGTGCTCCTGGTGGATGCGGATGTCGAAAAGATTGAAGCGGTCATTGATCAGGTAGACCCGGTCGTGGATCACGGAGGCGAAGCTGAAAAAATGCCGGAACAGATGGCGCCAGGCGACCCGCGCTCCCGCCGGCAGGGCCAGCGCGCGGCGCAGGTAGTCGCGCGATGCGCGACGAGCGGACGCGTTGGCCACCAGAAAGTAGGCGGCAATGCCGTACAGCACGCAGCGGCCCGCGCTGCGGCCCAGGCGCAGCGAAATCCAGGTCATCACGCGCAGCATCAGCATGTTGCTGCGCTCCGGGCGGTCGCGCCAGGTGGCCTGGCGATGCGCGCTGGACGGACCGGTGGGCGCCTGGCTCATGGGACGCTTTCGAAGGCAAAGGTGCCCGTGGCCACCTGCCGGCCATCGCCGGAAATGTCAAAACGCGTATGGCCCGCAGGGGTCGGTGTGCAGGAAATGGTCAGTGTCTCCCCGGGCAGCACCGGGCTGAGGAATTTGGCCGAGGTGATCTGGCAGCGCAGTGCGTGGCCGTCCCCTGCGTTCATGCGCGCCTGCGCGGCGGCGTGCAGGGCGGCATCGAGCAGCAGCACGCCCGGCACCATGGGCCGGCCCGGGAAGTGACCGGCAAAAGCGGGGTGACCGGCGGCAAAACAGACCGTGGTGGGTTCACTCTGCACGGGGCGGGCCTTCCTGGGCGGCGGGACTCTGGTGGAAGCGGGCCAGCGCCTCGAGGACATCGCGCGGCAGCTTGCCGGTGGCGTTGCGCGGCAGGGCGTCGAGCAGGACCAGCGGCCGTGGCAGGAAGATGGTGTCTATCCGTTCCTTCAGCGCGGCCTGCAAGGCGGTGGCCGTCATGCCGGGGGCCACGACAAACGCCATCAACCGCACCACGGCCTCGTGGCCGCTGTCCTCAGGCATGAAAAACGCACCGTCGAGTACGCCGGGGATGCTGTTGAGGTGGTGGTTCAGGTAGGCCAGCGAGTTGCGCTTGCCGGCGATATTGACCAGGTCCTCGAGGCGGCCGTGCAGCAGGAAATGGCGGTTGTCGATGGCCTGCAGCACATCGTTGAGCGGCACCACCTGTTCGACATGGCCGCCGCAGGCCCACATGCGCTCATCGTGCGGTGTCAGGGTCACCAGCGGAAACAGTTCCCACTCGGCGGTTTGCGCGGTTCGCCGCGATGCGATCTGGCCGGTTTCTGTGGAGCCGTAAATCTCGAACAGCGGGGCGTCAAAGCGGGCTTCGCAGCTTTGTGCAAGCTGCGGTGCCATGGGCGCCGTGGCCGACACCACGCGATCCAGCGCGGGCAGTTCGATGGCCGAGGCCAGCAGCACGCGCAGATGCACGGGGGTGCTGACCAGCATGCGCGGGCGCGGCACGGCTTTGACGGCGCTGACGATGTCGGCCGGGTAAAACGGCTGGCCGGCATGTAATGCCCCACCGCTTTGCATGGGCAGCAGGACTGTTGATTCGAAGCCGAACATGTGCTGCGGCGGCACCGTGCCAATGACGGTGCAGGGCGCTGCCTCGTCCAGGCCCAGGCGCAGCGCCTCGCCGCGCGCGCTGCGCACCAGCGAGCCCCAGGTCTTGCGGTGCGGCAGCGGCTGGCCGGTCGAGCCCGAGGTGAACACGTCGGCGACCGCCTGTTCGCCGGGGAGCAAGGGGATGTCGCAGGGTGCTTCAGGATCCATGTGGGATGGCCCGTGGGCAAACGCATCCTGGTAGGCAAAGCCGGGTAGGTCGATCGCGTGGGGTGCGTCGGCCAGGCAGAACACATCGGGCGCCAGGCTGCGCAGCTGGCGCATCATTTCAGGCGTGTGGGTGGGGGGCAGCAGGCTGATCTTCTGCGTCAGCAAGGCGGCCCCGAGGCCGACCGCGAAGTGGTAGCGGTCGCTGCAGGCGTTGAGCATGTGTTTGCCCTGCGGCAGCGATGCGGCCAGTTGCTTCACATCACCCAGGTACTGGCGGACCGTGATGATTTCGCCATAGCGCCAGGCCAGGATGTCGTCACCACGGGTGTGGCTGATGAGCGCGTAGGTGGTCATGGGCAGGGAATAGGCTAGGGGCTGGGGCACGCAAGGATGTTGCAGGAGCGGTGGATCTGTCAGGACGAGGGCGGCAACCCGCCCGCGCTGGCCTGGCGGTAGGCGCGAATCGCCTCCAGCGGGCCGGCCCGGTCGGACGGGGCCAGCAGCACCAGGCGCGCCGCGTATTCGGCAGAAAACATCACGACCAGCAGCGGCAGGTTCAGCAGGTTGGCAAAAGCCGACCAGACGCTGACCGGCGCGAGCCAGAACAGCAGCAGCGACAGCGTGGTCATGACGGCGAAATACAGGGTCCAGGCCCAGGTGACCTGCCGGGTGTAGCGGGCCAGGGCGGGTGACAGGCTGCCGTGGATGATGGCGGCAAAACGCGAGACCATGGGCTGTTGTCCGGCGCGCAGGGTACGCGCAAAGGCCAGGCCCAGCAGCGCCTGCATGCCGGCGTGCTGCAGCAGAAACACCCAGTTGTAATGCAACACGAGCCAGTCGCTCACCGCATAAAGCAGGGCGCAGCCGGCCAGGCACAGCAGCAGCATCCAGGGTCGCTGCGGCGAGCGCCAGGCCAGCACGAGGGCCAGCGCGATCAGCGGCGCGATGGCCACCGCCGCGTCCAGCAGGTCGGGGTGGGGGTCGGCTGATGCAAGGTGCGCCAGGAACGGGTAGGCGGCGCAGACGGCGGCAATGGCTGTCCAGCGGAGGCCGCGCAGCACTTTTGCCGTCAAGCCGGGTTTCACTTCGTTCTTTGCAGCGCGATGTGGTCGCTCAGGCTGCGCAGCGACTGGAAGATGGCGGTGTTGTCCTCATGGTCCGCGCGCAGCTGCAGGCCATAACGTTTGGACAGGACCAGCGCGATTTCCAGGATGTCGATCGAATCGAGCCCCAGGCCCTCGCCATACAGCGGTTCATCGGGCAGGATGTCCGCGGCGGCGGTTTCCAGATTCAGTGAAGTGACCACCAGTTCGGCCACTTCACGCATCAGTGCAGCATCGGCTGCAGGCGCGGTAGAGGGTTGAAGGGAGGAGTCTGGCATCGTGGTTGTAGGCATGGATTTTCAGGGTGTCGGGGCGTTGCGCCGGTGCTGCCAACCCCCGCGGTTCAGTGATGTTTTGATGGTAACTGACATTGTTTTTTAAGCGCGGCGCCGCTGTAGGCGGCCGCCTCTGGAGTGTGTCAGACCGAAACGAAACAAGACGTAAAAAGTGCCCCCGAAAACGCGGCGGCTGTACCGCTTAGCTGGCCTCGCTGTCACCGGATTTGACGGCCCGCGGGGCGCGGGGCACCGACAGGGTCTGGGTGGGCGCGGCGGCTTCGGCGGGCAGGGCGGCATCGAGCACGGCCTGGCGCACGCTGGCTTTGTCGCCGGCGCCTGCAAATTTGCTGTACTTGCCCAGCGTGGTCACCAGCTGGCCGTAAATGCGCGGGTTGCCGGCCACACATTCGCCGTGGTCCATGAAGTCGGATTCGCCGGTGAAGTTGCCGATCAGGCCACCGGCTTCGGTGACCAGCAGCGAGCCGGCCGCCACGTCCCAGGGCTGCAGGCCGCTTTCAAAAAAGCCGTCGCTGAAACCGGCGGCCACATAGGCCAGGTCCAGGGCGGCTGCGCCCGGACGGCGCACGCCGGCGCACTGGCTCATGACTTCGCCGAGCGCGTTGAGGTAGGTCTTGAGCTTGTCGCCGGGACGGTAAGGGAAACCGGTGGAGATCAGGCATTCCTGCAGGCGCGTGCGTTTGGCCACGCGGATGCGGCGGTCGTTGACGTAGGCGCCGCGGCCCTTGCTGGCGCTGTAGATGTCATTGCGGGTGGGGTCATACACCACCGCCTGCTCGACCTTGCCGCGCACGGTCAGGGCAATGCTCACGCAGTAAAACGGGAAACCGTGGATGAAGTTGGTGGTGCCGTCCAGCGGGTCGATGACCCACACGAATTCGGAATCCTTCGCGCCGTGTTCGCTGCCCGACTCTTCGGCCAGGATGCCGTGGCCGGGGTAGGCGGTCAGCAGTGTCTCGATGATGATCGCTTCGGCCGCATGGTCGACTTCGGTGACGAAGTCGTTGGTCTGCTTGGCCGAGACACGAACCGCCTCCACATCAAGCGCAGCACGGTTGATGATGGCGCCGGCGGCGCGTGCAGCCTTGACGGCCACATTGAGCATGGGGTGGAGATTGCTGGACATATAGGGGCTAAGAAAGAGCGAAAGGGCTGCGGCCCGGTAACCGGGGCAGGCGACAATAACGCCATTTTACCGGCTCGGGCCGGTTACCCGGCTTTTTATCCATGAAAACGCGCTTTATCCTGATCAACACCAGCCACGCCGGCAACGTCGGCGCCACCGCCCGGGCCATGAAAGTCATGGGCTTCGGCGACCTGGTGCTGGTGGCGCCGCGCTGGGACAATGTGCTCAGGCGCGAGGAAACCATCCAGCGTTCCAGCGGGGCGCTGGACGTGCTGAAGAACGCCCGCATCGTCGCCACGCTGGACGAGGCGCTGGACGGCATGACCCATTTGTGCGCCACGGCCATGACGCCGCGCGACTTCGGCCCGCCCACCCGGGCGCCGCGCGAGCACTTCGCGGCCCTGCTGGGCGGCGCCGGATTGCTATCAAATCAGGAGCTGATTGCGCCCGTCGATAAGGCGTTGGAGGCCGATTTGGCTTCAAAACCCGAAGGGGTAGCGTTTTTGTTCGGCTCCGAGCGTTTCGGCATGCAAAACGAAGACGTTTACCGCTGCCATGTGGCGCTGAGCATCCCGACCGACCCGACCTTCGGTTCGCTCAATCTGGCTGCGGCGGTGCAGCTGATTGCCTATGACTGGCGCGAGGCGCTGGGCGGTTTTGGCGTGCAGGCGGCCACGCCCGAGCCCCGGCTGGCCGATGCCGCCGCCGTGGCCGGCATGCTGGGGCACTGGGAGCAGGCGCTGGCCGACATCGGCTTTCTGGACCCGGCCTCACCCAAAAAACTGATGCCGCGGCTGAACCAGCTGTTCAACCGCGCGCAGCTGAGCCCGGAGGAGATCCACATCCTGCGCGGCGTGGCCAAGGCCATGAGCCAGAAAGCCCACGAAGCTGGCGCCAGCCTGGGTGCGCCAGCAGAGTCAGCCGCCAAGCCATAAACTCGCAGCATGTTCTCCAGACTCCGCTCCGACATCCAGTGCATTCTTGAGCGCGACCCGGCCGCACGCAGCGGCTGGGAAGTGCTGACCTGTTACCCCGGCCTGCACGCGATCATTTTTCACCGGGGCGCGCACTGGTGCTGGACCCACGAACTCAAATGGCTGGGGCGCTTCATCTCGCAGATCGCGCGCTGGCTGACCGGCATCGAGATTCACCCCGGCGCCGTCATCGGCGAGCGCGTGTTTTTCGACCATGCCATGGGTGTGGTGGTTGGCGAGACCGCTGAAATCGGCGACGGCTGCACGATTTACCAGGGCGTGACCCTGGGCGGCACCTCGCTCTACAAGGGCGAGAAGCGCCACCCGACGCTGGGCAAAAACGTGGTGGTGAGCGCCGGCGCCAAGGTACTGGGCGGTTTTCTGGTCGGCGATGGCGCCAAGATCGGCAGCAACGCGGTGGTGATCAAGCCGGTGCCCGCCGGCGCGACGGCGGTCGGCATCCCGGCGCGCATCATCCCGTCCAAAACCGGTGAAAGCGCGGACGTGACGACGGCCCAGAACAAGTTCTCGGC
>ERZ1292640.893-Hain-H43-02um-R1-893-length-24787-cov-9_pt1 | contig 24787 bp, 22 predicted proteins | sample MGYA00564404_ERZ1292640 | MGnify/ENA primary metagenome ERZ1292640 (study PRJEB36523, sample SAMEA6512636) | groundwater metagenome | collected 2019-01-08 | study: AquaDiva: Metagenomics assemblies of 32 groundwater samples | reverse complement strand
TGGCGCCGGGCGACCTCGACGAGTACTACATGTTCTCGTCGGGCGGGCACTCCGGCCAGATCTACGTCTACGGGCTGCCGTCGATGCGACACCTGTCGACTATCCCGGTCTACACGCCCTATCCAGCGACCGGCTACGGGTTCGACGATGACAGCAAGAAGATGCTGGGCGACCTGACCTGGGGCGACGCGCATCACCCGGCGCTGTCGGAAACCAAGGGTGATTACGACGGCCGCTGGCTGTTCATCAACGAGATGAACGGACGCATCGCGCGCATCGACCTGCGCGACTTCAAGACCAAGCAGATCCTCGGGCCGGTGCCCAACCTGCACGGCAATCACGCCTCGTCGTTTGTCACCCCGAACACCGAGTACGCGATGATGGCGACCCGCTTCTCCCGCCCGGTGCCGAACCGCGTTGTCGGCATCGACAAGTACGCGACCGAGTACAAGGGCATCATCGCCGGCGTCAAGATCGAGCCCACCTCGGGCGAGATGTCGCTGGCGTGGCAAATTCTGATGCCGCCGTTCGATTACGACCTTGGCGACGCCGGCAAGCTGGCGTCCGACGGCTGGATGTTCTTCACCTCGTACAACACCGAGCGCGCCACCGGCAAGCTCGAGGTCACCGCGTCACAACGAGACCAGGACTATATTGCCGCGGTCGACTGGCGCGCCGCGGAGAAGGCGATCACCGAGGGCAAATTCGAGACCATCGGCGGCGTCAAGGTGATCGACCCGAAGAAGGTGCCCGGCATCGTCTACCTGATGCCGTGCGGCAAGTCGCCCCACGGCGTCGACGTATCGCCAGACGGCAAGTGGATCATCGGTTCGGGCAAGCTCCAGGGCGTGACCACGGCCTTCAACTTCGAGAAGATCCAGACCGCCATTCGCAACAAGGACTTCACGGGCGATGAAGACGGCATCCCGGTCCTGAAGTACGAGTCGATCAAGGACGCCGAAATCGCGGTCGGCCTGGGCCCGCTGCACACGCAGTTCGGCACCGACGGCTGGGCCTACACCTCGCTGTTCGTCGACAGTGCGATCGCGAAATGGAAGCTCGGCACGTGGGAGGTGGTCGACAAGGCGCCGATGTCGTACTCGATCGGCCACCTGGCCGCCGCCGAAGGCGATACCGTCAGCCCAGACGGCAACTACCTGGTCGGCCTCAATAAGCTGTCGCACGGCCGCCACCTGAGCGTCGGGCCGTCGCAGCCGGAGTCGTCGCAGCTGCTCGACATCACCGAGGAGAAGATGAAGCTGCTCTACGACGCCTTCACCGAGCCCGAGCCGCACTACGCGCAGATCATCAAGGCCGACAAGATCAAGGCCATCGAGGTCTATCCGAAAGAAGAGAACAAGCACCCGATGGCGGTGTGGGACGTCAAGGATGCCGGCGTGACGCGCAACGGCAAGAAGGTGCTGGTCAAGATGATCGCGGTACGGTCGACCATGACGCCGACCTCGTTCGAGGTGAACGCCGGCGACGAGGTCACGATCGCGATTACCAACATCGAACAGACCACCGACGAGCTGCACGGCTTCGGGCTACTCGACTACAACATCAACGTGGTGATCGACCCCGGCGAGACCAAGACGGTGACCTTCACGGCGAAGAAGGGCGGCGTATTCGCCTACTACTGCACGAACTTCTGCTCGGCGCTGCACCAGGAGATGCAGGGTTACATGATCGTCAAGTGAGAAGTGAGAAGTGAGAGGTAAGAAGTATGAAGTTTGAGGTGGTCACGATGCAGGCGTTCCTCCAACGCGCGAATCGGTTCCTGGACATGCCGATCGGCCTCCCGGCGAGATTCATGCTGTTCGCCGCGGTCGCTCTGATAGTGACCACCTATTTCTTCCCCCTCTGGAACCTGACGATGTTCGCACCGCAGTATCCAGAGGGGCTTCGCCTCGACATCTACTCCTACACCCTGGTGGGTGGCAACAACGGCCAGGACGTCAGGGAGATCAACGTGCTCAACCACTACATCGGCATGCAGGACCTGGTGAACGAGTCGTTCACCGAGTTCCAGTGGATGCCGTTCGTGATCGGCGCGCTCGGGTTGCTGGTGCTGCGGGCCGCCGTCCACGGCACGGTCGTCGCGCTGGTCGACGTCACCATGCTGTTCGTCTACTTCGGCGCCTTCTCGCTCTGGTCGTTCGGCTACAAGCTGTATCGCTACGGCCACGACCTGTCGCCGGAAGCGGCGGTGCAGGTGCCGCCGTTCATGCCGCCGATGTTCGGCGGCCGGCAGATCGCGAACTTCGAGGTCTACTCCTACCCGCGGGCGGCGACCTACGCCATGGCCGGCGTGATCACGCTGCTGCTGGCCGCCCTGTTCCTGACGTGGTGGCAGCGGCCTTCGACGGTGCCCCCGGTCGCGGCGGATCGGGGATGACACCGTGACCGCGGGTAGCTTGCTGCTGGTGATGGGTCTTCTACAGGGGGGAGCCATCACGGATGCGCTGCCCGCCGGCAGCAGCGTGGAGGGCCGTCCGGCGGCAGAGCACGTCTCGCCCCTTCAGGCCCTGGTCGATCGCGCGCAGCCCGGTGACCGCCTGGTGGTGCCAGCCGGCACCTACGACGGCGACCTGTTCATCGGCATTCCAATCACCCTCAGCGGCGTTGGCCGGCCACTTCTCCGCGGCTCGGGCACCGGCAGTGTCGTCCGCGTGCGCGCCGCCGGGGTCACCATCGAGGGCTTCGACATCGATGGCCGCGGCAAGGGCGACCTGGGCCACGACACCTCGGGCATTCACGTCGCCGCGCCACGCGTCACCATCCGCGACTGCCGCGTTCGCCAGTCGCTGTTCGGCATCTACCTGCGCGAAGCCGACGATGCCGTGGTCGAGACCACGACCGTGACCGGCATTCCCGGCCGCGATCCGGGCGAGAACGGCAGCGGCATCCACGTCTGGAACAGCCAGCGGTTTCACCTGACGGGCAACACCATCACCGGCACCCGCGACGGGTTCTACATCCAGTCGTCGTCGCACGGTGTGGTACGGGGCAACCGCGCCAGCGACCTCCGCTACGGCCTGCACTACATGTTCTCCGACGACAACACGTTCGAAGACAACGTCTTCGCCAACGGCGCCGCCGGCGCGGCGCTGATGTACTCGAACCGCCTGGTGTTCCGGCGCAACCAGTTCGTCCGCAACCGCGGCTTTGCCTCGGTTGGCCTGTTGCTGAAGGCGTGCGATGACGTGGTTGCCGAAGGCAACCTGATAGCCGACAACGCGCGCGGCATCTTCCTGGAGGGTTCGTACCGCAACCGGTTCCGCCGCAACATCATCGCCATGTCGGACATGGCGCTGGTGATCTACGACTCCAGCGGCGCCAACATCTTCGAGGGTAATTCGTTCGTCGGCAACCTGACGCCGCTGTCGCTGTCGGGCAAGCGCACCGACACACGGTTCGACGGCAACTACTGGTCCGACCATGGCGATCCCGATCTCGATGGCGACGGCATCAGCGACCGGCCGTATCGATTGTCGAACGTGTTCGATCACTTGCGCGGCAACCTGACCGCGGCCGACCTGTTCTCGCGCGGTGTCGCGGCGGTGGCCCTCGGCGCGGCCGAACGCGCGTTCCCGGTCCTGGACCCGATTCCGGTCGTCGACGAGCACCCGCTGGCGCGGCCGCCCGCGCTCGGAGAGGTGCCCGCACCATCCACCGGCGCAGTCGCCCGGCCGATCGCCGGCGCCGCCGCACCGCTGCTGCTCCTGCTCGTGGGCGGCGGCGTGCTCGCCGCCGGCAGGCGTCCGTGGGCGATAGGCAAGCCTAAAGGCTTGCCTCCACGAACCAGTGGAGGCAACCCTTCAGGGTTGCCTGCCGGTGGGGCACCTGAAGGTGGGCGGTCATGATCGAATACCGCGCCTTCACGAAACGCTACGACGGCAGGACGGCGGTCGATGCCCTGACGCTGGTCGTGCCGTCCGGGTCGGTGGTGGCGCTGCTCGGGCCGAACGGGTCGGGCAAGACCACCTCCATCAAGGCGGCGGCCGGACTCATCCGCCCCGATGGCGGCGAGGTGGTGCTGGGCCTCGAGCGCCTCAACGCTCTCGATCCGCGCGGCCGCAGGTCGTGCTCCTTCCTGCCGCAGCGCGTCTCGTTTCCCGAAACGCTGACGGGACGAGAAGTGGTCGAGTTCTACCGCCGCCTTCGACAGGCGCCCGCCGACGCAGCCGACCGGGTGCTGAAGTTCGCGTCGCTCAACGGCGCCGGCGCGCGCGCGGTCGGCACCTATTCCGGCGGCATGGTGCAGCGCCTGGGACTGGCGGTGGCAACCTTGGGAACGACGGAGGTGTTGCTACTGGATGAACCGACCGCCGCCCTCGATCCCGAGGGGCTGGGCGCGTTCTACCAGCTCGTTGAGGCACGCCGCCGCGCCGGCGGCACGGTCTTTTTCAGCTCGCACCAACTGGGCGACATCGAACGTCTCGCGGACCGGGTCGCGGTGATCGTCGCGGGCCGGCTGGTCGCGCAGTTTACCGAGCGGGAACTGGCCGCGCGGCTCGCCGACCGCGGCGTCATGCGCGTGCGGCTAGCGGCCCACGTCGACGGCCTGATCGAGCGCGTCCGCGAGCAGTCTGCCGAAGCCTGCTGGGCGGGCGACGACATGGTCGTACCGGGCCCGGCGTCGCTGCGCCCGGCGATCCTCGACCTGATTCGCGCCGCGGGCGGGGAGATTTGCGGCCTGACCGCCGAAGAAGGCCGGCTCGACGTCTTCTACCGGGAGCTGATTGGGGCGTCATCATGAGGCGATGGGTGTTGATCGCCACCTTGACTGTGAGCGCCTGTGCCGCGGGACCGGCGGCGCCGGCCGAACCGAGGATGGGCGAAGAGGCCTGCGCGCACTGCCGCATGACGATCGTGTCGCGGGCCACGGCCGCGCAGATCGCCCGCCCCGGCGATGAGCCCGTGTTCTTCGACGACCTTGGCTGCCTGCGCGATTACCTGCTCCATCGACCGGTGCCCGCGGACGCCGTCGTTTATGTTGCCGACCATCGGACCGGCGCGTGGCTTGACGCGACGACGGCGCGATTCACGAAGACCGGGACGGCCACGCCCATGGCGTCGGGGCTGCTCGCCCACGCCGACCAGGCGTCGAACGATGCCGATCCGGCGGCCGCCGGCGGCGCCCCGGTCGCCACCCGCGACGTGCTCGGGCGGCGGGAACGGAGCACCCCATGACCTCCCTTGGCTCGACCCTCTGGCTGTGCGCGCGCTACGAACTTCTGCTTGCCGTCCGGTCGCGGTGGCTGCAGCTGTTTGCGGTGGTGTTCGCCGGGCTCGCCCTCGCGGTATCGAGCGCCGGCTACATCCTGTCGGGCGGTCACGGCGTGCAGGATTTCTCACGGACCGCGGTCTCACTCGTCCAGATCGTGCTGTTACTCGTGCCGCTGGCATCGCTGGTGTTTGGCGGGCTGGCGCTCACACCCGAGCGCGGCGCCGCGGAACTGCTCTACTCGCAACCGGTGCCGCGTGGCGCCATCCTGCTGGGCCGGATGCTTGGCGTGTGGCTGGCCCTGGCTGCGGCCGAACTGATCGGGTTCGGGCTGGCGGGCCTGGTGATGCAGTACCAAGCCGGCCCCGAGGGGCTGTGGCGCTACGGCGCGCTGGTGCTGACGGCCATCGTCGTCACCGGCGTGTTCCTCGCCATCGCGACGCTGCTCGCCAGCATCAATGCGGGACGCCGCACGCGCGTGCTCGCGGCCGCGCTGGTCGTCTGGTTCGTCACCGTGGTGCTGTTCGACGTCGCGGCGCTGGGCGTCGCCTCGATGTTGCGATCGGGCGACGCGTCGCGCCTGCTGATTACCGCGACGCTGATAAATCCGGTGGATGCGGCCCGCACCGGTTCGCTGCTCGCCATCGAAGGCACGGCCGCGTTCGGCGCGGCCTCGCTCGCGCTGCTGCGCTTCACCGGCGGCGCCGGCATGGCCGCCGGACTGGTGGCCCTTTCGCTGGTGGTTTGGCTGGTGGCGCCGTTACTGGCAGCCATTCGCGCGCTCTCGCGCGCCGACATCTGAAATGCCTTACAGAAGATCAAGAGATCAAGAGCAGGTTCTTCAAAGACCTGTTCTCCTGATCTCTTGGTCTCCTGTTTTTCTACTACGGCGCCGGGAACGCGCGCAAACGGTCGGCCTGTGCCTTCTTCATCACCGCGTCAATCGCGGTCCCGTTGGCCTTGGCCAGCGCGATGTTCTTGGGATTGATGCGATCGGCCGGAAACGTGCGTCCCTGCGACTCGCCGAGCGCCGCGACCTGCGCCTGCATCACCGCCATCGGCAGCACGACCATGTCCAGGCCGGTAATCTTGTGCGCGTCGAGCAGCAATTTGACGGCGGGTTCCTTCTCGAAGATCGCGGCCGAGTCCGGCACCGACATCGGCCCCTTCGGGGCGCGCCCCAGCATGGCTGCAACCGCCTTGGGATCCTTGCCGGCCCAGTCGGCGATACCCGCCATCACCGCGCCGTAGCCCTCGATGCGGGCCATCGTCAGCTCGTAGGCCGCCACCGTCCTGGTTAGATCGTCCGAGTTGATCTGCGCCCCGGCACCGCTAGTGCAAAGCAGGAACAGGACCAAGGCGACGGGCATGCGAATCTCCTTTTTCATACCGATACCTAGCGGAGCACCATTTCAACGCGGCGGTTCTTCGCCCGGCCGGCCTCGTCGGCATTGCTGGCGGCAGGGGCCAGCGGGCCCACGCCTTCGGCGGCCAACCGGTCGGCGCGAATGCCGTGGTCCTTGACGAGCGCGGCGATCACCGACGCGGCGCGATCGCGCGAGAGCACCTGGTTGCGTTCGACCGGACCCTGCATGTCGGTGTGACCGACGATGAACACCTTGGCGGTCGCATTGGTCTTGAGCCACTTCGCCATTTCGACGAGGGTCGGCGCCGACTCGGCCTTGAGCGTGGCCTTGTCTGTATCGAAGTAGATGCCGTAGAACACGACCTTGCCTTCGGCGCCCATCGCCTTGGCAATCTGTTCGGCCGACACCACTACTGACTGGGTCATCGCCGCAACGCGGATGATCTTGTGCATGATCGCCGAGCAATCATCGCCGCCCCGCCCGCAGCCCGCCTGGCCCAGGAACTCGTCGTTCCCTTTCCGAATGCGGTAGTAGACCGCGGCGGAGTCGGTGGAGAGCACGTCGCCCTTGGCCTCGCGAACCGCGTTCTCGAAGTTCCGCCGCACCTCCAGCTTGCCGGGGAAGAGGCCCTTGGCGTCGCGCGAGAGGTCGTTGAAGTAATACCAGTATTCGCCCTCGACATTGAGCACCGCGGCGCCGGACTTCGGATCGTTGGGGGTCTTCCATTGATACAGCTCGAGCTCCCGGAAGCGGGCGCGCTCGCAGCTCCCCATCACCTCGCCGGTAAACCGGTTGAACACCGGATTGGCCTCGCACTTGGGATTGTCCTTGGGCGCTTGCGCCGGCGCGTTGGCAGGGAACACCGCCACCAGGGCGCAACCCAGCATGAGGGTTGTTAGACGTGTCATCGACTGCTCCTTGAACCAGCTCGAGTGTACACCCTTACCGGGTCGAGTTTGTGGAGATCGGCTAGGATGCCGCCGTCTCGCTCAGGGCGTTGCGGTCGATCACGACGAAGCCGTCCTTCTCGGTGTGCAGCACGTCTTCTTTCTGCCAGCGGCTCATGATGCGGATGGCGGTTTCGATGGTCGTGCCGGTCAGGTCCGCGAGCTCCTGCCGCGACAGCGGCATCGCGACGTACATGCCGCCGCGTTCGGGCTTGCCGATTTGATCGCACAGCTTGAGGAACAGCCGGGCGAAACGCGCTTCGACGCGCGCGCCCGTCAACTCGGCGAGCCGGCGCGTCAACTCGGCCAGGCGGATGGTCAGGCCCGACAGCAGGCCTCGCGCCAGCGAAGGGTCCTGCTCGAGCAGGCGGAAGAACGACCCCTGCTCGATGCGCAGGCACTGCGTGGGCTCGAGCGCCAGCGCGGAGGCCGGAAACGGCGCAGACTCGTACACCGCCACGGCACCCAGCGGATCGCCGGCGGCAAAAATTTCGAGGATGATCTCCTTGCCCGCCGGCGTCGACTTGAACACCTTGACGCGGCCGGTGACGATGGCGATGAAGACGTCGCCGGGTTCGCCCTCGGAAAAGATCAGGTCGCCGCGTTCGTACGACCGGACGTGCGCCACCTCGGCCACCCGCCCCCGTGCTGCGGGAGTGAGGCGCCGGAACAGCGTGATCCGGCGAAGCATGTCGTCATCCGGTGGCGCAGACACGGGTCGAATGATAGCTGACTACGGCAGCCGGCGTTCCAGTTCGAGGGCGCGCGGAAACAGTTCCTCGTTCTCGGTACGGTGATGCTCGCGGAGGTCGGCATCGAGCTGCGACAACTGCGCCAGGCATTGCCGCCACGCCGCGGACGAGTCGTCGCCGGGCACGAACTCCCGGGTCAGCGCCCGCAGCCGGGCCATCAGTACCTCGATTCGCTCGTGCTCGGTCTCCATCATGCGAATGGGATGGAGCACCGTCGGGAACGGCAGGGCTGGACGGCCGCCGCCCTCGCGTTCGGCCTGCGCCAGCGCAACGAGCGCCGGAAACAGCACGTTCTCCTCCTTGGACAGGTGGCCGTTCAGTTGTTGCACGAGGTCGGCGACCACGCCACGGGTCTCGGCCAGCTGGCCGCCGGCGCCGTCGTGGTCTCCCAGACGGGCGAAATCCTCCACGATGACCGGCAGGGTGCGCCGCAGGTAGGCGTGGTGGCGCGCGACGATCTGCTCGCAGAGTTGATCGACGGGTGGTTCGACGCCGTGGTCGTCTTCGCGCATCGGGTGTCCCTCCCGGGAAGTGCCCCATTGCCTCTGCGCCTCACCTGATGCTAGCGAACCGCCGGGGCGCCCGACATGACCGTCGTCATACCGCCTGAGCCTGATAGACTTGAAGTTGCGATCAAGTCTCAGGATGAGGAGCAGTCCCCCGTGACCGTCAAGTTTGGTTCTCTCGCGGCCCTGCCGGTTGGCAAGTCGGCGGTCGTTTCGCGTGTCCGTGGCGACCGTGCCGTCGTCCGCCGCCTGCTGGAAGTCGGCCTGGTGCCGGGCACCAGGGTGACGCTTCGCCGCGTCGCCCCGCTCGGTGATCCGATCGAGTTGAACGTCCGGCACTTCGCGCTGTCGATCCGGCGTGCCGACGCGCTCCGCATCGACATCGAGTGACGCCGGTGGCGCCGCCCGTCGTGCTTGTCGCGGGCAACCCGAACTCGGGCAAGTCCACACTGTTCAACGCTCTGACCGGCGCCCGGACCCGGGTCGCCAACTACCCCGGCGTCACGGTCGACTGCCTGTCGGCGCCATTCACCATTGGGGACGGACGGACGGTCGAGCTCATCGACTTACCGGGTACCTACAGCCTGAGCGCGCGATCGCGCGAAGAACAACTGTCGGTCGACGCCCTGCTCGGGCGCGGGCGGCCCGTGCCGCGCACCGTGGTGGTCGTGGTCGACGCCACCGCGCTCGCTCGCGCGCTGTTTCTCGCCGTGGAGATCATCGCCACCGGCGTGCCCGTCGTGATTGCGCTCAACATGTCGGACGAGGCGGCCCGTGATGGCGTCGTCGTTGATGCCGCGCGGCTCCAGGCGTTGACCGGAGCCGAGGTGGTGCGCACGGTGGCGACGCGGGGCGACGGCCTGGCCGCGCTGACCGCGGCCATCGACCGCGCGACGGCCAGGAGTTGGGCCGATGGTCCGGCGATCGAACGGCCGGCCGCGCTCGGTGCCGACCTGGCCGAGCTCGAGGCCGCCATCCGCGACGAACACATCCTCGAGCGGCCCGGCTCCGCGCGAGCGTGGGCGACGTGGCTGCTGCTGTCTCTCGACGACACCGGGGCCGACGACCTGCTCGGCATCCCGCCGAGGCTGCGGGCCCTGACCCGGGCGATCCGCGAACGCGCTGCGGCCGCCGGCCGCGACGTCGACCTCGAGATCATCTCCTCCTCTTACCGCCGCGTCGACGCGCTGGTTGACGCCGTGGTGCGGCGGCCAGCGGAGGCCAGGCGCAGCCTGACCGACCGCCTCGACTCGGTCCTGACCCATCGCCTTGGCGGCGCCGCGGTCTTTGCCGCCGTCATGATGGTGGTGTTCCAGACCCTGTACTCCTGGTCGGAGCCGGCGATCGCCCTGATCGAGTCGATCGTGATCGACGCGCAACGTCTGGTGGCAGCCGTCATGCCGCCGGGACCGCTCACCGATCTCGTGGTGAACGGCGTCGTCGCCGGAGTCGGCAACGTCGTCGTGTTCGTGCCCCAGATCGGGCTGCTGTTTCTGCTCATCGGCCTGCTCGAGGACTCCGGTTATCTCGCGCGCGTGGCCTTCGTCATCGATCGGCTGATGCGCAGCGTCGGCCTGCACGGCCGCGCCTTCGTGCCCATGCTGTCGGGATTCTCGTGTGCCGTGCCGGCGGTGATGGCAACACGGACCATTGAGAGCCGCACCGATCGGCTGCTGACCATGCTCGTGCTGCCGCTGATGTCGTGCAGCGCGCGGCTGCCGGTCTACGTGCTGGTGACCGCCACGGTGTTTGCGCCGGGCGAGCGAATCGGTGTCTTCAGCGCCGGCGCCGTCATGCTGTTTGCGATGTACATGCTCTCGGTGGCGGCGGCACTGACCGCGGCGGCGGTGCTGAGGCGGACCGTGCTGAAGGGCCCCGCGGCCACGCTGGTGCTGGAGTTGCCGCCCTACCGCCTGCCGGCCGTCCGCGTGCTGGCCTTCAACGTGTGGCAACGCGTTCGATCGTTTCTCGTCGATGCCGGTACGTTGATCCTGGCACTCACGATCGTCCTGTGGGCGCTGCTGTCGTATCCCAGGGCGCCGGCCGCTGCCGGGCCAGGCGAGCAACTGCGCCACAGTTTCGCCGGCCAGCTGGGACACACCATTGAACCGGTCATTGCGCCGCTCGGTTTCGACTGGCGCATCGGCGTCGGCATCATCGGCGCCTTCACCGCGCGCGAGGTGTTCGTGTCGACGCTGGCCATCGTCTTCGACATCGAATCGGTTGACGCGGCCGACGAGCCCCTGCGCGAAGCGCTGCGGACCGCGACCTGGCCGGACGGGCGGCGATTGATGACGCCGCTGGCCGGCGTGTCGCTGATGGTGTTCTTCGTGCTGGCGTGCCAATGCATGAGCACGATCGCCGTCGTCAGGCGGGAATCGGGCACGTGGCGTTGGCCCATCTTCATGTTTGCCTACATGACCGTCCTGGCCTACATGGCCTCGCTGGTGGTCTACCAGGCCGGCAGCCGCCTGGGACTCGGGGTGGCGTGATGACGCAGGAGATCGGCGTGGCTGTGATCGTGCTTGGCGCCGCGGTGTTCCTCGTGCGCCGTTTGTTCGGCCGCAAGGCGGCCAAGCAGAAGGCGGTCACGTTCGTGCCCATCGACCAGCTGCGGAAGAAGCCCGACCAGGGCTGCCACTAGGCGGCGAGCGCGAACACCTGGACCCGGCAGGCCCCGATCACGTCTCGTACTGCATCATCGTCATGAAGCCCATGTCCATGTGGAACTGGTGATGGCAGTGAAACAGCGACAGGCCTGGCTGGGTGGTGCGAACGTCGATCTCCACCTGGCTCCAGGCCGGCACGACGACCACGTCCTTCAAAATGCCCGAGACCGCCTTGCCGACAAACCGCACCAGCTCGAAAGTGTGGCGATGCAGGTGGATCGGATGCGCGTCGGCGCTCTGGTTGTCCATCAGCCAGCGATGGCGCTGGTTGGCGCGGACGATGATCGGATCGATGCGGGGGTGTGACTGCCCGTTGATGGTCCAACTGTGCCCGTCGCCCTTGGGCTTGAACACCATCGTCCGCCGGGCGTCTGGCTCCGCCGTCGTGCCGGCGTTGCCGAACAGCAGGTAACTCCAGTCCTCGGTCGCCGGTAGCAGCCACCGAGGTGGCCCCGTCTGCCCCGCGTACTCGATGGCAATCCCGAGACCGGCCTCGCGTTGCGCGGTTCGCGTCTCGCCGAGGATCCAGACCCCTGGACGGTTCATCTCGACCATCGCATCCACGCGCTCGCCCGGCCCGAGTTCCAGCATCGCCACGCTCGCGGGCGTAGGTACGGCGTTGCCGTCGAGGGCGACGACGAGAAACAGGTGGCCCGGCAGGGCCAGCTTGTGGTGCAGCGTGGCGCTGGCATTGACAATTCGGAACAGCACGCGCTGTCCCTGGCGCACCCGGACTGGTTCGCCGCCGCCCAGCATCTTGCCGTTGATCGAGTGATAGCGGTAGGTCACGTCGGCGGGGCTGCCGTTGGTTACGCTCGGATCCCATTCGTGCAGCAGGAGCGGCACTTCCAAATCGTGCGCGCCCGGCTCATCGCCGGTCTCGACCACGAGCATGCCGAACTGGCCGGTGTAGGTGCCAACCTTGAAGTCGCGGCCGGCGGTGTTGTGGCTGTGGTACCAGCGAGTGCCGGCGGGATCCGGCGTGAAGCGGTACCGGCGGCGGCCGCCATTTGGTGGGACACCGGGCGTGCCTTCCTCATACACGCCGTCGACATCCGACGGAATGTGGAGGCCATGCCAGTGGACGATGTCCATTTGACGGGTGTCGTTCCACACGTCGACGATCACCGGACGCCCGCGCCGCGCGCGCAGCAGCGGGCCGGGCACCTGCCCGTTGTAGGCGAGGGTCTTGACCGTGCGGCCCGGCTTCAACTCGAGCGACACCTCACCAATGCGAAGGGTGATGTCCGCGGGTTCCGTGAACTCCGATGGTGGCTGCGCCGACGGTTTGGGGAGCGGCATCCCCATGTGCTGTGCGCGGCCGATAGCCGCCAGCGATGGCCAGGCGCATGCGGCGGCGAGGAGTTCGCGGCGAGTCATCACGGTCAACGTAACACGGGCGGGGGGGGGGGGGGGCCCCCCCCGCGAGGCGGGGCGACCCCCGCCTCGCGCCAGTGTTCGAGCCCGAATGCTAGGGGACCTGCATTCCCTTGATGTAGTCCGCCAGCGCCGCGACGCGCAGTTCCGCCGTATCGCGGTTCAACGAGTTGAACAAGGAGCCCCACATCGGCATGTCACGCGAGCCGTGTGCGGGGACTTCGTCGAGGCCCTGGATGTAGCGGCGAACCCGCGTATCCGGGAAGGTTCCCTTGTTCCGAGCGCTGACCTTCGTCAAATCGGCCGGGACCTTGGCCAGTGCCGACGCGGCCGGCCCGTTGCCCTTGCCCTCCTTGCCGTGACACACGGCGCAGTAGCTGTCGAACATCGCCTTGGCGTCCGACGCGTTGACGTTCTTGATAGGCGCCTGTTCGATCTTCGCCTGGGCGAAAGCCGAGCCGGCGGACATTGCGAGAGCGACGAGTGCGATGGAGACAAGTCGGACCATTCAGGTTCTCCTTCTTGCTGTGAGTTCAGCAATTGCCAACTCAAGCATCAGATGTGCCAAGCGATCCTGCCGCCAAAATGGGCGCGAAACGGATTTAGCGAGGCGAAAGTCCGCCTGGAGCGGGCTTTCGGCGGGGGATATTCCGCAGCGCCTCAGGGCTTTGTCGACCGGTCTATGCGGGGGTCACAGCGCGAGGGCCAGGGCGCCGACGGCCGCCATCGCGAACAGCGAGCCGGCCGTCTGCCAGGCAAACCGGCGCTCGCCGATGACCGTGGCAATACCAGCCTTCATCAGGCAGTTGGCGATCACACCCATCAGGATGGCGCGGCACGCCAGGTCGATCGACGTCCCGGCCGAGACACTGCGGGTCATGGCCAGGGTGAGGGCATCGACGTCGGTCAGTCCCAGCAGGAAGCCGCCCGCCATCAGGCCGCCCTCGCCCAACCACGATCGCGCGAAGTGCACGCCGAACAGCACGACCTGGAACAGCGCCGCCATCTCCAGCGCGGCGCGGAACTGCAGCGGGTTCTTCAACGTCGAGGGCGCCGATCGCGGGCCGTCCATCGATCGCCAGGCGAACGCCAATGCGGCCAGACCAACGACGAACGGCGCCGCCAGGTAACGGACAAGAATTGGCAGCAGCGCCACGTCGAGCACGGCCACCGCCACGGCCACGCGCAGAAACAGGACGGTGCTGGCCGCGACGGCACCCGTCGCGAGCGGCCCCGCCTGCGTGCGATGCGCGCGGCTCAGGCGCGCTAACGTCAGCGTCACGCTGGTGGACGAGACGAGACCGCCGAGCAGGCCGGTCAGCGGATAACCGGCCGCGCCCGCCAGCCGCTGGGCAATGAAGCCGACGAAGCTGATGCTCGAAAAGAGCAGTACGAGAATCCACAGCTCGCGCGGGCGGATGCCCGGGGCCGGGCCGAACGGGCCTTCCGGCAGCAGCGGCAGGATTACCACCGACATCACCGCCACCCGCGCCGCCGCGAGCATCATCGTGTCGTCCAGCCGGTTGACAAGGCCATGCAGGCGCGGCTTCTCCGCCAGTAGCAACACAGTGATGGTGGTCAGCGCGGCCGACAGGCGCAGTTCTCCCAGGCCGCTGAGCACGCCGGCGCCGAGCACCACGAGCGCAGCCACTTCGGTGGTGGCATCGATGTCTTTCTTGCTGGCGCGGACATAGCCGGCCACTACCAGGCCGAGCGCGCCGGCCATCAGCAGCGCCGCGGCCAGTGCGTAACCGGCGCCGGTCAGCCGGCCGGCAATGCCGGCCAGGGCGCCGAGCAGGGTGAATGTGCGCACGCCGCCCAGCCGCGCGTCGGGGCCGGAGGCATGTCCGGACCGCTGCCGCTCCACACCAACCGCGGCGCCGCCCAGGATGGCGACGATCAGGCCGGCAATGGTGTCGAGGCCGAGGTTCACTCCTTCAGGATACTGCCTCCCATCGGCACCACCTGGACGGCCGCGTCCGGAACGGCGCTCAGGAACTTGTTGAGCGTTGAGCCTCGCCACAGGATCTCGATGCGGTTCCGCGCGCTTTGCCCGAAGATGACGTGGGTAATGCCCTCGCGCTGGGCAAAGGCGATCAGTCCTTCGGACGCGTGGTCAGCCTTGACGCGGACGACCGTGGCCCCCAGGCTTTCGGCGAGCCGGATGTTCTGCTGCAACGCCGCCGAATCGGCGGGCCTGATGCGGCCGGGCCGCTCGTGCGGCGTCTCAACATACACGGCGTACCATTTCGATCCGAGACGTCCGGCGATCCGCGCGCCGGTGCGGAGCACCCTCGGCGCCAGGGCGTTCGAGCTCATGCAGACCATGACGCGCTCGGGAATCTGCGCCGGTTCGAGGCCTTCGCGGGCGCGATAACTCGCGGCCTTCTCGCCCACTTCGTCGGCCACCGCCCGCAGCGCCAGCTCGCGCAGCGTCGAGAGGTTGCCCTTGCGGAAGAAGTTGGTCAGCGCCTGTTCGACCTTCTCCGGCCGGTAGATCTTGCCTTCGCGGAGGCGGCTGCGCAGCTCCTCGACCGTGACGTCGACGTTAATCACCTCGTCCGCGCGCTCGAGGAACGTATCGGGCACGGTTTCACGCACCCGGACGCCGGTGACCTTGGCTACGGCGTCGTTCAGCGTCTCGAGATGCTGGATGTTGACCGCCGTCAGCACGTGGATGCCGGCGGCGAGAATGTCTAGCACGTCCTGGAACCGCTTCTCGTTCCTGCTGCCGGGGATGTTGGTATGCGCGAGTTCGTCGACCACGCACACCTGCGGATGGCGGGCGATGACGGCGGCGACGTCCAGTTCCTCGAGCGTCACGCCGCGGTACTCGATCGAGCGCCGCGGCAACTGCTCGAGGCCGCCGACCTGCGCTTCGGTGTCGGCGCGGCCGTAGGTTTCGACCACGCCGATCACCACGTCCAGGCCGCGCGCCCGCAGCGCGTGCGCCTCCTTGAGCATGGCGTAGGTCTTGCCGACGCCGGGCGCGGCGCCGATGTAGATGCGCAGGCGGGCCCGCTCCTGCTCGTTGATGCGGGCCAGCAGCGCGTCGGCGGTCGGTCGCTCGTTCGGCATGTCAGGCCAACCCGATGGCTACCAGGATGACATCGATCAGCTTGATGCCGGCAAACGGCAGCACCACGCCGCCGAGGCCGTACACCAGCATGTTGCGCCGCAGGATCGCCGCCGCGCCCAGCGGCTTGTAGGCAATGCCCTTCAACGCCAGCGGAATCAGCGCGATGATGATCACGGCGTTGAAGATGACGGCCGACAGGATGGCCGATTCCGGGGTCGCCAGCCGCATCACGTTCAGCACCGCCAGCTGTGGAAACGCCAGCAGGAACATCGCCGGGATGATGGCGAAGTACTTCGCCACGTCGTTGGCGATCGAGAACGTCGTCAGCGCCCCGCGCGTCATCAGCAACTGCTTGCCGATCTCGACAATCTCGATCAGCTTGGTCGGGTTCGAGTCGAGGTCGACCATGTTGCCGGCTTCCTTGGCGGCGGTAGTGCCGGTGTTCATGGCCACGCCGACGTCGGCCTGGGCCAGCGCCGGCGCGTCGTTGGTGCCGTCGCCGGTCATTGCCACCAGCTTGCCGGCGGTCTGCTCGCGCTTGATCAGGGTCATCTTGTCTTCGGGCGTGGCTTCGGCGAGGAAGTCGTCGACGCCGGCCTCGCTGGCAATTGACGCCGCGGTCAGCGGGTTGTCGCCGGTAATCATGATCGTCTTGATGCCCATGGCGCGCAACGCCGCAAACCGCTCGCGCATGCCGCCCTTGACGATGTCCTTGAGGTGGATCACGCCAAGCGCCCGTGTCCGTTCCGCCACCACCAGCGGCGTGCCGCCGGCGCGCGCGATGCGCTCCACAATCAGTTGCAGCTCGGCCGACACGGTGCCGCCGTTGGCGGTGACGTAGCGGCCAATCGCGTCGGCGGCGCCCTTGCGAACCTCGCGGCCGCCGACGTCGACGCCCGACATCCGCGTCTGCGCCGTAAACGGCACGAACACCGCGTCCTTGTCGGCGAACTCGCGGCCGCGCAAGCCGTATTTCTCCTTCGCCAGCACGACGATCGATCGGCCCTCGGGCGTTTCGTCGGCGAGTGACGACAACTGCGCCGCGTCCGCCAGGTCGCGGTCGGTCACGCCGGGAACCGGGATGAACTCGGTCGCCTGGCGGTTGCCGAGGGTAATGGTGCCGGTCTTGTCGAGCAGCAGCGTGTTGACGTCGCCGGCCGCTTCGACCGCGCGCCCCGACATCGCCAGCACGTTGTGCTGCACGAGGCGGTCCATGCCGGCGATGCCAATCGACGAGATCAGCGCGCCGATCGTCGTCGGGATCAGGCAGACCAGCAAGGCGATCAGAACGGGAATGGGAATCTCGGTGCCGGCGTAGTACGCGAACGGCTGCAAGGTGACCACCACCAGCAGGAACACCAGCGTCAGCACCGCCAGCAGTATCGTCAAGGCGATCTCGTTCGGCGTCTTCTGGCGTTCGGCGCCTTCGACCAGCGCGATCATGCGATCGAGAAAGGTGTGGCCGGGATCGGAGGTGATGCGGATCTTCAGCCAGTCCGAGATCACGCGCGTGCCACCGGTCACCGCCGAGCGATCGCCGCCCGATTCACGGATCACCGGCGCCGATTCACCCGTGATCGCCGATTCGTCTACCGACGCGACGCCTTCGATGATTTCGCCATCGCCGGGGATGAACTCTCCGGCCTTGACCATCACGACGTCGTCCTTGCGGAGGCTGGCGGCCGGAACGATTTCGGTGCGCCCGCCGCTGGTGAGGCGGTTGGCCACCGTCTCGGTGCGCGTCTTGCGCAACGTGTCGGCCTGCGCCTTGCCCCGGCCCTCGGCCATGGCCTCGGCGAAGTTGGCGAACAGCACCGTGAACCACAGCCAGAACGCGACCTGGCCGGTGAACAGCGGACTGCCGCCACCGTTGATCAGCTCCTGGATGAAGATCACCGTCGTCAGGAGGCTGCCCACCTCGACGATGAACATCACCGGGTTCCTGAATTGGATCCGCGGATCGAGCTTCCGGTAGGAATCGATCGCCGCCTGCCGGATGATGGCCGGATCCCAGATCGCAATCTTGCGAGCATGTTCAGACATAGAAACTCCGGCACCCCATAAAGGGGTGCCCTACTTGGGCGCTCGACCGGCGTGGGGTGCCCTACTGAAATTCCTCGTCCAGGGCCAGGTTGAGTTCGAGCACGTTGACCCGCGCCCGGCCCAAGAATCCCAAAGTTGGCGGCTCGATGTGCGTCGCGATCAATTCGCGAACACGTTCGACCGGCACGTTGCGCGCGGCCGCCACCCGCGCCGCCTGCAGTTCCACCGCGGCGGGTGGCAGATGCGGATCGAGGCCGCCACCGCTGGCCGTCACCAGTTCGGACGGCACCTGGCTCGCGGTCGCGTTCTCCTGGGTCATCACCGCGTCGAGCCGCTCCTGGACCGCCTTCAGGTGATCCGGGTTCGACGGCCCGTGGTTGGTACCGCCGGTCGACGCCGCGTTGTAGTCGACGCCCGACGGCCGCGACTGGAAGTACTCCGGCCGCGTGAACTTCTGAGCAATCAACCGCGAGCCGACGATGATGCCGTCGGCGCGCCGGATCAGGCTGCCCTCGGCCTGCGACGGAAACGCCGCCTGGCCGATCGCCCAGAGCGCCGCGTGATAACCGCCCCCGAGCATCACCATCGTCACCAGCGTGAACCGGATACCGAGTTGAAGTTGTCTAATCATGGCCTTCTCACTTTTCACTTCATGAGCGCGAGATGTTCGGCGATCGGCCCGAGCACGGCGACCGGCATGAACATCAGCAGTCCGAGAATGACGATGACGGCCCACAGCGTGAAGCCGAAGGTGGCGCTATCGGCACGCAGGGTGCCGCTGGTTTCCGGCGCCGCCGGCTTGATCGCCAGCGCGCCGGCCAGCGCCAGGGGCGCGATGATCGGGATGTAGCGCGACAGCAGCATCACCAGGCCGGTCGAGATGTTCCAGAACGGCGTGTTGTCGCCGAGGCCCTCGAACCCGGAGCCGTTGTTGGCGGCGGCCGACGAGAACTCGTACAGCATCTCGGAGAAGCCATGGGCGCCGGGGTTCTTCAGCCACCCCAGCGTGGTGCCCGGGTCGGCGGTGGTGGCCCAGACGTAGCTGGCGACCGCGGTGCCGGCCAGAATCGCCAGCGGGTGCCACAGCAGCGCCAGGCTTGCCAGCTTTATCTCCTTGCCTTCGACCTTCTTGCCCAGGAATTCCGGTGTCCGGCCGACCATCATGCCGGCGACGAACACCGCGACAATCACGAAGATCAGCATGTTGATGAAGCCCACGCCGACGCCGCCGAAGATGTTGTTCAGCCACATGCCGACCAGCGGCATCAGCCCGCCGAGCGGCGTCAGCGAGTCGTGCATCGCGTTGACGGAGCCGTTGGAGGTCACGGTCGTCGTCACGGCCCACAGCGCCGACAGCCCGGCGCCGAAGCGCACCTCCTTGCCCTCCGTCGACCCGGTCGACTGATCGACGCCGATCGCGGCAATCGCGGGGTTTCCGCCGGCCTCCTGGCCGACGGCAAAAATCACCATCGGCACATACAGCGCGAGCATGGTCGCGAAGATCACCACGGCGAGCCGGCGGCGCGACACCATGTAGCCGAGCGTCCACACCATCGCCATCGGGATGATCGTGATTGACCAGGATTCGACGAAGTTGGCGAGCGGCGTCGGGTTTTCGTAAGGGTGGGTCGAGTTCGGGCCGAAGTAGCCGCCACCGTTGGTGCCCAACTGCTTGATGGCGACCTCGGGTGCCACGACGCCCCTGGCAATGACCTGCTCCTGCCCTTCGACCGTCGTCGCATGCACCGCGCCCTCGAACGTCATCGGCGTGCCCTGCCACATCAGGATCGTGCCGACGACCAGCGCCAGCGGCAGGAAGACCCGGACGGTGGCGCGCGTCATGTCGACGTAGAAGTTGCCGAGTTGTGCCAGCCGGTTGCCGGCCAGCCCGCGGATGACCGCAATGCACGCCGCCACGCCGGTGGCGGCGGTCACGAACTGCAGGAACGTGATGACGAACATCTGCGTGAAGTACGACAGGCCGGTCTCGCCGCTGTAGTGCTGCAGGTTGGTGTTGGTCGTGAAGCTCGAAATCGTGTTGAACGCGAGCGTCGGCTCCATGTTGGCGATGCCGTCGGGATTGAGCGGCAGCACCTTCTGCAGCGAGACGATGGCGAAGGTCGCCAGCCACATCACGATGTTCGAGACCAGCAGCGAGACGGAGTACTGCCGCCAGCCCTGCTGCTCGTCCGGGTCGACGCCCGTGACCCGCAGGACGAGCTTCTCGATAGGCAGCAGGAGCGGGTCGAGCAGCGTGCGCTTCCCGGTGAACACCTTGAACATGTAACGCCCGAGCACGAGGCTGGTGGCGATCGTGAACAGGATGGTGACACCGACGGCGACGTATTCCGTGCTCATAACAGCCTCAGAACTTCTCCGGACGCAGCATCGCGTAGACGAGATACACGAACGCGGCAACACTCAGCAGCAATGACAGCAGTGTCATGACTTCACCTAGACCCGATCACACAGGGTGACAAACGCGAGCATGGCGGCGAATGCCGCGACGCCGAGCAGAATCATCAAGATCAGCAAGCCTTCCTCCCGGTGCACTCGTGCACCTCAGCACCTCAGCACCGCAGCACCCCAGCACCTCAGCACCTCAGCACCCCAGCACCCCAGCACCCGCTTCTACCATGCGCCTGACTTGTTGCCGAACCACCACACCAGGCCGACCAGCGCCGTGTTCTGGTGCGTGCGCAGGTCATCGGACTGCGCGCTCGTGAAAAACCGCTCGTTCGACCAGTCGCGGCGGAATTCGCCGCGCAGCAGGAAGCCGTCGGCAAACTTGTGCTCCAGCGTCACGGTCACTTCCTGGAGCACTTGCTCAATGCCGCCGAACAGGCCTTCGTCATCCAGCCGTTCGTAACGAAGCGACAACGCCGTCGGCGCACTCGCCTGGAAGCGGGCGTAGATAGCCGTACCCTGCAGCGCGGTTTCGGGATCGGCTTTCTGGACCTGGTTGGTGACGTAGTTCACGTCCAGGCCAAAGCTCAGCTTCGGCGTCGCGGTATAGGCGACGTAGCTATCGATCACCTTGAAGTAGCCATCGGGACCATCGGGCGCTCCGCTATCCGATTGCTCCTGGCCAAAGTAGTAACTGGTCGTCCACGACGCGCTGCCAGTCGGCTTGACGATGGCGGTGAAGTGGTTGCTCTTGAAGTTGTTGAAGTCCTCGGTCTGCTGGATGCCGTTGGTCAGCATGTACATCACCGTGACCTTGTCGTTCATCGGCAGGCTGACGCGCAGGCCCGAGTGATAGAACGGCAGGAAGTTGAACAGGTACGCGCGCGAGAACTGGTTGTTGTCCTTCGCGTAGTTGGTCTCGTAGCCGAGATTCGAAGCGAACTTGCCGAAGTCGGCCTGCAGGCCCTTGCCGATCGGGAACACGTAGGTGCCGTAAGCCTGCCAGATGTGGCGATAGGTGTCGGGCCGCGGCTCGTTGGCGGCGCTGCCCTGCACCGTCTCGGTCGCCATGCCGAACTGCAAGTCGAGGCGGACGCCGAAGCGGCGGCCCTTGTCCACGGCCGCCACGCTCTCGACGATCACGTTCGCCTGCTGAATGCCAAACACGTTGGCGCGCGTGTCGTACGCGCGGAGCAGGTTGACCCGGTCGTACGGGGTGTTCCAGTTGTATTGATAGAAGCCTTCCAGACCAACGCCGAAGACGACGTGTTCAAACGGACTCGACTCCTGGGCCGGAGCCGGGGTGGGCGGCGGCTCCTGGGCTGCCGCGGGCGCCGCGCACAGGACCAGGCCGGCCAGGAGACGACGAACGACGTTCATGATGCCAAACTCCTATCTCCAAGATAGGAAGTCCGGCCTCAGAAGGGCTGGAGAAGTACCTGAAAAAGTCCTAAGAGGTGGGGGGCGAAGTGGCGAACCGGTAGCCGACCCACGGCTCGCTGAGGAGATAGCGGGGCGCCGTGGGGTCGGGTTCGATCTTCTTTCGCAGCTGCGCGACCAGCGCCCACAGGTGTTCCGGCTGGTTGACCGCGTTCGGTCCCCACACCGCCTTGAGGATGGCGCGGTGCGTGAGCACGCGATCGTGGTTCTTCGCCAACAGCGACAGCAGCTCGAACTCCTTCGGCGTGAGGCGAATCTCGCTGCCGCCGCGCACCACGCGGCGGCGGTCGTAGTCGATGGTCAGGTCACCGGCCTGCAGCAGGCCCGACGCCTCCCCGCTATCCGCCGCCACCCGGCGCAGGGCGACGCGCATGCGTGCCAGCAGTTCTTCGGGACCGAACGGCTTGGTCACGAAGTCGTCCGCGCCGAGGTCGAGGGCCCGCACCTTGTCGGTTTCACGATCGCGCGCCGACAGGATGATGATCGGCACCTTTGAGTCCTCGCGGAGGCGGCGGCACACTTCCGTCCCATCAAGGTCCGGCAGACCGAGGTCGAGCACGATCAAGTCGGGCGGGCGATCGGCCGCAGCCTTCAACGCCGCTTGTCCGGTGCCTGCCACTTCCACGTCGTAACCATGCGTTTGCAGCAGGGGAACCAGCGATCGCTGGATCGCAGCCTCGTCGTCGACCAGCAGGATGCGCGCCGTGCCGCTCATGACGCAAGCTCCTTCGCTTCGGCGGGAACGACCAGGGTGAACTGCGCGCCGCCGCCGGCGGCGTTCTCGCCCCAGATGCGGCCGTGCTGGGCGGCCAGCAGTCCGCGCGCGATCGACAGCCCCATGCCGGTGCCCGAGGTGTGCGCCTGGGCCGTGCTGCCGCGGTAGAAGCGCTCGAACAGGCGTGGCAGGTCGGCCGGAGCGACGCCCGGCCCGCGATCGCGAACGCTCACCACCAGGCCCTCGCCGGTGACCGACGCAGTGACGGAGATGGTGGACCGTGCCGGCGCGTACTGCGCGGCGTTCTCGAGCACGTGGGCAATCGCCGACGCCGTGAGCCGCGGATCGATCCGGACCGGCGTGTCCGGCTCTACCGCCACCTCGATGAGGTGATCCCTCAACAGCCGCTCCACCTGGCCGCGCGCCGCGGTGACCACCTCGGACGGGTGCGTCCAGCGCAGGTCGGTGGCCACCGTGCCGGCGTCGATGCGCGCCATCTCGAGGATGTTCTCGAACAGCCGGCCGAGCCGCTCGGCCTCTTCGAGAATCAGCTCGCTTTGCTCGCGCTGCAGCTCCGGCGCGAGGCCGGCATTCTGGAGGTTGCTGGCCGCCACCCGAATGGCGGTCAGGGGCGTCCGCAGGTCGTGGCCGAGCGACGCCAGCAGCGCGGTCTTCAACTCCTCGCCCCGCCGCGCAACCTCCGCCGCCTTGCGATCCTCGAGCAGCGACGCGCGCTCGATGGCGATGGCGACCACGGCCGCGAGGGCGTCGAGGGTGCCCGGCTCGACCGGTCGTCCGGTCGCGGCCATCAAGCCGATCGGCTTGGTGCCCACGCGCAGCGGTACCAGTCGAACGACCTGGCCGGCAACGGTCATGGTGCGATGCCCGGAGTAGGTCCGCTCGCGGGCGTCGAACTCGAGGCCGCCCTGCGCGCCGGCAAATGCCAGCGACAGCTGGTTGGTGTCGAGCGTGATGGCCAGCGGACCGGCTTCAAACCGCTCCCACTCCATTCCGCGCGGCAGGGTGATGGCGAAGTAGGCCAGGTCGAACCGCCGGGCGATCGATCGCGCCAGCGATGCGATCGCGTCACGGCCCTCGGTGGTCAGCAGCACCTCGCGGCTCAGGTCGAACAACCGCGCCACTTCGTCGCGCCGCGCGCGCGCTTCACGCGCCTGTTCCCGCGCGCGGTCCGCCAGATTGCTGGCCACGAGGCTGACCGCGAGAAACGCGAACAGCGCCACCCAGTTCTGCGGATCGGCAATCGTCCAGGTGCCGACCGGCGGCAGGAAGAAGTAGTTGAACTGGAGCATCGCCGCCACCGAGGTCACCGCCGCCACCCAGAACCGGGAGGTCGCGGCGACCACCAGCACGATCAGCAGGAACGTCAGCGCAACCGTGGTCGCGTTCGATGCCGCCAGCCAGCGTGTGTAGACCAAGGTAGCCGCCGACACGCCACCCACGCCCGCCGCCAGCCGCGCCAGGTCGTCCCACTTGGGCATCCGGTTCAGCTTACTGGAGGAAACAGCCACTTCAGCATCGGACCGACACGTGCCGCCCATGCGCTCTCGCTGTGCGTGGCGCCTTCGAACTCCGCGTAGTGCAAGTCCCCGCCATCGACATACCCTGCGCCAACCAGTGCGGCTTTCAACAGCCGCGCATCGTCCAGGCCGCGGCGGCCCTCGGCGGTGCCCATGTCGACCCACAATCGCAGGGCCGGCTTGGGACGCGCGTGCCGGACGGTGGTGAGAATGGCGCGGCGATCCCACCACACCGACGGCGACAACACGGCCAGGCGGCTGAACACCTCCGGATGCGTGAACCCCAGGTGCAGCGTCGCCAGGCCGCCAAGCGAGGAGCCGCCGAGGCCGGTGTGCGACGCCTCCGGCCGGGTGCGATAGGTCCGATCGATCAGCGGCTTCAGTTCTTCGATGATCAGCCGGCCGTAGGCGCTGGCCTGGCCGCCGCCCAGCCGCGCATCCCTGGTCGGCGTGTATTCGTGGATGCGTTCCTCGCCGGTGTTGTGGATGCCGACGATGATCAGAGGATCGAGCTGGCCGGCGGCAACCAGGCCGGCCGCCGTCTCACCCATTCGCCAGTGCTCGCCCTTCTGGAAGGCCGTGTCGGGATCGAACAGGTTCTGGCCATCGTGCATGTACAACACGGGATAGCGCCGATCCGGCTCGGATTGATAGCACGGCGGCAGCCAGACCAGCACGTCGCGGTCGTCGGGCAGGAAGGCGGAGTGGAACTGGTCGT
>ERZ1292640.892-Hain-H43-02um-R1-892-length-24823-cov-11_pt1 | contig 24823 bp, 22 predicted proteins | sample MGYA00564404_ERZ1292640 | MGnify/ENA primary metagenome ERZ1292640 (study PRJEB36523, sample SAMEA6512636) | groundwater metagenome | collected 2019-01-08 | study: AquaDiva: Metagenomics assemblies of 32 groundwater samples | reverse complement strand
TGCCGCGCACGCGGCTCAATGCGGTGGTGAATTATGTCGGCGAGCAGGTGTTCGATGGTGACGAAATGAACACCTTCGGGCGCAGGATGCCGCATTACACGCTCGTCGACCTGAAGCTCATTAATGAAACGGGGGGGTGGCTGCTGAGTGCCGGTGTAAAGAACCTGCTTAACCAGCAGTATTTTTCCTACGGCCTGTTCACCGGCTTCCCGACGTTTATCGCCTATCCCGCGGCGCAGCGCTCATGGTTCGCCTCGGCGCAATACGCGTTTAGATAAGGACCGGCGACCATGGTCAGGCGGCGCCGCGGCAAACGCGGCGCCGTTTTCTTTTAACGGTCAAGTTTGTTATTGTTGCGCCCATGCGACACATGACCGGCACCGAGCTTTACCTGCGGCTGCTGCATTACGTGGCGCCGTACTGGCGCGTGTTCGCACTGGCCCTCATCGGCATGGTGATCGTCGCGCTGACCGAGCCGGCGCTGCCGGCATTGATGAAACCGCTGCTCGACGGCACCTTCGTGCGCAAGGATGCGGCATTGATGCACTGGATGCCGGCGGCGATCCTCGCGCTCGTCGCGGTGCGCGGCAGCGCCGAGTATGTGGCGTCCTACGGAATCAACTGGGTCGGCAACAAACTGGTCATGGACCTGCGCCAGGCGATGTTCGACAAGCTGTTGACGCTGCCCACCGCGGTCTACGACGACCGCGCCACCGGCAACCTGATTTCCAAGCTGACCTTCGACGTGACGCAGGTGACCGCCGCGGGCACCAGCGTGCTCACGGTGATGTTCAAGGACACGCTGTCGCTCGTCGGCCTGCTGGCGTGGATGCTCTGGCTCAACTGGAAGCTCACGCTGCTCGCGCTGGTGATGGCACCGCTGATCGTCGGCGTGGTGCGGCTGATCAGCGTGAGACTGCGCCGCAGCAGCCGCGAGGTGCAGCAGGCGATGGGAGATGTCACGCAGGTGCTGCAGGAGACCATCGACGGGCACCAGGTGGTCAAGCTGTTCGGCGGGCAGCGCTATGAAGCCGCGCGCTTCGCCGAGCAGGCGAACCGCGTGCGCCGCTTCATGATGAAGCAGGCGACCGCCGCCGCCGCCAGCGTGCCGGTGGTGCAGTTGCTGGCCGGCATTGCTCTCGCCGCCATCGTTTATCTGGCAACCCAGCAGTCGAGCGCCAACGAGATCACCGTCGGCGAATTCGTGTCGTTCGTCACCGCGATGCTGATGCTGACCGCGCCGCTGAAACGCATCACCGGCGTCAACGAGCCGCTGCAGCGCGGGCTTGCCGCCGCCGAAAGCGTGTTCGAGTTGATCGATCAGGAGGGTGAAAGCGATCCCGGACGCACGGCGATCGCGCGCGCGCGCGGCGAGATCCGCTTCGACGACGTGAGCTTTTCCTATGGCGACGCGAAGCGGCGGGCGCTCGATGCGATCTCGCTCACCATCAACCCCGGCGAGACTGTGGCGCTGGTCGGCGTATCGGGAAGCGGCAAGAGCACGCTTGCCAACCTCGTGCCGCGCTTCTATCGTCCCACCCACGGCCGCATCCTGCTCGACGGCCACGATCTCGAGACACTGACGCTTGCCAGCCTGCGCGCCAACATCGCGCTGGTGAGCCAGGACGTGGTGTTGTTCAACGACAGCGTCGCCGCCAATATCGCCTATGGTGTCATGCGCGACACCAGCGAGGCAGACATCGTCGCCGCGGCGCAAGCCGCGCACGCGATGGAATTCATCCGCCACATGCCGCAGGGCCTGCAAACGCTGGTCGGCGAGAATGGCGTCAAGCTGTCCGGGGGGCAGCGTCAGCGGCTCGCAATCGCGCGCGCGCTGCTCAAGAATGCGCCGGTGCTGGTCCTCGATGAGGCGACCTCCGCCCTCGATTCGGAATCGGAGCGCCACGTGCAGGCGGCGCTCGAGGCGCTGATGCAGGGCCGCACCACCATGGTGATCGCGCACCGCTTGTCGACGATCGAGAAGGCGGGGCGCATCGTGGTGCTCGACCGCGGGCGCATCGCGGAAGTCGGCAGCCATCGCGAGCTGCTGGCTGCCGACGGCATCTACGCGCGGTTGTACCGGATCCAGTTCGCGCCGGGGCGCGAACTGATTTAGCGGTCAGCCGGGACCGCGGTCACTGGCGGTGCTGACGGCGGCGCGCTTTGCGGAGTAGCCGCCCAGCCACCAGAACAGGCTGCCCGGCAGGCTGGCGACTGCCAGCGTGAGGCCGAACAGCACCGACACTGCAAACGCGGCGTTCGCCGGCACGTTGAGAAAGCCGAACGCCACTACCATCGCGCCTTCGCGCACGCCCCAGCCGGCAATCGACACCGGCACTACCGTAATCAGGATGACCGGCGGCACCAACAGCACGCAATCCAAAAGCGTAACGTCGAGCTGCATCGCGCGCGCGATGCAGAATACGATAAACGCGAAACCGACGAAACTCAGCACCGACAGCAGGATCACCGGCAACGCGTAGCGGGCATGAAAAACCACCTTTCTCGCCAGCGTGGCCAGGTCGAGCAGCGAGTGCAGCGTGCGCCAGCGCAGCGCAAACCGCGGCAGCCGGACGATCGCAAGGAACGCGGCGAATCCGGCCAGGCCGGTGCCAATTACGGTCGCGAGCGCCCAGCGCGCGAGCGGGTCCGCGACGATATCGAACAGCCACGGCAAGCCGGCGGCGGTGAGCAGCAGGAGCGAGACCAGCGTCAGTAAACGGTCGATGATCACGGTTGCGGCGGCAATGCCAAAACCGAGTCCGGCGCGGTACGCGCACCACACCCGCATGGCGTCGCCACCGACCGATGACGGCAGCACCTGGTTGAAGAAATGACCGATCAAAACGACCTGCAGCGCCGTCCTGAAGCCAAGCCGGTGATTACTGGCGCCAATGACGGCATGCCAGCGTCCCGCGTGCAGCAGCGCTATCGCCAGCGCCACCGCGGTTGCGAGCAGCAGCGTTGCCGCGTCGACCTTCATGAATTGCGCCGCGACGCCCCTGACATCAAACGCGCGCACCACGATTGCGATCAGCACCAGCGAGAGCGCGATCTTGAGCAGGAGCTTGACGATCCTCATGGCGCTGTGCCGCGCAGGTAGGCGCGCACGATGTCCAGAATTCTTGCCGCGGCGTGGCCGTCGCCGTACGGCGACCCGCCGCGCGCCATGCGCGCATACTGCCTGTCGTCGCGCAACAAATCCCGCACGGCCCCGACGATGGCGGCGCGTTCAGTGCCGACCACCGCAGCCACGCCCAGTTCCACCGCCTCGGGCCGCTCGGTGACGGTGCGCAACACCAGTACCGGTTTGGCGAGCGCCGGCGCTTCTTCCTGGATGCCGCCGGAGTCGGTGAGTATCAGCCTCGCGTGCTGCATCGCTGCGACCAGCTCAGGATAGGAAAGCGGTTCGCTGAGCGTTACCTGCGGGTGACCCGCAAGCAGGCGCTGCACCGCGGCGCGGACATTGGGATTGGGATGCACTGGATAAAGCACCTTCAGGTGCGGGAATTCCCGGCACAGATCGAGCACGGCCTGGCAGATCGCGGCGAGCGGCGCGCCGTGGTTTTCGCGCCGATGCGCGGTAAGCAGGATGTCGTGGTCGTAAGGCGGCGCGCCGGCGGTCTTCAACTTCGCGAGAGTGAAATGCAGCGCGTCGATTACGGTGTTGCCGGTGAGATGCGCGGCAGTTGCGTCGACGCGTTCGTTGAGCACGTTATCGAGCGCGCGGCGCGTCGGGCAGAAATGCAGTTGTGCGAGGCGGGTGACTGCCACCCGGTTGTACTCCTCGGGAAACGGGTTGCCGAGATTGAACGTGCGCAACCCCGCCTCGACGTGGGCGAACGCAATGCCCCGGTAGAAACACACCAACGCCGCGCACATCACGGTGGTGGTGTCGCCTTGTGCGATCACGAGATCAGGCCGCGCCGCCGCAAAACGCCGCTCGAACGCCTCGGTGAGACGCGCCGTGAGTTCACCGAGCGACTGGTTGTCGCTCATCACCCGCAGATCGTCGTCGAAGCCGATTTCGAACCACGCCGCCAACGGCGCCAGGAGGTCGCGGTGCTGGCCCGAGCACAGCACTTCGAGATTGAACTCCGGCGCCGCGCGCAAGGCGCGGACCACCGGTGCCATTTTGATCACCTCAGGACGGGTGCCGACGATGCAGACGATGTTGTTTTTCATGATGCGCGTGCGGCTGACCGGATCTCATTCTAAACCGCGCACCCGCCACGCGAGCAACTTTCTGAGCAGTCGCAGCGTGTTGCCGCCCGTGTCCATTTTGCTCGCGCTTTGCTTCAGATCGTAGCGCAGATCGAGGGGGATTTCGCACAGGCGCGCGCCGCGGCGGTTTAGCTTGAGCAGCAGCTCGACCATGCACGCGAATCCCCGCTCTTCGATGAGGCGCTCGCCGTAGTGCGCGCGCGCGCGTTGCAGCAGCGCGACGCGGTAGCCGCGAAAGCCGCAGGTGTAGTCGCGCACGCCGCGACACCCGTGCAGCAGCTTGAACAGCGCGGCTGCGCCGAGGCTGAGCAGCCGGCGATGCGCGGCGACTCCGGCGACCCGGCTGCCGCGGCGATAGCGGGAAGCGATCACCACGTCATGGCCGCGGTCGATGGCGGCGAGCATGGCCGCGAACTGCTCCGGATGATGGGTATCGTCGCAATCCATGATGAACAGCACGTCGCCGCCGGCCCCGTGCCCGGCGGCGTGCGCGATGAGGCAGCGCAGGCCCTCGCCGAGGCCCATGTTGACCGGCTTGCCGATGATTTCGACGTTGAGTTCGTTGCGCCATGCGAGCGCGCGCTCGACGGTACGGTCGGTGCAGCCATCGTTGTAGAGCACGATCCGGTACGGCATATCCGTGTCGGGAAAAACCTGCTTGAAGCGCGGAAACAGCGCCGGAATCGTCGCCTCTTCATTGTAGGCGGGAAGTCCGATCCAGATGGTACGTGCGCTCATGGTCGAAGGAATTGGAGCCGGTGCGGGCAGGGCCGCGTGGCCCAATTATGCCGCAGGTACTTTAGAATACGCGCAACGCGCTGCGCTTTGCGGTTTTCTGGAAGGGCGGTCCTCATGAACGCTGCGCGCATAACAATGAATTTATCCCCTGGCCCGGCCAAAAAATGGTGGTGGCTTTATGCCGCGGCCGCGCTGAGCCTTTTCACGACGCTGACGCTGCCTTATGTCGGCGAGGAGGCGGTTTACACCCTCACCTCGCTCGAAATGCGGCTTAACCACGATTACTTGGTGACCACGCTCTACGGCACCAACTATGGACGGCCGCCGTTTCTCAACTGGCTGATCATTCCGCTCGCCGAGATGATGGGCTGGGAACGCATGCTGCTCGCGGCGCGGCTGGTCGCGGCCGCCGCGACCGTGACGACCGGGCTGGTGCTCGCGTGGCTCACGCAGAATCTTACCCGAAATAGCGCTCTGGCAGCACTGAGCGCACTCGTGTTTCTGAGCGGCGACGCGCTGTTCTACCGCGGCTGGCTCGCGTATTCGGACCCGGTGTTCACGTTGTGCATTTTCGGCGCGATCGCCTGCCTGTGGGTCAGTATGCTGCGCCGGCAGGGAGTGCTCCTGTGGTTTGCGGCGGCGTTGCTCGCGTGCGGTTTTCTGACCAAGGAGCAGACCGCGTATCTGTTCTACGGCGTGGCTTTCGCCGCGCTGCTGTTGCATCGCGACGCGCGGCGGTATCTGCTTGGCGTGAACTCGGTGCTCGCGCATGCTGCGGCGATCGCCGCGGTGGTCGTATGGAACGCGATTCTGACCCATGGCATGCAGAACATCACCGCGGGTGTGATCGCGCAAAAACTGATGACAGTCGAGCTTGGCGATTACCTGAATCAATTATGGTCGTTCCCGCTCGAAACCGTGCTGCGTTTCATGCCGGCAAGCCTGGTCGCGATCTATTACGTCTGGCGCCAGCGCACGGCGCCGGTAACGGAGGGCGCCGACGCGGAGTTCCCGTGGCGCGTGCTGCTTGCGATGCTGATCGTGAACTACCTGCCGTACTGGCTGGGACCGAAGACCCACATCCGCTACATCATGCCGCTCTATCCGCTGGTTTCATTGCTGCTCGCGGCGGTGATCTGGCGCTGTGGCGAGCGGCCGGTCGCAATCGCCGTGCGCTGGCTGGCGGTCGCGGTCGCGCTCCGGTATGTGATCGGGCTGTGGGGGTTTCCGTGGTATCAGCAGAATTACCGTGGCGACTATGCGGGGACGGCGGCGCAGATTGCCGCCGCCACGCGCGGCTTTCCGCTCTACGCGACCGACGTTTCCGCAACTGGCCTGAGCGTCACCGCTCATCTGGACACTCTGCGGTATCCGGAACCGTATTTGCGGTGGTCGCCGTCCCAATGGAACAGCGGTTTTGTATTGAGCTATGCGCCTGATGTCGAATTGGGGCAGGTCAAAGCCAGCTATAGGCTCGGCGGCAATACGCTTTATCTGCTGTGCCGCGGCGACGCGTGTCAGGGCAAGCCATGAGCGTGGCGGAATTGCGGACCACCCTACTCCAATTATGGCGCGCGGCGCAGAAAGACCAGCATGTCGTGGCCTGTGCCGAGCAGGCGGGCGGGCAGGTTGGCGAATTCGGCGGCGATTTTGCTCAGTCGGTAGAGCCAGCGCGGCGCATCACTTGCTTCGAGAAACCGCACTCGCGCGGTCCCGATATGCTCGACGCCAAAACCCGTGCGGGCAGCGATGAGCGCAATCGAGCGCGGGTTGAAAAAGCTCACGTGCCCCGCATCCTGCGCGACATGGAAGTAATCCCAGCGCGCCTGCATCGCCGCCACGGTCCAGCTCGCGGTATTGCCGGTGCTCGCGATCAGAATGCCGTCCGGCCGCAGGATGCGATGGCACTCGTGCAGCAGCGCCAGCGGAGCGGGCAAATGCTCGATGACTTCGAACAGCGTGACGACATCGAAACTGGCGGCAGTAAAGCGTTGTTCCTCGAGCAATCCCTCATGCACGGTGAGGCCGCAGGCGCGCGCCGCCGCTGCAATCTGCGGCGCGGGTTCCACGCCTTGCGCATGAAAACCCAGCTGCGCGGCGGCGGCGACGAAATCGCCGCGCGAACAGCCGACGTCGATCAGCCTGATTTCGCCCGGGGTTTTCGCGAGCAGCCGCCCGGCGCGGTCGAGCCTGCGCCGGGCGAGCGCCACGCGGCGCGCCGCTTCGGAGCCGCTGGGGAGATTGAATCCAGGGCTGTCGAACGCCGTCATCGAGCGCTGATACGTCGCGGTGGTGATCTGGCTGACGAGCTGGCCGCACTCCGCGCAACGCAGCAGCGGTCCCTCGGGAAGCACGATCGCGCTCGCTTCGAGCTGCGCATCGCAGCCGACCGGGCAATGCTGTATCAGGAGTGGTGAGGTATCGGCTGCTGACATCATCTTAAGAACTGCATTTGAGCCGCCGATAAACGCCGATGAACACCAATAACATAAAAAACAACTTGAAACCGCCGATGAACGCCGATAAACGCCGATAAACGCCGATGAACACCATTAAACAGTGTTTTGATTTTTCGGCGTTCATCGGCGTTCATCGGCGGCTAATCGCTTTTTCTAGGATCATTGGTTGCCTAACAGGTTTTCGGCGGCGGCGATCACGCGGCTGGCCGGCAGCGCGAGCAGGCAGTCGCTGAAGCTTGCCACATGGCGGCCGCAGCCTTCCTTCAGGCAGGGCGTGCAGGCTTGCAAGCCCTGGATCAGGTGCACGTTGCCGCGCGCCTGGCTGCCGACGCGCCGCCACGGATTTCCCGGTCCCGAAAATTGCTGTGGCCAGGGACCCCATTTTACGGGGTCGGTGGGCCCGTAGAACGCGATCGTCGGAATGCCCAGCGCGGCTGCCACGTGGGTGAGTGCCGTATCGGGACCGACGTAGATCTGCGCGCGCGCGAGCAGGCACGCCGCCTGCGCGAGCGTCAGCTGACCGGCGAGATCGATCGCGCCGGGCATTGCTGCCGCAAGCCGTGCCACGTATGCGCGCTCGGGCGTGTCGGCGCTGCCTGTGAGCACGAGCGCGAGCCCGCGTGCGGCCAGAGCGCGCGCGCAATCGAGCCACGCCTCGTCGCGCCACATCTTGTAGTTGAACTTCGGGTAGAGGTGCAGCACGGCAAACGGCCGGTTGTTTCCACGGGCGGCGAGCAGCGCGCTCACGTGCGACTCGTCCGCGGCATGCCACGCGGCGACGACCTCGTGGCAGGGCGGGATGTCGAGAAACTCCGCGAGCCGCAGATTCATCAAGACCGTGTGCACGTTCAGGTTGTCGAAAGCGGCCCAGCGGTTGAGCAGCCATTTTTTCCAGCGATGTTTCGGCGTGTCGACTACCAGCCCTGCGCGCCAGCGGCCCGCAATTGCCGCATACAAGGTCGGCCGGTCGCCGGGCACCAGCGAGAGCGCGATATCGTAACGCCGCGCAATGCGCGCGAGCAGCGCGAGGTGCCGCCACGCGCTCGGGCGCTCGGCGATCGTGATCACGTGCCGGACATCAGGATTGGCCGCCAGCACGCCTTCGGTGCCGGCGAAAACCAGCGCGTCTATGCGTGTCTGCGGCCAGGCGCGCTGCAACGAGCGTATGAGCGGGGTCGCGAGCAGCACGTCGCCGATACGCCGCGTCACCACTACCAGTATGGTGCGCGGCGGCGTCATAGATACTGGCTGACTCCGGTCCGCGCGACCGCGCGGTCGGAGCGCAGGATTGCGTCGAGCCGGCGCTGGTTATCAGTGAGCCGGCTGCGGTCGTTGTCAGGGTGCCAGAGATGAAACACCGGCGCGGCGAAACGCGCGCTTTTGTGTTTGACGCCGGCGTGCAACAGCCGGATCACGAGATCGGAATCCTCCAGCCCCCAGCCTTCGTAGGTTTCATCCAGACCGTTCACGCGCAGCAGGTCGTCGCGCCACGCCGCAAGGTTGCAGGTTTTGACGCCTTCCCAGCGCTGCGGCGCCGCTTTGCGAAAACCGCCGTCCGGCAGCGTCACGAGCGGCAGCCAGCGGTTGACGTCGCGCCTGAGCCAGGCGCTCAGCCATTGAGCGCTCCGCCACTCGTGGATTGGCAGCGCGGCGCCCAGCACGCGCCGGGTGAGGGTCTCGCTCAGCAGGATGCGGTTGCCGGCGACAAACCAGCCGCGTTCGGCGAACCGCTGGTGCTGCGCGACAAAGCGCGGCGCCGGCACGCAATCGCCGTCGCTGAAAACGATGTACTCCGCGCCTGTCGTGGCGAGCGCGCGGTTGCGGATCGCCGCGGCGCGAAATCCCCGGTCCTCGTGCCAGACGTGGGAAACCGGAAACCGCGCGCGCGCTTTGAAGGCCGCGACCACCGCGCGCGTGTCATCAGTCGAACCGTCGTCGGTAACGATCAGCTCGAACGTCGCGTCGCGCTGCGCCGCGTAGCCGGCGAGTACCGCCGCCAGCGCGTCGGGGCGGTTGTAGGTCGTGACGATGACGGCGATCACCGCTTTTCGGCCAGCAGCATGAGCTTGATATAGCGGTAGTACGCACCTTCGGCGTTGGAAACCGCCAGCATGAAACCTGCGCGGCCGTCGAGGAAGCCCGCGCGCAGCACGTAGGTCCGAAAAAACGTCCATGCGCCGTGCCACACCGCACCGGCAAGCGAGGCTTTTCTGCCGCGCTCGAACTGCATCAGCGCGCCGGCGGTCGAGTAGGCGTTCATTTTTGCGAGCGCCTCGTCGAGGTCGCGGATCGCTTCGTGCAGCAGCGGCTCGGAGAGCGTGCCGACCGCGCCGCTGACGATCAGATGCTCGTGCACCCGATCGTCGGAGAAGCGCGCCTGCCCGCGGCGGAACAGCCGCGTCACATGGTCCGGCCACCATCCTGAATGGCGCATGAAGCGCCCGCAATAGCTCGACAGGCGCGGCATCCGGAATGCGCATTTGCCGTTCGGCGCAGCGATCGCGGCCTCGATTGCCGCGCGCAGCCCGGGGCTCACCCACTCGTCGGCGTCGAGCGACAACACCCAATCGCCGGTCGCAAACGCCAACGCGCGGTTTTTCTGCGGTCCGAAGCCCGGCCAGTCGGCCGTGGTTTCGACTCTTGCGCCAAGCCTGCGGGCGAGGTCGGTCGTGGCATCTTCGCTGGCGGAGTCGAGCACGATGGTTTCATCGGCCCAGGCGACGGATTCGAGGCAACGCCCGATCACGTCAACTTCGTTTTTGGTGATCACGACTACGGACAGGGTCATGATTCCAGGGCTCCGGATTTTTGCGGCGATTTCAGTCCGGCGAACCACAGGCCACTCGCCCAGGCGAACAGCAGGCCCTCGGTATGATCCATCAACAGCGAGTTGAACAGACAGCCGATCGCGAAGGTGATGACGAGCCCACGCGCGAGTTCGCGTTCGTGCGTCGCCGGGAGCGAAGCCGCAACCCGCCACTCGCAGTAGAACAGGTACAGCAGCGCAGCCAGACCGATGACGCCGAGTTGTATCGTGATATTCAGGTACTCGTTATGCGGATTGGCGGTCGGTGCCATGGCCGTACCCGCGACGTGATCGGTATAAGCCTTGCCAAAACCGCCGGTGCCCGCCCCAAGGAACGGATGCGCGCGCGCGATTTCGAGACTGTTGCGGTAAAACTCGAGCCGAAACCCGGCTGAGGTCTGCGCCGGCCGGTCGGCTCGCCACGCACTGATTTCGCCGGCGATGGCGGCGATGCGTTCGTGGAATGGATTCGGCGCGATCATCAATGCCGATACGACGAGCGCGGTGCCGGCCACGGCAATACCGATGCCGCGCCAGCCGAGACGGCTGTAACCGAACCGCAGCATCAACGCGGCGAGCACGAGGTAGCCGGTCGCTCCCTGCACCATCGCCGTGGCGTTGATGACCGCGAGTATCGCGAGCGCGCTCCACCCAAACCTCGCGCGCGGCGCAGGCGTTTGCAGCGCGAGCCACGCAAACAGAAAGGCGGCGAAAGCCATCAGGATGTTGTGCGTGAGGCGTTTTTTGAATACGAAGGGGGACGCGGCGTCGCCGATCGTCAGCGGATTTGGGGGCACGATCCCGGCCTTGATCAGGCAGGAAAGTATCAGCACGAGCGCGAGCGCCGCGGCGAGCGCGTAAAGCGCGTGGCGCCGCACCGCGGGATCGCGGAACAGAAACAGAAATATCGGGATGAACATGAGGTCCAGGTATCTGCCGACCTGGGCCCACGCCACGCCCGCGCGCGCCTCGCCGTAAAGCGTACCGATCAGCAGCAACCCAAAGAGCGCGAGCGCCGCGAGCGCGACCGGGTGGCGGCAGGCGGTGAGTAACTTGTCGCGATAGGCGCCGCCGGCAAGCCAGCCCGCGAGCACCAGAACGAGCAGCACGTTGTCGGCCGCGACCGAGATGGGGATGGAAAAGCCCAGCGCAATCGCCGACCAGCGCGCGGTGCGGTCGGCTTGCCTGGCGAGGGCGGCGGCTGAAATCATGGGGTGTCGCTAGCGGTGCGAACGCCGCACCAACCACCTCACCGCTGTTGCGTATTCAGGATCGGGCGGCGACCACATAGTGCGAGTTCCCGTATAAAAACGGCTTTTCTATGGCGTGCCACGGAACGAATGCCGCGGCCAGAACCAGGCCGGCCGCGACCCCGAGGCCCAGATAGGAGTGCCGAAACAGCCCCGATACTATCAACATCTGCAATATCGGGAAGTGGACGATGTATATCCCATACGAAAAATCGCCGTACCGGCAGAAATTCCCCGCGTAGCGGGTGCCGGTTCCCAGGTAGACCACGATCGCCGCCAGCGCGATCGGCTCGAAGACGAGACGCACCACGATATTGTCGCTGAAGTAGACGAGCAGCGCCGGCAGCGCAAGCGCAAGCAGATATCTTTCGAGCGCCTCCCGGTAGCAGTAGAAAAACGCGCCGCTCACGAAGTAAGTCAGCACGCCCGGCAGTTGCCGCTGCAATACCACGTAGATCGGATCGCGGCCGGCATCCCACCAATGCATCAGGGTCAACGAATAGATGACCGACAGCGCGTAGAGGGCGAGGAAATTCGCGAACGCGAGGTTCGCCGCGAGATATTTTGCCGTCGCCCCGGACCAGAGATAGTCCGCCAGCGCCGCGTCGGAAAAGAAACTGCCCGCGATGACGCCGGCCAGAATGACCGTGCAATAGGCGGGATAAAGCCGGCGAATCCGCTTCTCGAAGTAACGACGCAGCGACTGCGAGCGCTCGCAGCTCATGTAAACCAGGTAGCCGCTGACGACGAAGAAACCTTTCACCGCAATCTCGGACGACAGCCAGCGGCCGAGCGCGGCGAGTTCTGCCCGTTGCGACAGGACGTCGGCGTGAAAGAGAAATACGATGCATGCGAAAGCGAGGCGCAGTGCGTCGAAGTTGTTTTCCGTCCTCATCTGGCGCCGATGCTGGTCCTGGTTCCGCCGGCTGCGCGCGGGCCGATCAGCGCCCCGAATAGTCCGGAACCCACTGCGCAAGCTCGGATTTCACGGTCTGGTCGCCGGGGATGCCGTCGCGCACGAGCCACTGCGCGAGCCGCGCGAGCCACGCGCCGTTTTCCTGGCGTGCCTGCGCGATGCGCAGCTTGGGATGCGGCGTCGGCAGGCTGTTTTCGTCGTCGGCGAGCAGTTCTTCATAGAGTTTTTCCCCCGGCCTCAAGCCCGTATATTCGATTTTGATTTCGCTCTCGGTGAAACCGGAAAGCCGGATCAGGTCACGCGCGAGATCGGCGATCAGCACCGGCTCGCCCATGTCGAGCACAAAAATTTCCCCGCCGTTGCCCATCAATCCCGCCTGCAGCACCAGTTGCGCAGCCTCGGGGATGGACATGAAATAACGCCGGATTTCGGGATGCGTCACCGTCACCGGTCCACCCCTGGCGATTTGCTCGCGGAATTTCGGAATCACGCTGCCGGTACTGCCCAGCACATTGCCGAACCGCACCATGACGAATGCCGTTGCGTGCGGCTGCTGCAATGCCTGGCACACCATTTCGGCAAGACGCTTGCTGGCGCCCATCACGCTGGTCGGATTCACCGCCTTGTCGGTCGAGATCAGCACGAATTTCTCGATGCCGTGCCGCACTGCGCACTGCGCGACAACATGGGTGCCGGCGACGTTATTCAACACCGCCTGCCATGCGTTGTCGGTTTCCATCAGCGGCACGTGCTTGTAGGCCGCAGCGTGGAAAACCACGGATGGTTTATGGACGCGCATGACCTGTTCGATGCGTGCGTGATCCTTCACGTCACCGATCGCGGTTACCAGAGGAATCGACGCGTGTTTCCGGCGGAATTCCTGCTCGATGGTGTAGAGCGCGAGTTCGCTGAGTTCGAACAGCACGAGTTGCCCGGGATTGAAGCGCGCAATCTGGCGGCACAGTTCGGCTCCGATCGACCCGCCGGCGCCGGTCACCATGATGACGCGCCCGTCGATCCATTCCCTCAGGCCCGCCGTATCGAGCACGACCGGATCGCGGCCCAGCAGGTCGTCAAGCTCGACGTGGCGAATCTGGGAAACGGTGACCTTGCCGCTGACGAGATCATCGTAGGACGGAACGGTCATCACGGTGAGGCCGGAGTCGCTGCAGAGTTTCACGGCACGGCGCCGTGCATTATGCGAGGCTGCCGGCATGGCGATGATCGCGTGTTGTACGCCAAGACGCGGCAGATGCCTGGGGAGGTCGCTGACCGGCCCGAGTACGCTTACGCCTTGCAGTTGCCGTCCAGTCTTGGTGGCGTCGTCATCGAATACCGCCACGACTCGCCATTGCGCGCTGCGTGCGAATTCCTTGAGCAGCGTCACCGCGGCTTCTTCGGCGCCGATCACGATCACCGGTTCGCGTCGCCCCTGGGTTATTACATTGAAGCTTTGCTCTTTCCACATGCGGTAAGCGAAGCGGCTGCCCCCCATGATCATCACCAGCAGCACCGGATCGAAAATCAGCACCGATCGCGGCACGGCGATTTGCAGCATCACGAACAGCGCGGGCAGGGCGAGCGCTGCCACCGCTACCGCAAACACGATGCGCTTCAGATCGGGCAGGCTGGCGTAGCGCCAGATGCCGCGATACAGCCCGAACACCCAGAAAATCCCCGCCTGCACCGGCACTACCCACGCCAGCGTCTGCAGCATCATCATCAGGTAAGGCTGCGGCACATCGAAATTGAAACGCAGCAGGAACGCAACCGCCCAAGCGGCGGCCGACGCCACAACGTCGTGCACAAAGGCGAGCGCGGTGCGGGGATTCGGTTTAGGCATGACGCGGAAAATAACGTTCCAGCGCGACTATGAGTCCCGCATAGAACAATGCAAGGACACCCAACACGGCCAGTTGCAGAGTCTGCTCCTGGCGCGCGCCGAAAATCGCGGCGCCGCTGCACAACGCCATCAGCGCGTATTCGGCGAGCGCCGTCTTGCGATGCCCCCATCCGTTTTGCACGAGGCGCTGGTAATAATGTTCGCGATGCGCCTGCCATACCCTGGCGCCGCGCAGCAGGCGTTTCAGCAGAGTCAAGGAAGCATCGACGATGAATGGCGAAAACACCGCGATGCCGAACCACAGGGGCCAGTTACCGCGCAGCCAGCCGGTGACATCCAGCACCGCGGCAAGACAACCGAGCGGAATCGAGCCGGCGTCGCCCATGAATATCCTGGCCGGCGGAAAATTGAAATAGAGAAATGCGCACGCCGCGGCCGCAACCGACAGGTTAATCGCGGCGAATGAAAAATCCCCGCCCAGCAGCGACGCCGCGCCATAGGTTCCAAAACCAATCAGCGCCATGCCGCCCGCCAGTCCGTCCGAGCCGTCCATGAAGTTGTAGAGGTTGATCAGCCACATCGCCGCGAGCGTGGCGGCGAGCGTGAGCCAGATGCCGTGCGCGGCATAGAGCAGCGCCGCCATCGCGAGCAGCGCGCCCGTAAAGTGCAGCGTCAGGCGCCACGGCACGCCGACGCTGCGCAGGTCATCGAGCAGCGATATGCCGACCAGCAGCGCCAGCGCGATCAGAAGACGCGGATCGAGCGGCGGCGCGGCATAGGCCCATGCTGCGGCGACGCCGGCAACCACGCCGATGCCGCCCAGGCGCGGCGTCGGCGCTGCATGCAGCGAGCGCTGATTCGGGTGGTCGAGCACCAGCACCGCCAGGCGGCTGCGCATCAGCACGGCAATGACCGCGGCGGTAACCATCAGCGCGAGCAATGGCGGCACAATAACGGCATTGACGATGGCGGGAATCAATTGTTCGAGTCGACGTTAGGCCGTTGATAATACCATCGGGCCGTTTCCCGCAGACCGCAGGCCAGCTCGTAACGCGGCCGCCATCCCAGCTCGCGGCGAATCCGGCCGCTGTCAACCTGCAGCGATCCCAGCAGACGCGACAGGGCGTCTGATTGACCGATCGCCATGCCGGCCAGCTTCAACAGAGCCGGCGGGAACGGGAGCAACCGCGCCGGCTTGCCGAGTTCGCGCGCCATGCTGCGGATAAGATCCGGTGTGGAGATGCCTTCATCGTCGGCCAGCAAATAGGTTTTGCCCGCCGCCGCGGGCTGGTCGAGACTTGCAATAATCGCGTCGGCGAGGTTGCCGACGTAAATCAGGCTGCGTCGGTTCTCGATCGAAGCGAGCGGCAGCGGCAGGCCGCGGTCAATCGCGCGCATCAGGCGCAGGAAGTTTCCTTTTACCCCGGGGCCGTAGACCAGCGGTGGGCGCAGGATCACGGGTTCGAGGCGCGAGCTCGCCGCAATCTCGCGCAGCGCCTGTTCGGCCTCCCACTTGGTCCGGCCGTACGGGTCCGCGGGCCGCGGCGCATCGCGCTCGGTAAACGGGACTTGCGACGCGTTGCCGTTGACCTTGATCGAGCTCAGGAACATGCAGCGCCGCACGCCGCAGTCCGCCGCGGCGCGCGCGAGACGGCGCGTCGCATCGACATTGACGCGCCGGTATGCGGCAAGCGGGTCTGGCGTCGAGTCGCGCGTGACGTGGGCGCGTCCCGCAAGATGGACGATGCTGTCGATGCCGTTCAGCGCCCGGTTCCAGTCCAGTCCACCGCAGATATCGCCGGCGATAATTTCATCGCAGTCGCAAGCCGCCGCGTTGCCAGCCGGCTGCCGCACGATTCCCCGCACCCGCCGCCCCGCGTCGCGCAAAGCGGCGCACAAGGCCCGGCCGACAAATCCGTTTGCTCCGGTCACGAGTATCGTCATGACGCGCTGCTTCCGCCGCCGGGGTTTTTAGCGCCGCGCCAGAGAGCCCGTAATTGAGAGTTTTCCGCGCCGGCTGTGCGCAGTCTGATAAAATTCGACACCTTCAACTTCTTTTCACGGTCGGGCCACTGTCGAGATGGATGCCAAAGACATGCAAGCCGTGACCCTCGCCGGCGGGATGGGCACGCGGATCAGCGAAGCATCGTACCTCAGACCAGAACCGCTGGTCGAGATCGGCGGGATACCGATTATAGGGCACACCATGAAAACTTACTCCGCCTGCGGCGTCAACGACTTCATCGTCTGCCGTGTACTTTAGGATATCGTAATTCTTGGAGTTAGGTGGTACATGAGCACTTGGCTCCACTGGGCGGCAAGGAGTGCTCTGGTCGGGAATGTGGCATGGAATCTTGCCGGCACCGTCCTGCCGTTAGCCGTCGGGCTCGTTACGATTCCGCTGCTGCTCGCGGTGCTCGGCATCGAGCGTTTCGGTTTGCTGTCGCTGATCTGGATACTTACCGGATACTTCGGCCTTCTCGATCTGGGCATGAGTCGGGCGCTCACCAAGCTGGTGGCGGAGAATGCGGGATCAGCGGCGGACACCAGACTGGCTCGCGACGTGTGGACGGGCCTTGGTGCAATGTCCGCGGTTGGACTCGCGGGCGCGCTCGTTCTCGGGGCGGCGGCGAACTGGCTGGCCCGCGCCCTGCTCAACATCCCCGAATCGATGCAGACGGAGACCGTGCGCGCCATCTGGTTTCTCGTGCCATCGATCCCGGTGACGATCGCCGCGGCCGGTTTGCGCGGAGTCATGGAAGGGCTGCATCTGTTCAGGCTCGCCAACCTGATCCGCATGCCGCTGGCGGCGCTCACGTTTCTCGCGCCGCTCGCCGTGGCGCTCATCACCCCGGACCTCGCACTGATCAGCGCAAGCTTGCTCGGGGTGCGCATCCTCGGACTCATCGCTCACTGGGTCGCCTGTGTCAGGGCCCTGCCCGCGCTTGCCCGGCCGCAACTTCCGGATTCCGGCGTGGCGCGGCTGCTGCTCGGATTCGGCGGCTGGCTCACAGTCACCAACGTCGTTGGTCCGCTCATGACATACCTCGATCGCTTCGTGGTCGGCGCAGTTGCCGACATGGCGGCGGTCGCGCACTACGCGACGCCGTACGATCTCGTGACCAAGCTGCTGCTCGTCCCGTTCGCGCTGTCGGGCGTGCTGTTTCCGGTGTTCTCCGGAGCGCTGCAGCACGGAACTGCGGCGCCCGCTGCACTGATGACCCGTTCGCTTGCCGCGGTGTTTGCGGTCATCTTCCCGGTGGTCGTGGTCATGGTTGCTTTCGCGAGGGAAGGCATGGGACTGTGGCTGGGCGACGAGTTCGCGTCGCACAGCTACCGCGTGCTGCAGTGGCTCGCCGCCGGCGTGCTTGTCAACGCGATGGCGCAGGTGCCGTTTGCGTACCTGCAGAGCGCCGGGCGTCCGGACTGGATCGCCAAGTTGCACCTTGCGGAACTGCCCCTCTACCTTGCCGTGTTGTGGTGGCTGCTGGCGACGGTTGGCATCGTCGGGGCCGCCATTGCCTGGACGGGGCGGGTCGTCGTTGATGCCATCGCGCTGCTGCGCATGGCGCGCGCCTTCGTTCCCGCTGGCGGCAGGACCATCCCTCCTCGCCTGGTGTTTGCGGTCTTGCTTGGGATGGCGGCACTGATTGAAGTGGCGCTGCTTGAGAGTCCGCTCGCGCGCGGAGGGCTTGCGCTTCTCAGTGCTGTCGCAATGCCGGCATTGGTGTGGCGGCTGATTGGCCGCGGCTTGGCCGGGGAGTAGTGCGGACGGATTTTGCCCATCCGGTCTCAGGACGTCGCCCGCGTTGCCGGCGCTCCGGGATGGGCGACCAGCACGAGTTCCTCGCCGAGACGGATGCCCAGCGCGTCGCATGCTCGTTCCAGGTGTTCCAGCGCGCGAAAGCGCAAGGGAGGCAGCGCATCCGCACGCGGAGATTCGATGCGCTCACCCGGCGCAACCCGCGCTATGCGGCTGCTCGCCAGCACGACGTTTGCGGCGTCGCGCGCGCTGGCGGTGATTTGCGGCCGCTCGAATCCGGCATGCCGGGCGCATAACGCGAGCGCCGGCGCCGTGAATACGACGAGATGGCGCGGCGGCTCGAGCCCGCGCCAATGGTGCGCAAACAGCCGATGGCCGAGGGAATCGGCATTCGGGGTAATGGCGACGAGCAGGCCCTCCGGCTTCAGCAGCCGCCGGCATTCCGCGAACAGTCCGACGGGGTCGGGCACATGTTCGATCACATGCGCCATGACAATCGCATCGAAGGAAGCGGCGGGCAGGGCGAGCGCCTGCAATTCGCCGTCGAGAATCTTGAGGCCTCGCGCTCGCGCTGCCGCCGCAGCCGCCACGTCGAAGTCGACCCCGACGGTCGTCCAGCCGCTGTCGCGCAGGGTGGCGAGCTGCGCGCCCGCGCCGCAGCCGACTTCGAGCACCCGCCCTCCCCGTACGAACGGCAGGTAGAACCAGCGGTACATCGCGTATTCACGGCGCTGTGGTGAACACAGCAGCAATTTTCCGAGCAGGCGCGAGCGCCGGTCCCCGGGCGACGGATAGCCGAGCATGCGCGCCACCATTTCCCGTCGCGCCCCCATCCGCAGTGGGCTGCGAAGGTCGTCGTGGCTGTCCGCGTGGGTGTAGTAACCGGCGTAGGCGAGTGCGAGGTCTCGCGGATCAGGCGCCGGATCAAGCCACCAGAGGCCGCAGCGCCGGTTCAGGCACCGGCGCATCGACCATGCGCCCGCCGTACCGAAGACGCCGTCGCGCAGGTCCGAATAGGCCGGCTCGCCCGCGGTCCTGCACACGGGGCAGGCGGGCCGTGGAACGGTGCGCAGGGTTGCCGCATTGTCCATTGCAGCCTTCGACGTCGGAGGTCAGTCCGGCCGTTCAGCGCGCTGCGGGGCGCACGCGGACTCGACCCGGTGAATCGGCTCGATCAAGTCGCGCGCAACGCTGCGCCATCCGGTCGAACACCGGCGATAGCGGCCGGTGCTCAGTTCCTGGATCACTATGGGCAGGCGGGCCCAGCGGTTCGATGGCAGATGGCCGCGTACGTGCGCATGCAGGAGCTTTTCACCGATCCAGTCGCGCCGGTCCGGCGGGACGCGGTTCCCCAGCGCCTGCAGGCGATCGAACAGGACCCTGGCGCGGTGTTCCAGTTTGCGGTGAAAATCACCGCGCGCATGCACGACCTGCCGGAGCTTTGCGCGCCATGACAGCAGCGGCACACCGATCTGGTTCCCGCCATGCTGGCGGTAGTCGATGAGGGGATATTCGAGAAAATCCACAGTTCCCGAGGCGGCGGCGATCAGTCCGAGCCACTCGTCGTGAATCCATTCGCCGGGGAAGGGCCGCGCGAGTTCGAACACCTCGCGCCGGAAGGCCGCCGTCGCGCCGGTGACCAGATTGCGCCGCACGAGCGCACTAAATGCACCGCCGCTATGCAATTGGGTACGCTCCCAGCGCGTGACTTCGAGCCCTTCGAACACCGTGAGCCCCAGGGGTTCGCCTCGCGCATTCACCAGGCGCGCATCGGTATGCAGGAGGAGCAGGCTCTCCCTGCGTTCGAACTCGCGGACCATGTCCCGCACCTTGGTCGGATACCAGAGATCGTCCTGGTCGCTCAGGAACACGATATCGCCGCGGGTCAGCGATATCGCGAGTTCGAAATTGCCGGTGCTGCCGAGCCGGCGCGCATTTCGATGCAGTGTCAGTGGCACGGCGCTTTGGGCAGCGAGCGCTTCCACGATCTCGGGGGTATGGTCCGACGAACCGTCGTCGCACACCACGATCTCGTCGACGGGCAGCGACTGCGCGAGGATACTTTCGATCTGCTGGCGCACGAATAGCGCACCGTTGTAGCAGCACAGTGCGACGGACAAGCGGGGTCGGGACATGAGGAAACTCGGCTTTTATTTCAGCGCGTGATCATAGCAGCGTTCGCCGCGCGGTGAGCAGAAAGCGCAGCGCGCTTTGCGCATGCCAGGCCCGATACCGCCACTCGCGCCGGCTCGCGCGCCGCGCCTCGTGCGTCGCTGTCGCTTCAGGCACCAGGCGCACATCGTAACCAGCCATTCTGAGGCGGGCGCAGATATCGACGTCCTCGTAATAGAGAAAGTACCGCTCATCGAACCCCCGCACCGCCCGAAACGCCGCCGTTCTGAACAGCATGAACATGCCGGCGACCCAGTCCGGGGAAAGTGGCGCGGAACCGACATCATAATCATAGTCCAGCCGCCTGGTGCGTCCGATCGCCTTGGCGGCGAGGCTGATAAACGTAGGGAAGCGTCTTGCACTGTCTTCGGTGCGCCCATTGGGGTCGACAATGCGAGGCGCGACAACGCCTGCGCGGCCACGCGCGAGTTCGTCGTCCAGCGCCAAAAACGGATTCGCGGCCAATCGTATGTCCGGGTTCAGCACGCAGAAGGATTCCCCGCGGCACCAGCCAAACGCTGCGTTGTGATTGGCGCCGAATCCGCGCGGCCTGGTGTTGACGATGAGTTGCACCGGAAACCCGAATTCGTCCGTTCTGAACGGCAGCGGTTCGTCGACGTTCAGGGTCAGGACGACCTCGACGGAATCGCGGCAGAATGCGGCCATGTCGCGAAGCAGATTTGCTGCCAGCTGCGCCTGCTGGTGGCTCACGACCGAAACGCACACGCGATGGAGATTCATGGCCGGTGAAATAATAGCTCACTTTCCGGCCCCCTATGCCGTCGGCGGAGGCTTCGTCTGGACGCTCTGGTGTTTTCGCGTTAGCATCAGGCCATCTTGCACTGGCGAGAACGCCATTGTTCCCTGAGCCTGAGGTATATTGTCCCAACGTTTTTGCGCGTAAAATGCGCGGTTCCCGCCACAATTTTTAAGATTAAGCCGCACCCGGCGGCCACGCGCCGGACAGGGGTGCGCCATCTGCGGGCTGTTGATGCCAATACCGCTTGCCGTTCTGCAAAAACTCCATCTGCTTGGCGATCTGCCCGCTGAAACGCTGGCGCGTCTCAGCGAACGCATGTCGGAGCGCAGCTTCATTCGTCGCGAAGTGGTGATGAAGAAAGGCGAGCGGGGGCAGATGCTGTGTTTCCTGATCGAGGGACGGCTGCAGGGCGTCGATTTCACGGTCGATGGCCGGGAAGTGGGCCTGTACTTCGTCGACCCGAACGACTATTTCGGCGAACTCTCCGTGATCGATGGGCAACCACGGCCCGAGTTCGTGATCGCGGTGGCGCGCTCACGCATCGCCACCCTGCCCAGGGATGAGGCGCGCACGCTGATGTTCTCCACTCCGAGCATCGCCGAACGGGTCACCACCCGGCTGGCGCAACGCTTGCGTGTCGTGTCGGCGCAGCGCACACTGGTTGGCCTGCCCAATCAGGCGCAACGGCTATGCGCACAGCTGGTCCAACTGTCCGTGAAAGTGGGGGAGGGCAAGACGGTGATCGCGCACGCGCCGACCCACCAAGAGATTGCCATCATGATCAACGTCAGCCGCGAGACGGTTACCCGCGTGTTCCAGGTGTTGCAGGCGCGCGGCATCCTGAAGCGCGAGGGCAACCAGTTGCATGTGCAGGACGCGGGCTACCTCAAAGACGTGGCTGAGGGCCGGGTGGAACCGCCGAAGGCTACCTGACTCGATGAATCATGCCTATTTTCTGCCGTGGCGTCAGCGCACCCTGATCTGGCAATTCGCGCGCCGTGAAGTACTGGCGCGCTACCGCGGCACTCTGTTGGGGCTCGGCTGGTCGTTCCTGACGCCGCTGCTGCTGCTGGCGGTCTACACTTTCGTCTTTCGCGTGGTATTCAAGGCGCGCTGGGGAGCGCAAGGCGCCGACGACTTCGAGTTCGCCTTGCAGGTGTACGCCGGCCTGCTCGTTTTCAGCCTGTTCGCGGAGGTGATAAGCCGTGCGCCGCGACTGGTGCTCGATCAGCCGAATCTGGTGAAAAAAGTCGTTTTTCCGCTCGAAATCCTGCCGTGGATCATAGTGCTCGCCGGATTGTTCCACTTGGCGCTGAATCTGCTGGTGCTGCTGGTCGCCGCCGCCATCACGCGCGGCGGCCTGCCGCTCAGCGTCGTGGCGCTGCCGTTGGTGCTGGCGTCGTTCGTGCCCCTGCTGCTGGGGTTGGGCTGGTTTCTTGCCGCGCTCGGGGTGTTCATACGCGATGTCGGACAAATTGCGTCGCTCGCGATCAGCTTGCTGATGTTCCTTTCACCGGTGTTCTATCCCATCAGCAGTCTGCCGGATCGCTGGCAGCCCTGGCTGCAGGTCAATCCACTGACGCCCGCGATCGAGCAGTTGCGGCGCGTGGTGCTCGACGGGCAGTGGCCGGAGTGGCCGCAGCTTGCGCTCCAACTGGTCCTCGCCAGCGTCCTGGCCTGGGCCGGGGCACGCTGGTTCGCCGCCACTCGCAAGGGATTTGCCGATGTCATCTAGCGGTCTCCCGGCAATCCGCGCCGAGGCGCTGTCCAAGTGCTATTTGCTCTACGATCGGCCGCAGGACCGATTGAAGCAGATGCTGTGGCGCGGCCGCCGCCGCTATTACCGCGAATTCTGGGCGCTGCGCGAAATGGGTTTCGAGGTGCCCCGCGGCGAAGTGTTCGGTGTCATCGGCCGCAACGGCGCAGGTAAATCAACACTGCTGCAAATCGTGTGCGGCACGCTCGCCCCGAGCAGCGGCACGCTGGCCGTGCACGGCCGGGTGGCCGCGTTGCTGGAGTTGGGTGCCGGCTTCAACCCGGAGTTTTCCGGCCGGGAGAACGTGTTCCTCGCCGCCTCGATCCTGGGCCTGAGCACGGCGGAGATCGAAGCGCGCTTCGGGCAGATTGTGGATTTCTCCGGTATCGGCGATTTCATCGAGCAGCCGGTCAAGACCTATTCGAGCGGCATGTACGTGCGGCTCGCGTTTTCAGTCGCGACCAGCGTCGATCCGGACATCCTGGTGGTGGACGAGGCGCTGGCGGTGGGTGACGGCGAATTCGCCCGCAAGTCTTTCGACCGCATCATGACGATGAAGCACCAGGGCACCACGATTCTGTTCTGCTCGCATTCGCTTTATCAGGTGGAGGCGTTCTGCGATCGGGTGCTCTGGCTGGAACAAGGCCGCCTGGTGATGCTGGGCGCGCCCCAGGAAGTGGTGCGGCGCTATACCGCCTTTCTATTGGGAGGCGGGGCACTGACCAACGAAGCAAAACCCGCAACCGCGGCAGCCTCTCCGTCAACGCCGCCGGCCACGACACCTGCCGGCCACGCCCACTTCACGCGCGTTGAGGTCGCGCTCGATGGCAAACAAGGGCGCCATCTGCTCGCCAGCCCGGGAGAAAACACGCTGACGGTGAACCTGCAGTTCGAATCGGACCCGTCCTTGCCGCCACCGGTCGTGGGCGTCACGCTTGATTATGGCTCGCTGCTGGCGGTGACCTGCGCGGTGAGCCGCACTGACGGAATAACGATCGAGCGGGATGCGCTCGGCCGCGGCGAAGCGACGCTCACCTACCCGCGGCTCGCCTTGCGCAAAGGGGAGTATCTGGTCGGCGTTTATCTCGGCTGCGAGAATGCCCTGCACATCTACGACAGTGCGCTCGGCGTCGCTACGCTGGCGGTGAAAGATTCTCTGCCTGAGCCGGGATTTGTCAATCTGCCTCACTCCTGGCGCAGTTCACCCGGACATGCGCCGACGCAAGCGGCCGTTCCGGCCACCGCGACCGCCGGTTGGCGTCGCGTCGATCTCGCCGATGGACGGACGCTCTGGGTGGATGCGGCCGACAGCCTCGGCCTCGCCGCGAACGGGATATTCGAGCCCGCCGAGTCGGCACTTTGCGTATCGTTGCTGCGTCCCGGCGACCGCGTGCTCGATATCGGCGCCAACCTCGGCTACTACACGACCCTGTTTGCCGAACGGGTCGGTCCCACGGGCCGCGTGGATGCGATCGAACCGGACCCGGACAATTTCGGACTGCTCGACGCCAATACGCGGGAGCTGCGGACGCAGGGACGGGTCCGGCTGCACGCGCTGGCCTTGTCCGACAGATCGGGTGGCGCGCGGCTGTTTCATAGCAAGGACAACGCCGGCATGCACCGGCTCTACGCGTCGGTATGTTGCGACGGGCCCGGCATCGAAGTGCCGGCGCGCCGGGGAGATGAACTGGCGCTGGCGCCGCTGGATTTGCTCAAGATCGACATCGAGGGTTTCGAGCCGCACGCGCTGCGTGGACTCACCGCCACACTCGCGCAGAGCCCGCGGCTGAAAATCCTCTGCGAATATTCGCCGCTGGCAATGCTTGAGGCCGGCAGCGATCCCCGGCTATGGCTGCAATGGATGAAAGCGCAGGGTTTCCGTATCCTCGGTTTCGACGGCAGCGGGTGGACCGAGGCGGCATGCGCCGATCTGGAACAGCAGGCAGGCCAGCTCGCCAGCATCGATATTGCCGGGCTGACCGCGCCCTTGCGGCACGCGGACAATACGGCGATTTCCACCGCTGCTGCGGCGGCCGCGGCAGCTCACGGCTACACGCGGCCCATCGTCGAAAACTTCCTGTTCGTCCGCGCCGGGAATCTCGCTGAAATAAGCCGGTGTTTTTCTGATGCATGAGA
>ERZ1292640.891-Hain-H43-02um-R1-891-length-24843-cov-8_pt1 | contig 24843 bp, 19 predicted proteins | sample MGYA00564404_ERZ1292640 | MGnify/ENA primary metagenome ERZ1292640 (study PRJEB36523, sample SAMEA6512636) | groundwater metagenome | collected 2019-01-08 | study: AquaDiva: Metagenomics assemblies of 32 groundwater samples | reverse complement strand
TCCTCGATCTTGATTTCCTGCTCCAGCGTGTTCTGGAGGTCGGTCGAGGCCTTCTTGAATTCGTTCAGGCTGCGGCCGAGCGACTTGCCCAGCTCCGGGAGCTTTCTGGGGCCAAAAATGATCAGCGCAATCACCAGGATGATGATGAGCTCGGGCATTCCGATAGAACCAAACATAGAAGAGCTCCCTTGCTAGGACGGGGACAGCCCTTTTCCGGGCCCCGAACGTCCAATGAGAAGTATACCCGCCTTCGCCCCCTTGGCCACCCCGGGGCTTCGGCGCGGCAAGCCTTGTCTTGCGGACACCCGGGTAGTCAGTTAGCATCGCCCTATGCGTTACCGCTCCGTTGTCGCCGCTCTTATTGCCATCGTGGTTTCCGCGGTCGTGGGCGGAGTCTACGGAAAGGGCGCGCAGGCCACCACCAACACGGTGCCGGAGCACTACCGCTCTTTCACGGCGGCCTTGAGCGCCATCCAGACGCAGTATGCCCAACCGGTGGAATCGGACCGCATGGTCTACGGCGCCATCAACGGCATGCTGCAGACGCTGGACCCGCATTCGAGCTTCATGGATCCCCGCAGCTACGCGCAGATGCGCGAACGGCAGGAGGGGCGCTATTACGGCCTCGGCCTGACCATCCAGTCGGTCGATGGCGACATCACCGCGGTGCGCGTGTTCGAGGGCTCGCCGGCCTTCGCCAACGGCATTCGCCGCGGCGACGTGATTGCCGACGTCGAAGGCACCAACACGAAGGGCTGGACCACCGAGGCCACCGTCAACAAGTTGAAGGGGCCCAAGGGCACGTACGTGAAGATCGGCGTGCGCCGCAAGGGCTTCGAACGGCTGCTGGAAATGAACGTGATGCGCGACCAGGTCAGCATCCCGAGCCTCTCCGCGTCCTTCATGATCGATGCGACCACCGGTTACGTCGGCATCACCGATTTCGCCGAGCACACCGACGAAGACCTCGGCCTGGCGCTCGAGGCGCTCACCGGGCGCGGCATGAAGCGCCTGGTGCTTGACCTGCGCAGCAACCCCGGCGGCCAGCTCGATCAGGCCATTCGCATCACCAACCGCTTCGTGCCCAAGGGCTCGATGGTCGTCTACACCCGCGGCCGCGTCGCCAACTCCGACTCGGACTACCGCGCGACCGAGACGCCCGGCTACACCAACATCCCGATGGTCACGCTGGTGAACCGCAACAGCGCCAGCGCGTCCGAGATTGTCTCTGGCGCGCTGCAGGACTACGACCGCTCGCTGGTGGTCGGCGAGACGACGTTCGGCAAGGCGCTGGTGCAGTCGGTCTACAAGATCAGCGGCGGCGCCGGGCTCGCGCTGACCACGGCGCGTTACTACACGCCGAGCGGGCGCCTCATCCAGCGGCCGTGGGACGGCACGTTCGACGAGTACCTCACCTACACGCTGAAGGACCAGAGCGAGCGCGCGAAGACGCCCGACCAACTGAAGTACACGACCGGCGGACGCAAGGTGTTCTCGGGCGGCGGCATCGAACCCGACCTGCGCTTCGATGGCCCGGTCGAAGGGTTCTCGCCCACCCGCTTCGGCCGCGCGCTGCAGGGCCGGGGCCTGTTCGCCGGCTTCGCCGAGCAGTTCAGCGCCGCGGGCGACACGCGCATCGGCCATTCCGGTCCGTCGCGCAAGATCGTCGCGAAGGGCTTCGCGGTGGACGAGGCGATGGTCGCCGACTTCAAGACCTACGTCACGGGCCGCAACGTCAAGATCGAGGAGGCGGACTGGGCGAAGGATATCGAATTCATCCGCGCCATGATTCGTTACAACATCGACGAGGCCGTGTTCGACATCGCCACCGCCCGCCAGCGCCTGGTGACCGTTGACCCCCAGGCCCGTTTCGCCATTTCCAAGTTCCCGGAAGCCGAACAGCTCCAGCAGCTGGCCAAGAACCGCACCGCCAAACCGTAGTAAGTGCCAGAAGGGCAGGACTTTAGTCCTGCCTGGCCCGGGCCGGCCCGAGCCGGCCTCGTTCAAGGGGAAACCCCCTAAATATTGGGGTTGTCTTCGTTCTTGCCACAATCGGCAGCGCTTGTTAGACTGGCGCCTGCTTCCTCCAAGTCATTCCGAAATGCATCTCGAACGCTTAGAAATCTCAGGTTTTAAGTCCTTCTCGGATCGGTCCGAGCTGGCATTCGACCGTGGTGTCACCGCCATTGTCGGACCCAACGGCTGCGGTAAATCCAACGTCGCCGACGCGTTGACATGGGTGCTCGGCGAGCAAAGCGCCAAGAGCCTCCGCGGCGACAAGATGGAAGACGTCATCTTCAACGGCTCCGATGCGCGCAAGCCCACCGGCGCCGCCGAAGTCCGCCTCCGTTTCGGCAACGTCATCGTCCCGCCCTCCCTGCTGAAGGAGATGGGCGAGGACCCGGTCTCGCCGGAGCGACCTGACGGTCGCGAAGGCGGAAATGGCCACCACGGCGAGATCGCGGCGCTGATCGAAACGGCCACTCGCGAGGTCGAAGTGACCCGCCGGCTGTACCGATCGGGCGAAAGCGAATACCTGATCGACGGCCAGTCGTGCCGGTTGAAGGACATCCACGAACTGCTGATGGATACCGGCCTGGGCCAGAAGGCCTACGCCATCATCGAGCAGGGCAAGATCGGCATGATCCTGAGCTCGCGCCCGACCGATCGGCGCCAGCTGATTGAAGAGGCCGCGGGGATTACGAAGTACAAGGCGCGGCGGCGTTCGGCCGAGCTGAAGCTCGAGGCCGCGCAGCAGAACCTCACGCGCCTCGACGACATCGTTTACGAAATCGACAAGCAGCGCGGGTCGCTGAAGCGCCAGGCGGCGAAAGCGCGGCGCTACACGCGCCTGCGCGACGAGATGCGCCGGTGGGAGAAGGTGCTGTTCGCGCGGCGCTATCGCACGCTGTCGGACGCCATCGAAACCGCGCGCACGCGGCTGCAGGAGGCGCGCACCAACGAAAGCGCCGCCGCGGCGCGGCTCGCCGAGGTCGAGAACGACCTGGCCCGCATCCGCATCGAGCTGGCGTCGGCCGACAATGCCGCCACCGCCGCCCGGGAAACGGTGCACGGCCACGAACTCGAGATCAACCGGCGACAGCAGCAGATCGCGCTCGACACGCAGCAGGCCGAGATGCTGCAGGCGCGGGCTGGGGAACTGGAAGCCGAGCGGCAGCAGCTCGAATCGCGCCGCGAACCGGAGCAACTGGCCCTCGAAGGCCGGCGCCTGGCGGCGGCCGAAGCGGCGGCAGCGCGCGACGAAGCGTCGGCGCTGGCGACCGAAGCCAGTGATGAATACGCCCGCGCCCAGCAGGCGATCGAAGCCCTCGAGCAGGACGTGGAGCGCGCCCGCGCCGACGTCTACGCGGTGCTCAACACCATTACCGCGCTCAACGCCGCGCACGACAATGCGGGCGCCCAGCGCGACCGGGCCATGGCCACGGCCGGCCGGCTCGAACTGGAAGCCAGCGAGCTGGCAGCCGAACTCGAGAAGGCCCGCGCCCAGCGCCAGATGGCGGCCGACGCCCTGCGTCGAGCCCAGGATGGCCTGGACGCCGCCAAGGTGTCGCGCGCTGCGCGCGAGTCGGAACTGGCGAGCGCCCGCATCGAGCACGAGTGGCGTGCCCGCGACGTGCGGTCGCGCGAGCACGACCTGGCCGCCATGAGCGCGCGCCTGCATTCGCTCGAAGAGATCGACAGCCACCGCTCGGGCTTCGCCGACGCCGCACGCATGGTGCTGGTGAACGCCAACGGCAAGGTCGGACAGATGGGCGCGCTGGCCGACTTCATCGAGGTCGAGCCGAAGTACGAGCGTGCGGTCGAGGCCTGCCTCGGCGACCTGCTGCAGCACGTGGTCGTGGAGCGCCTCGAACACGTCTCCGCGGGCCTGAAGCTGATCCGCCAGGAAAACGCCGGCCGCTGCGGCTTCATTGTCGGGCGTCCGGATGATGGTTCGGCGGCAGCGATGTACTCCGGCACGGCCGAAGGTTCGTTCGTCGAGACCGCCGCGGCGACGTTCGGCGGCGGCGCGGTGACCGGCACACAAGTGCCGGCTGGCGCCGTGGCCCTGTCGTCCGTGGTCCGCGTCGGTGGCCCGTTCCCGCAGGCCGTGCAGGCGGTGATGGGTGGCGCGATGATCGCCGAATCGTTCGAAGCGGCGGCCCGCATTGCGCCGACGGTGCCGTATCCGGTCGCCACGATCGAAGGCGACGTGTTCCGTGGCCGCTATGTGGTGACCGGCGGCGACAAGGCCGAGTCGCGCGGCATCCTGGGCACCAAGCGCGAGATCAAGGAACTGCGCGAGAAGGTGGCCGAGGCGAAGACCGCGCTCGAGCAGTTGGTGGCCGACACCGCCGGATTCGAACAGACCATCGCCCTCGCGACCGCGGCCATTGCCGGCCTGTCGGCGGAATTCCACCGCCAGGAAAAGGCCATCGTCGGCGTCGAAGGGCAGAGCCAGCGCGCCGCCGAGGACGAGTTCCGCCTGCAGCAGCGCACCGAACTGGTGCAGACCGAAGTCAGCCGCGTTCGCGAGGAAGTGGCGGGTCTTGATGCCCGGCAGGCCGAAGCCCGCGAGTCGATCGCCCGGCTGAACGAACAGCGCGTCGAAGCCGACCGGAACCTGTCAGAAGCGCAGCGCAAGCTGTACGAGGCGCGCGAGACGGCCGAAGGCCTCAGCCTCAAGGCGGCCGAGGCGCGGGCCGCGCATGCCGGCCTGGTCGAACGTAGCGCTGCCGCCGTCGCCGAAGTGGCCCGGATGGAAGACGCCGCGGCCGAACTCGAACGCCGCGTGCAGGCGTGCACCCGCGACGTGGCGCTCATGCGCGAGCAGCGCGAGCGGTTGATCAATGCGATTGCCGACGGCCAGCGGCTGATGGACGAGGACGTCGGCAAACTCCAGGGCTTGCGCGAGGAAATGCTCGTCGCCGACGAGCTCGCCCTGACGATCAAGCAGTCGGCCGAGAAGCAGGAAGAAGTCATCCGCGACGCCCGCCGCGCCGTCGACGCCCTGCGCGCCCTCGCCGCCGAAGTGGACGTGCAGCGCGCCACCGCCGAATCGGATCTGACGCACCTCGCGCAGCAGTCCATGGACACCGTCAACGCCACGCTCGACGAAATTCGCGAGCAGGTGGCCGAGATGGAGGCAGCGGGGCAGATCGAGCCAGACGTGCGCGCGATTCGCGCCGCCGAAGCGGCCGAACCGGATGAAGCGGATGAGGCATCCGCCTACGCTCCTGCAGATTCTGAGGAGCTACGGCGAGACCTCGCCGAAGCTGCCTCCGGCAGCGAAGGCGGGCCTGCGGAGCGCATGACCGCCGAAGAAGCCATCGCCGAATTGCGCGACAAGATCGACCGCATGGGGCCCGTCAACATGATGGCGATCGAGCAGTCGAAGGAGCTCGAGGAACGCCACCTGTTCCTGTCCACGCAGCGTCAGGACCTGATCGACTCGATCGCCCAGACCAACGAGGCGATCAGCAAGATCGACGAGACGACGCACGCGCGCTTCCGCGAAGCCTTCAGCGCCATCAACGAGAACTTCCAGGTGACCTTCGCCACCCTGTTTGGCGGCGGCAAGGCCGGCATCACGCTGCTCGATGAGAACGACCCGCTCGAAAGCGGCATCGACATCGTCGCTTCGCCCCCGGGCAAGCGCCTGCAGAGCGTGATGCTGCTGTCGGGCGGCGAGAAGGCGCTGACCGCCATCGCCCTGATGTTCGCGATCTTCCGCTACAAGCCGAGCCCGTTCTGCCTGCTCGACGAAATCGACGCGCCCCTGGACGATGCCAACATCGGCCGGTTCATCGACATGCTGAAGTCGATGATGGACAAGACCCAGTTCATCATCATCACGCACAGCCGCAAGACCATGGAGATTGCCGATCGCCTCTACGGCGTGACCATGGAAGAGCCGGGCGTGTCGAAGCTCATTTCCATTCAGCTGAACTAACCGCGTCTCCGTGCGCTACGTCAGTCCCGCTTCCTGCTTCACCATGGTGAGGCAGTCGGGACAAATGCCGTGGCTGAACCGGGCCTCGGAGTGCTGGGTCACGTATCGCTCCATCTGCTGCCATTGGCTGTTGTCACGGATCTTCTTGCAGTAGGCGCAGATCGACAGCAGGCCTTCGAGGCGCTTGACGTGCTGGCGCAGGCCGAGGATGCGCTCGGCCACGTGGAGCTTGGCCATCAGTTGCTGTACGTCGAGAGGCTTGGTCAGGAAGTCGTCGGCGCCCGCCTCCATGGCTTCGAGATAGTTGGTCTTGCCTCCGTGTGCGGTCAGCAGGATGAAGTAGGTGTAGTGGGCGCCGCCGGTGTGGCGAATGGCCCGGCACAACTCCAGGCCGTCGAGATCCGGCATCTGCCAGTCCGAAATCAGGGCCGGATACGCTGCCTCACGCCACGCGGTCCAAGCCTGCAAACCGTTTTCAGCGGTCACGACTTCATGGCCGGCTTTTTTGAGCGTAGCCTCGATTACCAGACGCGACGTGGCGTCATCTTCAGCGACAAGTATCTTCATTGATGTAGTCCCGGTTCAATTTGCCCGTGATCTCGGTCTGGACGCGCTGGAACTCCGTGTCCAGCCGCGCCAACAGCGCCGTGACGCCCGCCATGTCCTCGCCGTCTTCGGTCGCCTCGAGCTGGCTGCACAGGGGGGCCATGGTTGCCGCGCCAATACTCAGGCTCGCGCCCTTCAGCGCATGCGCGGTGCGCGCAAGGGCCAGCGGATCGCGCCGGCTCGCCGAAGCGTGGAGGTTCGCCAGGTATTTGGGCGCGTCCGCCAGAAACGCCTGCATGACTTGTTCGAACAATTCGGGCGTCGTCTGCCGCGCCAGCCTCATGAGCTGGTCGACCACGGCCGCGTCGAGCGCGTCGCCAGGGTCGGCCGACGGCAGGGCTCGTGGAATCGCTGCGTGCGACGGCGTCGGATCGACGGGCCCGCCATCCGCTGTTGCCCCGGTGGGCAACCAGCGCGCCAGTGTTTCGCTCAACGCCTGGAGTTGCACGGGCTTGCTCAGGTAGTCGTCCATCCCGGCCGCCAGACACTTCTCGCGGTCGCCGGCCAGCACCTTGGCGGTCATGGCGACGATTGGCACGCGTCGGTGCGGCGGGGAGAGCCGGGCTTCCAATGCCCGAAATGCCCGAGTCGCCTCGAACCCGTCCATTTCCGGCATCTCGCCATCCATGAAGACGAGATCGTACTTCTGCTGCTGAAGCATCAGGACGGCTTCAGCGCCGTTACCCGCCAGATCGACGCGACAACCGAGGCCTTCGAGCGCGAGTTGCGCCACGCGCTGGTTCGTGGTGTTGTCGTCCGCCACGAGCACGCGACCGTGGAAGCGCGGCCGGTCTGGTCCAGTACGCGCCGCGCCCGCGGGCTGCCACCCGGCGGCAGCCATCTGGCCGCCATCGGTCTGGCCGGCCCGGGCGGCGATCAGCACGTCGAAGAGCGCGGACGGCCGCATCGGCTTGACGAGGGAGCCGGCGAAGCCACCCACCCGTGTCAGTTCCGCCGCGTTCTTCTCGATCGTCGATGTCAGCAGGATCAGCGCGGCATCGCGCAAGAGCGGATCGGCCTTGAGCGTCGCCGCCAGTCCGATGCCGTCCATGGCTGGCAGGTGATGGTCGATCAGCACGATGTGATAGGGATCGCCGGCCGCGGCGGCCGCGTGCAGTTCGGCCAGTGCCGCCTCAATGGAGGCCGCAGTGCTGCTGGAAATGCGCCAGCCACACAATTGCTCGTAGACGACCTCTCGGCTGACCGGGTTATCGTCGACCAACAGCACGCGGGCGGCCGTGATGTCCACGCCAGTCGGTGCCGGCACCGGGCTGGCTTCGATCGGCAGCGCCAGTGGCAGGGTGAACCAGAACGTCGAGCCGTGGCCGACACGGCTGTCGACGCCGATCTGGCCGCCCATCAGCTCGACCAGCCGCTTGCAGATCGCCAGGCCCAGCCCCGTCCCGCCGAAACGCCTGGTGGTGGAGGTGTCGGCCTGCGAGAAGCGCTCGAACAGGCGGCTCAGCCCCTCCGGTGAAATGCCGATGCCGCTGTCCTCGATCGAGATGCGCAGCGAGGCCTGCGCCGGCCGCTCCGCACCCCGATCCTCCTCGACGCTCACCAGCACGTGTCCGTGCGCGGAAAACTTGATCGCATTGCCGACCAGGTTCATGAGCACCTGGCGGATCCGGCTGGCGTCGCCATGGAACCGGCGCCTGGCACTGGGCGCATAGCGCAGGACCAACTCGAGCCCCTTCTGCTGCGCGCGCTCGGCGAACATCCCGCCCACTTCTTCGACGGTCGCCAGCAAGTCGAACGGGGCCTCCTCGATGGACATCCGGCCGGCCTCGATCTTCGAGATGTCGAGAATGTCATTGATGAGCGTGAGCAGGGCATGTGCGCTCGACCGCGCGATCGTGGCCAGCTCGCGCTGACGAGGGGTCAAGTCGTCGTCCATGAGAAGGCCGACCGCGCCAATCACACCGTTCATGGGCGTGCGGATTTCGTGGCTCATGGTCGCCAGAAATTCGCTCTTCGCGCGGTTGGCGGTTTCGGCATCGGCCTTGGCCTGGAGCAACTCTGCCTCGACCCGCTTGGCGTCGGAGACGTCGCGAATCGCGCTGATCACGACTGAGCCGTTCGGGGTTTCCAACGGGCTCAGGCTGATCTCGACCGGAATCTCCGTGCCATCCTTTCGCAACCCGAACAGCGCGCGCTTCGCGCCCATGCGCCGCGCGCTGGAGGTGGCCGAGAACGAGTGGCGCTGGGCGACATGGCCGCCGAAGCGGGCCGGAATCAGGATCTCGACGCTTTGCCCGAGCAGGTCCGCGCGCGAGTAGCCGAAGATTTGTTCGGTCTGCGAGTTGACCAGCACGATCTGGCCCTCGCGATTGACGATGACCATGGCATCGGGCGCGGCTTCGAGCAGGCGCTTGAACTGCTCTTCGGAACACTTCCGCTCGGTGACATCCTGGATCGTACCGGCCAGGTGGGTGACGTTGCCGGCGGCGTCGAGTAGTGCTTCCACGCTGACGTGCAGCATCCGCTCCTCGCCGTCGGGCCGGACCGTCCGGCTATCGAGGCTGCCTCGGGACTTGGTTGACAGCAGGGAGTTGACCCACTCCACCATCGGCCGCCGGTCGTCCGGATGCAAGCAGGCCAGGTATTGTTCGTAGCCGGGCAGGCAGTGCTTCGGGTCCACACCAAAGATCAGGAAGGTCTGATCCGACCAGGTCATCGCATCGGCGGCGACGTCCCACTCCCAACTGCCCACCTGCGCGACGGCCTGTGCCCGAGCCAACTCCGCCGTGCGCTGCCGGATCCTTTCGTCCAGTTCGACCGCGACCTGGCGAAGTTCGTTTTCCTTGGCCCTGATCACGTGAGCCAGGCCGTTGAACTCGCGCGCCAGCAGCCCGATCTCATCGCCGGATGAATCCGGAAGGGGCGCCTTGAATTGGCCCACGGCAAAGCTCGCCACGCCTCGGCGCAACGCCCGGAGCGGCCGGACAATCCGGCGCGCCACCAGGAACGCAAGGCCGACTGACCCCAACAGGGTCACGACCCCGATCTGCACCAGCGACCACTCGAACGCGCGGACCAGTGCTTCCTTTTGCAGAGCAGGTGAGAGCACCTCGCTCGCGGTGGTCGCCTCAAATCCGGTGCTTATGCTGCGATACGAGAGCACGCCTACGATCACCAACAGCGTGGCGGCAAACAACAGCAAGCTCACGACAATGCGGGTCGTGATGCCCAGGCCCATGGCGCGATTCCATGCCGAGCCTGCTTCTACTCGTGAACTCATTCCGTGCGGTCTCCGTGGGCCAGTGGTCGTGCCGGGCCGTCAGAATTGTCAGCTCAGCAAGAACGGCGCCAATGGCCCGATGGGGCGGTTTGACGACTCGATTCGCATGCCGTAGGACCGAGAGAGGGCCGGCTGGCCGACCTGGATGTCGGAATCTCGACGGTCACGTCGTCAGCCGAGGGATGCCGGCGAGCCGGTGCCCCGACCCCGTCTGATCAGGTACGCGCTGACCGCCGTGGCGACACCAACCAGGGCGATCTTGCCCGCCACATGGGGCATCGCGAACATCACGGATCCGCCGATCGACATCCACAGCAGCGTCAACGCCCATCCGATGTCACGGATCGAGAGCGGCCGGCCGGGCCGGTACCGTTTGAGGAAGGGGCCGAGGTGGCGATGGGTCAACAGCCATCGGTGCAGCGCCGGCGAGCTCTTGCTGAAGCAGTATGCGCTCAGCAAGAGAAACGGCGTGGTGGGGAGCAAGGGGACAAAGATTCCCAGGGCGCCCAGGCACGCCGATGCCGTGCCGGTCGCCGCGAGCAGGCCGCGTACCATCGAGTGAGGGGCAAGCAATCCTCGCGCCAGATCAGCGTTTCGCTAACATGGTTCCGGCTCTGACTGGAGTTCAGCCAGCTTCTCCCAGGCCGGAAGGCGATCGACCAGTCCCAGGCGCACCAGGTAATCGAGCGAGTCCGGTTGGAGGCCGGTTCCGGGTCGCATGCGAACCAGTGCCTTCGCGATGTGCGCGATGCCACTGGGACCAAGCGTGCCAGTGGTCTGCTTGCCCGCATCGTCGAGGGTTGCCACGAGATCGACGGTTGGGTCGTGGATCCCCCAGAGACGGAACAACCGGGCGGCGGCTTCGGCGCTCGAAACCCCAAAGCGATCGCGTTCCAGTTCGGGCACGGTCCTGTCGCGCGCCTCAGTCTCAGCCTCAGCCAGCATCGAAACGTAGTCCTCGTGCCACGTCGCGTCGAGCAAGATCGTTCCCGCGCCGCTCAAGACGGTCAAGAGCACCGCCTGTGCAGCCACCTCCGGCGCGCATTGCTCGACTGTGGCAATCGCCCGCGCCACGGCAGTTGCTGCTGCACCCTCGCGCCAAATCCGTCTCCTGGTGAGGTCAATGTCGACTTCGGACATCGGCCGGCAACTGTCGGAATTGATGAGGGCCGCAATGGTCTCCGGCCCGAGCAGCCTGATGGCATCGGTCAAGCTGGCAACTCCTTGCGCCGAGCCCAGGCGTACGCAACCGGCGGCCTGAAGGATCTTGCTGGTCATGGCAGGGGACCGCGAGAGCGCCTGCAGCACCTTCGCCTCTCGCTCGACGGGGGCGGCATTCAGGGCCTCGGACAACTCCCGGTGCCGCGTCGGCATCACCGGGAGGCCAAGCAGCCCGCGGAGTTTCTCATTCAGCTTCGCGCTGGTGCCGGAGTCATCCGAGATGAGGAGGCGTGTCAAGATCCGGACCAGTAGATCGGCCTTGCACGGCTTGCCTATGCATTGGTGGGCGACGGCCAGGAGCGGTAGAAGCGCGCCGGTGCCCACCTCGCCCGACAGGATAAGGCGCGCGCAATCGGGCCGGTCGGCCCTGGCCTTCGCCAGCACCTCGATGCCGTCAATGCGCGGCATTCGCATGTCCGACACGACGGCGTCCGGCCAACCCGTGCCGATTAGGTCGAGCGCCTCAGCCGGATTCCCGATAAAGACGCACTTCCACTGGTCGCCGTAGGCCCGAAGCACTCGCTCCAGTCCGCGCAAGACCGCCAGGTCGTCGTCAACGAACAAGATCCGTTTCATCGCCTGTCCCAATCGCGTCAATCGGCAGCCGCACGGAAAACACCGTGCCTCGCCCGATCTCGCTCTGGAATGAGATCGTCCCGCGGTGACGCTTCACGGTGGCCTGCGCGAGCGCCAGTCCCTGGCCCGTCCCCTGCCCGATCGGCTTCGTCGTGAAGAACGGATCGAAGATGCGGTTACGGATCTCCGGTGGAATGCCGCACCCGGTATCGGACACCCTGATCTCGACCTGGCCCGCGACCGCCCTCGAGACTATGGTGAGCAACCCTTTCTTCCCATCGGCCATCGCCCGGATGGCGTGCGCGGCGTTGACGACCAGGTTGACGAGCAGCTGGCCGCACTCGTGCGGGACGCAGTGCACGTGCGGCAGGCCAGGCTCGAGATCGGTCTCGATTTCCGCGACATACTTCCACTCGTTTCTGGTCAGGGTGACCGTGTTCTCGATCATGCGGTTGAGATCGACCGCGACCCTCTCGGATGGCCCTTGATGGGAGAACTCCTTCAGTGCCTGGACGATCTTGCTGACACGGTCGAGGCCATCCAACGCCTCGCGGATAGCTTCGGGGATCTCGTTCCTGGCGTAGCTCAGGTCGGCCTCGTCGGCCGCCGCCAGCAGGTCACCGCCCAACACCCGCCACAACGGAGACGCCGAAACCTGCGTTCGAATGTCAGCGACGAGCTGGAAGGCCTTGGTGGCGCGGGCGGTCTGCGACTGGAGGAACGCCAGGTTGTCTCCCACGAATTGCAGCGGCGTATTGATCTCGTGCGCCACGCCGGCGGCAAGCTCGCCGATGGCCTCCATCTTCATCGTGCGCCGGCGCTCCTGATCGAGCTGCTTCTTCTCCGAGATGTCGGTGATCAGGCCGGTGGCGCGCAGCGCCCGTCCCCGGCTGTCGCGCGAGATGACCTGTCCCCTGAACTCAATCCATGCGAGTGTCCCGTCTTTCCTCGAGACGCGGCACTCGTGAATCAGGTTCTGCGTCTGTCCCCGGAGGTGACGCCGCAGCGCGGCGGCCATGTCGGCCCTGTCGGCGTCGATCACCAGCGCCGTGATCGCGTCGGGCGAAAGCAGCGGTCCGTTGGGCGCGTCCAGGCCCAGGATTTCGGCAAACTGCGGGTTGGAGTGCACCACCTTGTTCCGGACATCCCAGTCCCAGTACCCGTCCCTCACGCTGTGGAGGACCATGCTCAGGCGACTTTCGCTGGCCGCGAGCGCCTCGGCCTGGGCAATGGTCTCCGCCGCCAGAGACTCAACCCGCTGGCGGCTCTCGTGCGCGTCGCTCAGCAGCCGTACCATGCGCGCTTCGGAGTCTTTGCGCGCGGTGATGTCGCGGAAGCTGGCCGCCAGGAGCGCCTGGGGGGCTGGCAGCCGGCCGACCGCCATTTCCGCCAGAAACGTCGAGGCGTCGCTTCGGCGCAAGGTGACCTCGAACGTTGTCTCCGGGTACGGGCACTCAGCCGCGGACAGAGTGTTCCTCGTGATTTCCCTGATCTCGGCGCGGCTGGCGGGGGCGACGAAATGCCAGATAGGCACCGGGGGGGCCACGGCGTCGTCACGGCACAACAGCATTCGAGCCTGGCGGTTCAGGTGAGTGACGGCCTCTGTGTGGTTCAGCACCATGATTGCGTCCGGCAGCCCGTCCAGGGTGTCAAGGCACGCAGTGGGCATACCGGCGCAAGGAGCGGTCATTGGCTTCATGTTCCAGCGGGCCTTTCGGAATCGTGAGCAGCCGCGAATCGGGGAAGCGTGAGATAAAACGCCGAGCCCTGGCCTTCGACCGAATCAACCCACATGCTTCCACCGTGTCTGTTGACGATGGTCTGGGCAATGGCGAGACCGGCGCCAACGCCTCCGCCGAACGCATCGGGACCATGCAGGCGCTGGAACATCTCGAACACAAGGTGCTTGTAATTGTGAGGAATGCCGATGCCGTTATCCCGTACGCAGAGCACGGCGTGGTCCGGCGGCACCTCGGCGGCCGGACCGCCATCGCTGTGGCCGACCTCAATCCATCGCTCGGACTTGTCATTGAACAGCATGGCGTTGGTCATGAGCCGCTCGAATAACATGACCAGAAGGGCCGGGTCGCCCAAGACCGGTGGCAGGCCAGGCGCGATTCTCAGGGCAGTCGTTGATTGACCGCCACGTCGCAGCTCTGCCGCCGTCATGGCCTGGGCGGCCAGCATGCCCGGTTCCAGCACCACCGCCTCGACTGCAGCCCGCGACACTTTGGAGTAGTCGCGGAGCGCGTCGACCATGGCCACACCACGGGCCGCCAGCTTTTGGATCAGGTCCAGTTGTTCCCGTCCGGCGTCGTCGATGCGGTCGTAATAGTCCTCCACGATGAAGCCAACCATGGAGTTGATGCCGTTGAGCGGACCCTTGAGGTCGTGCGAAACGATGTGCGCAAAGGCGTCGTTGTCCATAGGTGAGCCCGTGCCTTCCGGTGCTGCAGGCAGATAATCGGCATTCGCGGAATAAGGGATGAATCGGGCCGCACGATGAGGGTCGGTTCCGTCTGAAAACAGACAGCGGTGGCGGGCTGAGAAGATTTGCTGCGCTGGCTGTCTACCTAGACATGCTCAGCAAACGACTTCCTGCCGCAGGGACTACGAAACCGAGGATGCCGACATGTTGATCGGCAGTTTCGAGGCGATCCTCGATGCCTTGTCCGATGGCGTCATGGTGGTCGACTCTGCTGGGGAAGTCCTGTACGCCAACGCCATGGCAGAAAGCCTCTTCGCCTGTCCTCAGGGATTACTCAGGGGGCGCTACGTCGATATGCTGGTTCCGGCCGCGCTGGCCAGCCGCCATGCCGAACACCGGCGCGCCTACTCGCACAGCCCCACGGTCTGGAACATGGAAAGCCGGGGCTGCGTTACCCCAGGCTATCGGCTCGACGGCACGGTCGTGGCCTTGTACATCAAGCTGGCGCCGGTCAGCGTCGGCGACGTTTCCATAATCGTGGTGTCTCTCCGCGAGGGTGCCGCCGACCAATCGGTACGTGCCAACCCGTCCGCCCCTTGATAAAGGCCACAGCCGATGCGCCGATTACCCTTTCGAGGGCAATCATGCGGGTCCTGGTGTGTGACGACGATGCGGCGTGCCGCTTCACGGCGAAGCGGCTATTGACCCGTGTCTTGGGGTGCTCCATCGTGGAGTGCGAAGACGGCGTTCAGGCCCTCGAACTGCTGGAGACCGGCCGGTTTGACCTCGCGCTGATCGATTTGGCACTGCCAAGACTCGGCGGAGTCGAAGTGGTCGAGGCGATTCGAGACTCGCCCGACCACGGTGGCATGCGCATCGTCGTCCTTTCACAAGAGCGCAGCGAGGCCGTTGTTCGGCGGCTTGTCACACTGCGGGTCGATGCTTACTTGCTCAAGCCCCTGCGAGAGCAGACCGTCGTCTCGCGCGTCTTGCCGCTGGCGCTCCGTAATGGCGCCAACATGGCGACCGACCGGTGCGACAAGGGCAGCTTGCAGTTGAGCCCTGACTCGCCGGCGCTCCTCGTCGATGGCGACCAGAACTTCCGCCACTTCTTCACGAGCGTGGCCAGCCGATACGGTCCGGTGGTCGAAGCCCGATCGGGCGCCAATGCCCTTGCGCTGTTCCGCCAGAATCCGGTCCATGTGGTCTTCGTGGGATCAGACCTGGGCGTGCTGGGTGCCAGTACGCTCATCCGCAAGATTCAGGAAGACCGCGCCACGCATCCCACCCGCTTCGTCGGCATCGTCGATGGAACCGAGGCACCCGACGTCCAGGGGGTCGCGTTCGACGACATCCTGACGAGAGTGTTCGTTCCCGAAAAACTCTACAAGGCGTTGCGCCCTCTGGCGCGCGTGCCTGGACCGCTGACGGCGCTGGAGAAGCTGGCCCCGCACTTCCGCTCGTGCGTGACGAGCGCGGTCACGCAGGTGCTGGGGATGATGAGCGGGCTCGAGGCGGCCGTCTCCGACGACGCCGAGGATCCGCCGAGCCCCGCCGTCGCGTCTCTCGTCGACATTGACGTCAACGGCAGATTCCGGCTGAGCATTGAACTCCGCATGCCGCTGTCGCTGACGCAAGTCCTGAGCGCGAGGATGTTCGGATGCGACCCGGCCTCGCTCACGGACGATACCTGCATGTCGACGTGCGGCGAGTTGGCCAACATGATCACCGGCCGCCTCGACTGCTGGCTGAAGGAGCGGTCGCTGACGAGCCACTGCTCGCTTCCGCAGTTGGCGCTGTCCGCGCCGCAGGCGTTTGCCGCACCGCCCGAAGAGGAAGGGTTCGGGATGCGGTTCGTCGTGCCTGAGGTGGCGGCGGCCTTCGTGCTCTCCTTCCGCGCGCAGGACCAGCTGGCCCAATACCACTAGCGGCGCCGGGACACTCCGGCCGCGATGCCGCAGGGACGCCGAGGCCTACTCGATCCAGACCCTGACGGTTTTGTCGTCGCCGGCCAGCGTGAAGATGTCGCCCAGGGGATAGCCCCCGGCGACTGCCTTCTCAGCCAACCGCGCGAGATCGATTCCCTGGCGGCCGAGTCGCTCGCGGAGGTCATCGGGCACGAGATCTGGCAGGTGAGCGACAGCGGTAGCCGGGAAAGTCAGTTGGGCGACCGGTTCGCCGTTTCGCACGACCCGCAGTCGCAGCGTGGACTTTTGCATCAGCCTTGAGCCTCCAGGTGGATCCGGCGAGATCGCGTTCCCGGCAGACCGGTGTTGTCGTGGCGGGCCTGCCACCCCAGGAATCGCTTCCAGTTCGCGCCGCCAGTCGAGTGCCACGTCGAAAGCGCGGACGTACTGCACGAGGCCCTGAAACGCCCGGATCAGAAAGAGCATGGACGCCGGTCCCGCGAACCGGAAATTCCACCTGTCGTCTCCGAGCACGCCGGCGAGGCGTTCGGAAAGCCGCCACTGCCGGATGTCGTACGGCCCCTCGGCGTGAAACGGTTCGAATAGCACCGCGGTGACCGCACCCAGCCGCCCCGCGATCGGCGCGAGCAGATCCGCGTCAAAGCCCAGGGTCACGTAGCGAGCGAACAATGCCTGGTCGGCGAGGTCGGCCGCGCCCCACGCCAGGTCGCGGAGGGCCTCGCTTTCCGCCGCCGTGAGGGTCGTGACACAACCGAAGTCGATCACCCCCACCCGTACGGCGCCGTCCACCCGCTCGAATCGGAGGTTGCCGGCGTGTGGATCGGCGTGCAGTTCGCGCCATACGAAACACGCCCGCAGGAACAACCGCAGCAGGGTGAGCGCCGCGGCCCGGCGCGCCGGTTCGGGCCAGCCCATGGCCTGTGACACGCGATCCCCGGGCACCCACGACATGGTGATCAGACCGGACGTGGACAACGCGGCCACGGGCACCGGTGTCACGAGTCCCGGGATCTGGCCGGCCCGGGCCGCGAAACGCCCCAGGGTTTCGGCCTCGTGCCGGTAATCGATCTCTCGCCACAGGCTGCGGCGCATCTCGTCCCGGTAGGCCTCGAGATTGAAACCGGACCGCCGTGCCGACAACGGCGCGGCCAGCCAGCCCAGCGCCGCGAGGTCGGCCTCGATGGCCGCGCCCACCTCCGGGAACCGCACTTTGACGGCCACTACCTGGCCGTCGTGCAGCTCACCGCGATGTACCTGGCCGATGGAGGCCGCGGCGCCGCGCTCGTCAAGGCGTCGGAACACTTCGCCGACCGGCACGCCCAGCTCACGCGCGATCCAGGCGAAACTTCGCGCCGCCGGCACCGGCTCGGCCGCGTCGGTGAGCGAGGCGAACGGCGAGTTGTCGTCAAGGTCGCCCAGGCTGAGAATCTGGCCGATCTTCTGCGGGAGGCCTCGCATTTGCCCCATGCGTTGGCTGACCAGCTGGCGCGCCGCGTCCCGGCCGGGCCCTGGCGCGTATGCCTTGGCGCGCAGCACGTCGACGCCCAGGCGGCCGAGGGCGGCCGTGCGCGTCAGCGTGGCCGCCCACGGCATCACAAACGTGCCTTGGCGAACTCGATCCAGTCGGCGAGTACCTGGTGAGTGTCGACGTTCTCGCACGCCAGGTCGGCGTGCGCGAGTTCGCAGCAGCCAGCCCGCTTCCGCAACGTCAACAGGAGCGTGGAGGCGACTTCCAACGCGTACCGCGCCCGGTCGCGATCGGTCGCCAACTCGACGAAACTGCGCTCGAGCGCCCTCTGCGCATCGACGATGCGGGTCGCGGCCGCAGCGGCAGCGGCGGGGGAGCGGTAGACGTGCAGGGGGCCAAGCGATTCAATGACCGCCAGCGGGTCAGTCGAGCGTGCCGTCATCGCGTCACCGCCGGCGCGCCGGCCGTCATCAGGCTGACGACGGCGGCATGGCCATCGCATTCGAAGCCTACGCGCGTGACCACCTGAGAGCTGGGGACGCGAATCGTGTAGCCCTGTCCCTCCACGACGGCGGGCAACGACAGCACGCATTGCCCGGGTAACAGCGCCTTGATGTTGCCGCCGGTCATGTTGGTAATCTCGCCGAGGGCGTCCTGCATGTCCTCGATGGTCGGTGGCCGATCAACCAGGCGGAACATCCGCGTGGCGATGACCGCGGCGAGCGCCCGCGGAACTTGCACCGCCACCGTGCCCTGCCAGTCGCCGGCGATGTTGATGATGCCGTCGAGTGTGGCGTGGGCCGCCGACGACCCGTCGGAACGGGCCGCGGCCGGTCGAGTCGGCAGGCCCAGGGTGGCCATCCAGATGTCGTCAATCAGGACCGAAATCTCTTGTGCGTCAATCAGCATCACGCCGCTCCTTGCGTCAGGGCCTGGTCCCGCACCGCGTCACTGGTCCGGTAACAGCCGGCCCGGTCTAGCTGCATGCGCTGGAACGATTCACTGAGTCCCATGGTGGTTTCCGCTCCGCCCAGGAACAAGTAGCCGTCGGTCTTCAGCATGCGGCGGACCTTGCCCAGGATCTGCTTCTTGGCTTCGATATCGAAATAGATCATCACGTTGCGCAACATGACGATGTCGAACCCGGGCAGCGCGGGCCACGGCTTCACGAGGTTCATCTGCTCGAAGCGCACCTTGTCGCGCACCACCGGCTTCAGTTGCCACTCGAGTCCGCACTTGTCGAAGTACTTCACGAGATAGGACACGGGCAGGCCGCGGTTCATTTCGATCTGGTTGTACTTGCCCTGGCGCGCGCGTTCGAGCACTTCGAGGTTGATGTCGGTGGCGAAATGCGTCACGTTCCAGGAGGCCAGCTGCGGGAAGTGCTCGAGCAGCATCATCACGACCGAATACGGCTCCTGGCCGGTCGACGACGCGCCGTACCAGATCTTCAGTTCCTTCGACGCGCTCCGCGCCGCCAGCAACTCCGGGATCACATGCTTGCGCAGCGCCTCAAACGGTTCGATGTCGCGGAAGAAGGTCGTTTCATTGGTGGTCATTGCCTCAATGACCGTTCGGCGCAGCGTGGCGTCGGTGCGGCGGAGGGCGGTAACCAGCGACTCGAGCGAGTCGTAGCCGCTCCGTTTCGCCAGCGGCCCGAGCCGCGACTCGACGAGGTACTCCTTGCCGTTCTCGAGCACGATTCCGGCGTGGTCGCAGACGAGCGTGCGGACGAAGTCGAAGTCTGGTGCCGAAATGCTCATAAGGTCCTCGCGAAAGTGCTGCCACCAAGCGCGCTCACCGGCGTGGCGGGCCGGTTGCCGTAGCTGGTGGTTCTGCGGGCCAGTTCGCCCGCAATGGTGTTCAACGGCAGGACGCGGTCGGCCAACCCGGCGCGCGCCACGAAGCCCGGCATACCCCAGACAACGCTGGACGCTTCATCCTGGGCGATCACCTGGCCGCCGGACTCCCGTATCAACTCGCAACCGCGCAGGCCATCCTGGCCCATGCCCGTCAGGATGACGCCGAGGGTGCTGCTGCCGAACTGGGCGACGACGGACCGGAACAGCACATCGACGGCTGGCCGGCACGAGTTCTCCGGCGGCTCCTGGTTGACGGCAATGGTCATCGCCGTGCCGCGCTTCTGGAGGGTCATGTGGAAGTCGCCGGGCGCGATGTAGGCGTGGCCCGGCTCGAGGGTCATGCCGGCACGCCCCTCGGCCACCTTGATTGCCGATTGCGCATCCAGGCGTTCGGCGAGCAGGCGCGTGAACATCGGCGGCATGTGTTGGACGATGACAATCGGCACCGGCAGCCCGGCCGGCAGCGCCGGCAGGATGGCCGCCAGCGCGTTGGGGCCCCCGGTCGAGACGCCAATGGCGACGATGTTGACCTGGCCCGCCTGGTTGGCGGGCGCGTGCGGCAGCGCCAGGGTCGCGACCTGCCGCGAGGGCGGTGGCACGGCCGCCACTGGCGCAGGCGCGGCGGTTCGGCCGGCGAGCGCCTTGATCTTCGGGATCAGATCCCGGCGGACCGCCTCGAGGCCGGCCGTGACGCTGCCGACGTTGGCCGGCTTGGTCACGTAGTCGGAGGCGCCGGCCTGGAGCGCGTCCAGCGTCGCCGCGGCGCCCCGCTCCGTGAGCGTGCTGAACATGATGACCGGCAGCTTCAGCCACGTCTTGCGGAGTTCCTTGAGGGTCGCGATGCCGTCCATGTCGGGCATCTCGACGTCCATCGTGACGACATCGGGATTGCACTGCGTGATCTTCTGCAGGCCGATCCGGCCGTTGGCGGCGGTGCCCACGACCTCGATGTCCGGATCGGCGCCGAGCACGTCTCCCACCAGTCGACGGATGACGACGGCGTCATCGACGATGAGTACTCGGATCCGACTCACGCCGCGGCCCCCTGCGAGCTGGGCAGGCCCAGGATCTGCAGCTTGCCTTCGATCACCGACTTGGTGAATGGCTTCATCACGTATTCGTGGGCGCCGGCTTCGATCGCGCGCGCCATCTGCGCCATCTCGGTTTCGGTGGTGACCATCATCAGGCGGACGTCGGCCAGCTTCGGGTCGGCGTGCACGGCCTGGACGAGTTCGAGGCCGTTCATCTCCGGCATGTTCCAGTCGATCAGCGCGAGCGCCGTGTCGGTGTGGGCCTGAAGGTGTATCAGGGCCTCGCGGCCGTGCCGCGCTTCGGCGACCTGATAGCCGAGGTCCGACAACATCTGGCCAAGAATCACTCGGATTGCACGAGAGTCATCAACAACAAGAGCCTTCATGGAGTCTCCAGAAACGAAGCCGTCCCGCGGCCGGCCCGGGCGCCGGCCGCGATGGGCAGTGACCTATTTGTTTCGGTTGACCAGGCTCTGGAGGCCGGCGGCCAGCTCAGAGAGTTGGTTCGAGGCCTTCTGCGTCTCCTGCGCACCGTCGCTCGTGCTCTTCGCGGCCTGCGCGACGGCGGTGATGTTCTGCGCGATCTCGGCCGTGCCCTTGGCGGCTTCGGCGACGTTGCGCGTGATCTCGTTGGTCGTCGCCGTCTGTTCCTCGACGGCGCTGGCAATCGTGTTCGAGATGTCGTTGATCTGGTTGATCACCGCGCCAATCTGCCCGATCGCCTCGACCGCGCCCTTGGTATTGAGCTGAATCGCCTCGATCTTCTGGCCGATGTCCTCGGTTGCCTTGGCGGTCTCCTTGGCCAGCTCCTTGACCTCGTTGGCGACGACCGCGAAACCCTTGCCCGCCTCGCCGGCGCGGGCGGCCTCGATGGTGGCGTTCAGCGCGAGCAGGTTGGTCTGCTGGGCGATCGAGGTGATCACCTTGATGACCTTGCCGATTTCCGCGCTGCTCTCGCCGAGCAGGTTGATCGTGGTGTTGGTCGTTTCGGCCACCTTCACCGCGTTGGTCGCCACCTTGGCGGCCTCGTTCGCGTTCTTGGCGATCTCGCGGATGCTGGCGCTCATCTCCTCGGTGCCGGTGGCGACGGTCTGCACGTTCTTGCTGACCTGCTCCGACGCGGCCGAGACGATATTGGCCTGCGCGGCGGTCTCGGTTGCCCCGCTGCCCATCTGCTGGCTGAGCGCGGTGAGTTCTTCAGACGAGGAAGCGAGCGTTTGCGCGGTCTGCGCGATCTCCTCCTGCAGCTCCTTGGCCTTCTGCTCGGTGGCCAACCGCACGGTGGCCACCGACCAGGTGACCATCGGCCCCAGATAGTTGCGATCCGAGTCGTAGATCGCGCTGACCAGCAGGTCGAGCGTCTCGGGTCCCACCTTGATCAGGGCCGAGTGGGGCAGGTTCTTCGGATCGGCGAGCAGCCGCCGCTGGTGGTCCGGGGACTTGTGGAAGATGTCGATCAGCTGGCCGATGACCCCGTCGGCCTTCACCGGCAGGAGGTGCTCGATCGTCTTGAGCGTGGTCAGCGATGCCGGGTTCAGATACTGAATCCGCAGGTCGCGGTCGGCGAACATGATGTTGAGCGGCGCCGAGTCCACCATCGCGACCATGCGCTGCATGGCGCGCTGCTTGGTGGTGTCAATCGCGTACTTGACGACCTTGAACGGCCGGCCGTCGGTGTCGAGGATCGGGTTGTACGACGCCTGGATCCACACCACCTTGCCGCCCTTGCCGATGCGCTTGTACTCGGCCTGCTGGAACCGGCCCTGGTTGAGGTCGGCCCAGAACCGCTTGTAATCGGCGCTGGCCGCGTACTCGGGCTCCACGAACATGCTGTGATGGCGGCCCTGGATCTCGTCGAGGCGGTAGCCGAGCGCCCCGAGGAAGTTGTCGTTGGCCGTCAGGATGGTGCCGTCGAGTTCGAACTCGATCACCGCCTGCGTCTTGCTGATCGCTTCCGCGCCGCCACGAAGGGCGACGAGTTCCTGGGCGTCGACCTCGACCATCTCCTGCGTGTCCATGCTCTCGAGCTGCGCGGTTGCTGCCTTGCCGAAACGTCCGTTCGCCATGTCTGCCTTCTCCTGCGTGGGGCGCGCGAGCGCCAGAGGGGGACGGCGCGAACCCGCGCCGCCCGATGAAACCGCGCCGCCCTTGGGCTGCGACGGCGTGTTCACAATCTGCGCCGCCAGCGGCGCGACCGCCGAGACGACCTCATCGACGAGTGACTTGGGCACGCCGACCGCCGCCAATGCCGCCACCAGGTGTCCGGCCACCTGGCCGAAGTGCTCCTGCGTGATCGGCAACTTGGCATGCGCGGTGGTCATGTCCTGGCCCTTGTAGACCTTGGGGCCGCCGAGCGCCTGGATGAAGAAGGCGTTCTGGCGCCCTTTCAGCCAGCGCAGATTGACGCCCTCGAAGAACGGCTTGAGATTGGGATCGGCGAGCACGCGCTCATAGAAGGCGTCGACGGCGGCCTTGATTGCCGGGACGCCGCCAAGGCGTTCGAACAGGGTGGCGGCGGAAGTCTGGGTCGCTGCGGCAGGGGGCATGGTCTCTACTCTCTTTCGGGAATGTTCGTGGGCGTGACGGTCGCCGGATTGGCGTCTTCGGCGCGGTGGTCCGCCGCCTGCTCTATCACCGGGGCGGGGGCTTGGCTCGACACCATGAACGCTGTCACGTAGTTGGTGCCGCGCAGAACGCAAAAGGCCACGCCGAGCGCGATGTGCGCCTGGCGCGACGTCGCCCGGCCGGCCAGCATCCGGCGGCCGAGCGTGATCTGGCCGAGGTAGGCCAGCAAGACGCAGGTGGAGACCGCCGCATGGAACCAGATCAGCGGTCCCGCCGGGCCGGTCACGCGGTTGATGGCATGGCGCGTCGACTCGATGTAGAGCACGATGCCGAGGTCGATGAGGAAGGCCGCGGTCATCAGCTTCAGGTGGACGGCGGGGCGGCGGCGCAGCATCACGCCGGCACCGATGAGCAAGACGACCAGTGTCGAAAGCAGGTGCAGCATGATGATCAGTTTCTCCGGTCGGTGCCGGCCTCCGCGTCGAGCACCGTGGTCTGCTCGACGTCGAGCGCGAGCAGCAGGCGATTCTTCAGTTTGTAGACGCCGGTGACGAGGGCGCGCGCCGCGCCGCTGATCGTGTCCGGTGGGCGCTCGAAGCTGGCATCGTCGACCTCGACGACATCGCCGATCTCGTCGACCAGCAGGCTGACCACGCCGTCAGAGGTGCGGACCACCACGTTCATGGGCCGCGCGTCGTCGCTGCGCTCGGGCAGCTCCAGGCGGCGCCGCAGATCGATTGCCGTCACGATTTGCCCGCGCAGGTTGATCAAGCCCTGGACCACCCCGGGCGCCAGTGGCACGCGGGTCATATCCTGATACCGGATCACTTCCTGCACCTTCAGCACTTCGACGCCGAAGTACAGGTCGTCGAGCACGAAGGTGCAGAACTGTCGCGCGGTGCCCGTCGGCGCCGTGGCGCCATCGCGGGAAGAGGCTTCGGGGGCGGTGAGTGTGCTCATGGGTAATCGCTCGCTGGCTACGCGGCCACCGGCTCGGACGCGCGCTCCGGGAGCGCGTGCCGGACGATGGCGGATACGTCGAGCAGGTCGGTGACCCGCTGCTGGATGACCGCCGCCCCGAGGATGCCCGGGCGCGCCTGGGACCGCGTCGGGGCCACCGTCTCGGTGACGATATCGAGGATTCGATCGACCACCAGGCCGACCCCGCGCCCATGATCGGAGAACACGATCACCTGCCGCGGGTTGCTGTCGTCGCCGGCGGCGCCGCCGAAGAACCGGGTCACGCTCACCAGCGGCAGGATTTCGCCCCGGTACTGCACCACTTCCTGCCCGCCGGAACGCTCGATGACGCCGGCGGCGAACTCCTCGAGACGCGCCACCATGTTGAGCGGCATCGCCATGCGTTCGGAGCCGTTGACCTGGAAGAGCATCCAGGTCTGCGCGTCGCTGCGCTCGGCCGCGCCCGTCCCGCCGTCCCGTTCGAGCACCTTGCGGTCGCGTTGTTCGGTGAGCACATGCGCCTGTTGCGCCAGCCGCGTGGCATCGAGGATGAGGGCCACCCGGCCATCGCCCAGGATCGTCGCGCCGGCGAAGACCTGGACGCTCTTGAGCTGCTTGCCGAGCGGCTTGACGACAATCTCTTCGGTGTCGTTGACCGCATCAACCACCAGGCCGAACTGCCGGTCGTCGGCCTTCAGCACGACGATGTTGATGACGTCGGGGTCGCCCTTCGACGCCAGGTCCAGTTCGCGATGCAGATGCACGAGCGGCAGCAAGTTGCCCCGCAGCCGGTGGAAGGTCGCGGCGCCAATCCGCTCGATGCCCGCCCGTGCCTGCTCGCCCTCGAGCCGCACCAGTTCGAGCAGGCTCACTTGCGGAATGGCGAACACCTCGCCGCCAGTCGAGACCATCAGCGCCGGGATAATCGCCAGCGTCAGCGGAATCCGGATCTTGAGCGTCGTGCCCTGGCCGATCGTGCTCTGGATGTCGACCGTGCCGCCGAT
>ERZ1292640.890-Hain-H43-02um-R1-890-length-24843-cov-9_pt1 | contig 24843 bp, 17 predicted proteins | sample MGYA00564404_ERZ1292640 | MGnify/ENA primary metagenome ERZ1292640 (study PRJEB36523, sample SAMEA6512636) | groundwater metagenome | collected 2019-01-08 | study: AquaDiva: Metagenomics assemblies of 32 groundwater samples | reverse complement strand
CTCGCTGCCGCGAATCTCGCCGACGACGTTGAACGATTCGACGTCGGGTTCGAAGCGCGCCTCCATCTTGAGGCGGACGCGTACCTTGATGCCGCGGGTGGTGAGACGTTGAATGCGCAGCGAGTCTTCGACCGGGATGGCCGCGGTTGGAATCTTCGCCACCGCATCGTCGCCGTAGTTCATGCCGCCGGTATGCGGCGTGCGCAAGCCGATTGGCCCAACCGCGCGCACCAGCGCGGCCACGGCGCCGTGCTGGGCCGCCATGCGGGCGCCGCCCGAGCGGTAGGCGACCGTCTCGCCGTAGTTGGTGTAGGGCACGTTGAACAACACGATCTTGCCCCGGGCTTCGGCCGACCGCCGGGTCAACTCGTCGCCGCTGCCGACGACCATGACCTCGGCCTCGATGCCCGCGGGCGGCGTGGCGATGCTGCCGCCCAGGCCAAGCATGGGAACGACGTGGTGGGGCGGGTTGGTGATTTCCAGGCTCTCGGCGCCGCGGACCCACTTCGGCACCATGACCCGTTCGGTGTGGACGTTTTCGAGGCCGTCCTTCTTCATGGTCTCGACCGCCCAGGCGATGGCGCGGTTCAAGTTGTCGGAGCCGCTGATGCGCTGGCCGTAGGTGTCGGTGAGTTCGGCGACCCGGTCCCAGCCGAACTGGTCGGCGGTGGCGGCCTTCATGAGCCTTTCCGCGTTGGCGCGGAATGGCTCGAGCCAGGCCGGCCGGGCCTGGGCCGACGGAGAGATGGGCAGGACACTGACAAGCAACACGAAGGCGACCAAGGCTGAACGCATGGCGTCGATTATAGGAGCCTCGAGAGCGTTGCGCACCCAGCCGGACGTCTCCGGATGTAACGAGTGCGGGCCACCTATAGGTGCTATAAGTTCCGGCTATCGCATCCATCCTTGGGGTCGTCCCCTCAGCCTCAGGGGTGAGATCGCGTCAAGGAGCCGTGTATGCATTGGAAGACTTTGGGTGTGGTGTGGCTGACTTCGCTGGCGCTGGTAGTGGCACTCGGGAGTGCGGCAGAGGCGCAGCAACAGACGGGAGCAATCACCGGACGGGCGACCGATACCAGCGGGGGTGCGCTGCCCGGAGTGACGGTGTCGATTACCAGTCCCAACATGATCGGTGGCGCACGTACCGCGGTCACCGATGAACAAGGCGTGTATCGCTTCACGCTGCTGACCGGCGGGCAATACAAGATCTCATTCGTTCTTCCTGGCTTTGCAACCTTGAACATCGAAGGGGTCAACCTCAACGCCGGCGCCACCGCCACCATCAACGGGAAGATGGAAGTGGCGGCGCTGCAGGAAAGCGTCACGGTGACCAGCCAGTCGCCGACGATCGACCTTGAATCGGCGAACGTCGCGGTGAACTGGGATCAGCAGAAGCTCGACGACCTGCCATCCAGCCGCAGCCTGACGGCGCTGGTGTCGATGATCCCCGGCCTCTACGCGACCTCGATGGACGTCGGCGGCTCGAGCTTCGGCACGGGTTCGGGCCCGGCCGCGCGCACCTTCGGGCGCGCCGGCGGCGGCGTGGTCAGCTACGACGGCATGATCTGGGACCAGACCTACGGCGACTTCGGCACGTATGAAGAAGCGCAGATCACGACGGCCGCCAAGGGCGCCGACGCGATGAACCCGGGCGTGACCATGAACCTGGTGGTCAAGTCGGGCAGCAACGTCTTCAAGGGCCTCGGTTCGGCCAACTACCAGTCGGGTGATTTCCAGAGCGACAACATCACCGAGGAGCTGCGCGCCAAGGGCTATGCGCCCGGCGTCAACAAGTTCACCAGCCAGAAGGACTACTACGGCGAACTGGGCGGGCCGCTCATGAAGGACCGCCTGTGGTTCTACGCCAGCCATCGCGACGCTTCGTCCGGCCAGCTCATTCCGGGCTTCGTGCAGTTGTCGGACCGCCAGCAGGTGGAGTTCTACACCAAGCTGCAGGATCCGACGCTGAAGCTGACCTACCAGATGACCAAGAACAACAAGTTCGAGGGCATGTTCCAGGTCGGCCGCAAGTGGCAGCCGTATCGCACCGCCAGCCGGTTCGTGCCGCTCGAGTCGACGCAGAACCAGGACTCGTGGTCGCTGATCGGGCCGTCGTTCAAGTGGCTGTCGATCCTGTCGTCGCGCGCGACCTTCGACGCCAGCCTGCAGCGTGGCGGCTACTGGTGGCCCGACGTGCCATGGACGACCGACGTGCGCAAGAGCGACCTGTCGACGACGGCCGTGCGCGGCGCGTTCCTCGAGACCGACCGCGCTCCTCGCCGCTGGCAGTACGGCGCCACGTTTGCCTACTTCGCCACCATCGGCGGCCGTAACCACGAACTGAAGAGCGGCTACCTGGGGTGGCGCAACATCGCCGACACCGAAAACATCGGCTACCCCAACCAGCAGCAGTACCGCTACCGCAGCCTCACCGGTGACCAGGGCTGCAACGAGGCCGCCAACTACGAGGGTTGCTTCACGCGCCCCGACTCGGTGCTGGTCTACGACTACCCGAACACGACGGGTTCAGGCGAGTGGTACAACTCGTTGTACTTCAACGACAAGATCACGCTGAGCCGCAAGCTGACACTGAACGTGGGCGTTCGCTTCGACCGCTACTCGAGCTTCCTGCCCGAGCAGGGCAACCCGGGCACCGGGCCGTTTGCCACCACCAATATTTTCGCCGCCCAGGGTGAAGAGAATTACCCGATCTACCAGACGCTGGTGCCGCGCATTTCGGCGGTCTACGACCTGACCGGCGAGGGCCGCGTGGCCCTGCGCGCCAGCTATGGCCGCTACGTCGGCGGCAGTTCGGGTGCCAACGCCAACCCGGGACCGGGGGCCAACAACCTCAACCCGAACGCGATCATCACGCGGACCTACTCCAACTGGGACGGCACCATTCCCTATGTGCCGAACGCGGCCAACCTGACATCGACCTCGGGCGGCGGTACCAACCGTTCGATCGATCTGGACCTCAAAGGACCCTACGTCGACGAGTACACCGCGGGCCTCGACCTCGGCCTGAGCCGCGTGCTGACCGTGCAGTTCAACTACGTCCACAAGAAGGACGGCAATAGCAACCAGTCGATCAACGAGGCCTTGCCGTACGACGCGTATACCGTGGCCACCACCCGAGTCGACCCCGGCCCCGACAACCTGACGGGCACCGCCGACGACAAGCCGGTGATCGTCTACTCGGTGCCGCGCAGCTATCCGACGTTCGGCCAGAACATCGAGCGCATCGTGCAAGCCACGGGCAACAACAAGTACCACGCCTTCGGTGCCACGCTGAACAAGCAGTTGTCGAACAACTACACCTTCCTGATGTCGTTCGACGCCGACTATCGCGACCTTGCGGATAACGCCCCGCGCAATCCCAACGAGGCGTTGTATGGCACCCAGAACGGGAACATCTCCGGCAACAACCTCGGCACGGGCAACTACCAGAAGGCCGCGTCGTCGTGGAACTACGCCCTGCGCGTCAGCGGCAGCTACAACCTGCCCTGGGGCCTCATGTACGCGACCTCGCTGATGGCCCAGAGCGGCGACTACTACTTCCGCGAAGTGCAGATTCGCGACGCCAACAACGTGCTGGTGCCGGTGCGCGTCGACCCGCAGGCGGGCCGCTACGGGTGGACCAAGCTTTGGGACAACAAGCTCTCGAAGCGGTTCAAGACCTTCGGCAACCAGTCGCTCGAAGCAACCTTCGACCTGTTCAACACGCTGAACACCAACACCATCACGGACCAAACCAATCGCGTCGGGTCCACCTACCTGCAGCCGACCACGATCATCGCCGCGCGCGTCTTCAAGCTCGGCGTGAAATACCGCTTCTAAGGAGGAGATCAGGAGTCACGCGAGATCAGGAGATTCGCGAGATTACCAAACCATCGGCCGGGCATCTGTGCGGTGCCCGGCCGCTGTCGTTTTCAGAAGCCCATCGCGTAAACCAGCTTGAAGCTGCGGCCCGCTTCCGGCAGCAGGTCCTTCAGGTAGTTCAGGTGATTGCGATACAGCTTGTCGGTGGCGTTATCCAGCCGCGCGGTGATGGTGTGGAGCACGCCGCCGCGATCGACTGAGTACGACGCGAACGCCTTGCCCGTGACATAGCCGCCGGTCGTCGTTTCGTTGCCGAACACGCGAGTCTGCTCAGACACCGCCTGCAGGCTGGCGCCGGCCTGGAACGCGTTCTTCTGGTAGGTCAGCCCGCCCAGCACGCGGTAGGGCGGAATGCGCGGCAGCGCCTGGCCCGACGCCTTCAGCTCGCCCTTGACCCAGTCGTAGGTCATCTCCAGCGTCAGCCCACCGCCCAGCTTCACGTCGCCGTGCGCCTCGATGCCCGTCAGCAGGCTGTCGGCGGCAATGTTGCGCACGACCGGAAACTCGTCCTCGACGTCGCCGGTGGGCTGCCGGAAGATGTAGTTGGTGATGTCGTTGCGGAAGACGCTGATTTCGCCCTCGAAGCGATCACCGCGCGCGCGCAACGCGAGGTCGAAGCCGAGCGCGTGCTCCGCCTCCAGGTCGGCGTTGCCGATCTCGTAGGCCAGGTTACCCGGGTGGGGCCCGAGGTAATACAGCTCTTCGAGCGCGGGATAGCGCGCCGCCCGCGCCAGGTTGACCGCGATCACGAAGTTGTCGTTGGCCGCCTGCGGCTTGATCAACAGGCCGACCGAACCCGAGAACTCGGTGAAGTCGCGCGGCCGCAGACCGCCTTCAGGCTTGTAGGCCGCGTGATCGAGCCGGCCGCCGAACTGCACCGTGGCGTGCGGCGCCTCGATCTCTTCGTAGATGAAGCCGGCATACGCGTGCTGATCCACCGGCGGCGACAACGCCTCGGCGCCGATGGCGTCGAACGCGCGGGTCATGAACCAGCCGCCGAAGCTGCCCACCAGCCGCCCGGTGCGCTTGTGCGACAGCAGCACCTCGCCCTCGACGGTGTTGTTGCGGAAGGTCGTGCCGACCTCCTCACCCTCGAGCTCGGCATGCTGATAGCGACGCACGCCCAGGGTGGTGCGATACGACTGCAGCCAGCCGGGCAGGTTCTGGGCGCCGGCACGAACGCTGAACGCGTGCCGCTTCGGCGTGAGGCTGATGGTGCCATCTTCAACGACCGGGATGCCGTACTTCGAATCGTCGTAGCCGTAGCTGGCGCCGAGGTACGCCTTCTCGCCGGTCCAGGCGCCGCCGACCTGGCCCATCGCCATGCGCGATTGGGAATTCGCCACCTCGCCTTCGGGCGTGGTGTAGTTGCCCGCCCGGCTGGTCGCGCCGCCGAAGTGCAGCGCGAATCTGCCGTTGCCGACGTGCACGTCGCCGGCGCCGCCGGCCGCGCCGGCGTTGGTGCCGTAATTCATGGTGATGTTGCCCGACGCGCCCTGGGTCTTCTCGCTCGGGATGGAATCGGTAATCACGTTGACGAGGCCGCCGATGGCGTTGGCGCCGTAGAGCAGCGTGGCCGGCCCGCGGACCACTTCAATGCGGCGCGCCGCAGCGGGATTGGTCGGCACGGAGTGGTCGCCCGACTGGCTCGACAGGTCGCCCATGCGCTGGCCGTCTTCGAGCACGGCGACGCGGTCGCCGTCAAGGCCACGAATGATCGGGCGGGCCGATGACGGCCCGAACTCCCGCAGCGCCACGCCGGGCGACTCCGACAAGGTGGCGGCCAGCGTAGCCTCGAGGTTCTTGGTCAGCTCCTGGCCATCGAGCACGGTCGTCGGCTGATACGACTCGAACTGCGGCCGCGCATTGGGGCTGACCGACAGGACCTCGGCAAAGTGCAGGTCGAAATCGATCGACAGGTTCAAGGTTGCGGGCGTCGTGCCGACGGTCACTTCCGTGCGCTTGGTGCTGTAGCCCTCGGCACGCACGCCGACGTGATACTGCCCGGGCGGCACGCCCTCGAACAGGTAGCTGCCGTCATCGTCTGCCCGCACTTCACGTCGAAGTTCATCCACCACCACCAGGGCCCCGGCCATCGGCAGGTTGCTTTCGCCCTGCGTGACGCGGCCGCGCAGGGTGGTCCCGGTCTGGGCCAGCGCCGGCGAAACGATGAACGCCGTGACCACAAGGATACAAACGAGGACAAGGGAGCGCGTACGGATCATGACCCGTCAAGCGTAGCGGCCACCCGGCTGTCGCCGCCATTGGTTGCGGTTTGACGATGCCCGCGGGCCGATGAGTGGTCGTTTCCGCCCAATGAACGGTCGGTGGCGCGCCCTGCGAACACGTCTCAACTTTGGCGATTTCCGGCCTGATCCGGCATAGTCCCGAGGTTGATTTCCCTCCTTCTCGCCGCCACCTTGGTCGCTGGCCAGGACATTCAACCGACCACGATTCCCGAAATGTGGGGCGCCTGGTGCGCCCGCTGCCATGCCGGCGATGGCAGCGGCAAGGTCAACGAGCCGACCATCACCGTCGAACCGATGGACTTCACCGAGTGCAAGGTGACCACGCCGGAACCCGATGCCGACTGGGAACGCGCCATCGCGAAAGGCGGCCCCGGCGTGGGCTTGTCGTCCGAGATGCCGGGCTTCGAAGACTCCCTCACCGCGGCGCAGATCTCCGGGTTCGTGTCGCACATCCGCGGCTTCTGCAAGGAAGCCGGCTGGCCGAGCGGCAACAACAACTTCCCGCGGCCGATCATCACCGAGAAAGCGTTCCCCGAAAACGAGTTCCTGCTGCTGCCGGCCGTCAACCACACCCGCAAGCGGCAGGCGCCGTCGCTGACTGACGTGTCGTTCGTCGGCGTCTACGAACGGCGCATCGGCAAGCGCTCGATGGTCGAGTTCGCGGTGCCGTTCGCCTCGCACGACCACTCGGCCTTTCGCATCAGCGGCCTCGGTGACGTCGCGGTCGCATTCAAGCATGCGCTCTACGCCAGTTCGGCGGCGCCGCGCATTGTCTCGCTGGGCGTCGAAGCCGTCGTGCCGACCGGTAACCATGACGACGGGCTCGGTCACGGCACCTTCATCTTCGAACCCTTCATCACGGCCGGGGCGTTGCTGCGCGATTGGTACGTGCAGGTGCAGTTCAAGAGCGAGCTGCCCGCCAACACCGACCGCGCCGATCGGGCGCTGGTCTACAACGCCTATGTCGGCCGCGACACCAGTGCCGCACCGAACACCTGGACCGTCGGCCTTGAATTCAACGGCGAAAACCGCGAGCTCGCGCTGACGCCGCAAGTCAGGAAGGGGCTGACCGGCACCGGCGCCCTCGCCGCGTCGCTCGGCGTCATGATTCCGCTTAACGAACGTCAGGAACGAGGAGTGCGATGGGTCGGCTATTTGCTGTGGGAATTCCTGGAACCATTTCGCGCCGCAAAGTAAGTGCTGGAGTGCTCGGGTGCTGGGGTGCTCGGGTGCTGGGGTGCTTGGGTGCTGTCGTGCTCAGTGCTCAGGTGCTTGGGGCGCAGACCGGCAGCGTCACGGGCACCATCACCACTACTGCGAAGGGCCTGGCGCCCGTGCGGGTGACGATCGATCAGAAGGTGTGCGGCGCCGATCTGCCCGATCACGCCATCGTCGTTGACGCCCAGGGCCGCCTCGCCAACGCCGTCGTCGTGCTGACGGGCGTGAAGCGGGCCGCGGCGGCCGAGACCACGATCACCAACGACAAGTGCGCGTTCGTGCCGCGGGTGCAGATCGTGCGGCCAAACGCCAACGTCAAGACGACCAGCAAGGATCCGATCCTTCACACCACGAACGCGCAGCTCGAAAATGGCCGCACGCTGTTCAACGTGGCGCTGCCAATCGCCGGCATCACCATCACCAAGCCGATTGGCAATGCGGGAAACGTTCGCCTGAGCTGCAACACGCATCCCTGGATGCGCGGGTGGATGGTGGTGACCGACGATGCGGCGGTGGTGACCGGCGCGGACGGCCGATTCGCGATCGACAACGTGCCGCCCGGCACCTACGAACTGCGCATCTGGCACGAGTCGCTGAAGAGCGCGCCGCAGAAGATTACGGTGACGGCCGGCAAGCCGACCGACCTGGCCGTGCAGATGAAGTAGCGCCAGGCAACCCTGAAGGGTGGCCTCCACCGAAGCCGCCAGGGCGCCCAGGCCCAGCCACATCCCAAGCTTCATAGCCCGATTTCAGGCCACGCAAGTCTGCTTTCGCTGTTCCGGCCGGGGCCAGTAGAATTAAGAGCTTCGGTTTGTGGGGACCAAATGCCTGATGTCTTGACGAATAGAGTAATTGCCGCGGTGTCGGTGTGCGCGGCTGCCGTAATGCTGTGGTCGGCCGTGCCTGTGGCCGGCCAGGCGCCTTCGGAAGAACGGTCGTTCCTGAGCCGCGTGCGACGGTTGACCGTGGAAGGCAAGCGCGCCGGCGAAGGCTACTGGTCACCCGACGGCAAGCGCCTGGTGTTCCAGAGCGAGCGCGACCCGGCGAATCCCTTCTACCAGATCTTCGTACTCGACTTCGCCACCGGCGAGACCAAGCGCGTCTCGCCCGGAGTGGGCAAGACCACCTGCGCGTTCTTCCGGCCGGGCAGCGATGAGATCATGTTCGGCTCGACGCATCTCGATCCCAAGTCGCAGCAGTATCAGAAGGAAGAACTCGACTTCCGCGCCTCGGGCAAGCAGCGCCGCTACGCCTGGGACTACGACGCCGAGATGGACATCTTCGCCTACAGTGAGAAGACCGGCGCCATGAAGCGCCTGACGACGGCCAAGGGCTACGACGCCGAAGGCGGCTACTCGCCCGACGGTCAGTGGATCGTGTTCTCGTCGATGCGCGACGCCTACAATCGCACGCTGTCGGCGGCGGAGCAGAAGCAGCTCGAGCTGGATGCGTCGTACTTCGCCGAGGTCTACATCATGAAGGCCGACGGCTCTGAACAGAAGCGCCTCACCGACTGGGCCGGCTATGACGGCGGCACGTTCTTCACCAAGGACGGCCGCATCGTCTGGCGGCACTTCGACGAGAACGGGCTGATTGCCAACGTCTGGACGATGAAGCCCGATGGCAGCGACAAGAAGCAGATCACCGACTTCGGCGCCATGAGCTGGGCGCCGTACGAACATCCGTCGGGCGAGTACTTCGTGTTTGCGTCGAACAAGCTTGGCTTCGAGAACTTCGAAGTGTTCATGGTCGACAAGGCGGGTGCGAAAGAACCGGTCCGCATCACCTACTCCGCCGGCTTCGACGGGCTGCCGGTGCCGTCGCCGGACGGCACGCAGATCGCGTTCACGTCGAGCCGCGGCGGCGGTGCTGGGTCTGCGGGACAGATTTACCTGGCGCAGTGGAATCACGAGGCCGCGATGGCGGCACTCAAGGCGGCTCCGCCGCGGGCCGCTTCACGGAAGTGAAAAGTGAAAAGTGAGAAGTCAAAAGTGAGAAGTCACATGAACTCCATTCGCCTCGCCCTTGTGCTCGCCCTGGCGGCAACGGCGGTCCCGCATGCGCAGTCGGCCACGGCCGTTCAGTCGCGGACCAAGGCTCACGTCGAGGCCCTGGCCTCCGAGAAGTTCGAGGGCCGGCTCACGGGTTCGCCGGGTGAGAAGCTGGCCGCCGACTACATCATCAGCGAGTTGAAGCGCCTGGGCGCCAGGCCGGTGCCCGGCCAGACCGACTTCCGCATGCCGTTCACCTTCACGGCCGGATCGAAAGACGGCGGCACCACGCTGACCATTACCAAGGACGGCGGCACGCCGCAGACCGTGACCGGTCCGGCCAGCGTGCAGGCGTTGTCGTTCTCGGACACTGCCGAGGCCTCGGGACGGGTCGTGTTTGCCGGTTATGGCCTGGTGGTGCCCGAGTCGCAGAACTTCGGTTACGACAGCTACGCCGGCCTCGAGGTCAAGGACAAGATCGTCGTCGTGCTGCGCTACTTCCCGGAAGACGCAGACCAGAAGACGCGCGCGATCCTGGCCCGTTACGCCGACCTGCGCTACAAGGCCCAGGCGGCCCGCCAGCGCGGCGCCAAGGGCATGATTGTCGTCACCGGCCCGCGCTCGCCTAACGCCGGCGCGATTGTGCCGATGAGTTTCGACACGGCGATCGCCGGGTCCGGCATCGCCGCAGCCAGCGTCAGCGGCGAGGCGTTCGCGCCGATCATGACCGCGGCCGGCAAGTCGCTCGACGCGGTGCAGAAGGAGTTCGACAGCGGCAACCCGCACGTCGCGGGCTTCGCCGTTCCGGGCATCACCGTGACGCTCAAGGCCAACGTCATTCGCCAGCAGCAGACCGGCAACAACGTCGTCGCCTATCTTCCCGCCACCACGCCTGTGACCGGCATCAACAAGCCGTGGGTCGCGGTCGGTGCGCATTACGATCACCTTGGACGCGGCACCACCGGCGGCTCGCTGGCCGGCAAGGACGAAATCAACCAGGTGCATCACGGCGCCGACGACAACGCGTCGGGCACCGCCACGGCGCTCGCGATTGCCGAGGCGTTCAGCAAGCAGCCGCGCAAGCGCCACCTGCTGATCGCGTTCTGGTCGGGCGAAGAACTCGGCCTGCTGGGTTCGGCCGCGTATGTGGCCAAGCCGCCGGTCCCGCTCGACAGCCTGGCGGCGTACCTCAACTTCGACATGGTCGGCCGGGTCGCCGACAACAAGCTCACCGTGCAGGCCACGGGCACCAGCGCGATGTGGCCCAAGCTGCTCGAGCAGGCCAACGTCGCCGCCGGGTTCGACCTGGTGCTGCAGGAAGATCCCTACCAGCCGACCGACGTCGGCAGCTTCAACACCGCCGGCGTCGCGTGCCTGACGTTCTTCACGGGCGCGCACCAGGAGTACCACAAGCCCAGCGACACCGCGGAGAAGATCAATTACGAAGACCTGGTGCGCGTTGGCGAGCTGGCGGGCGGCGTGGTCAAGCGGCTGATGGATTCGCCTGAGGTGCCGCTGTTCACCAAGGTCGAGCAGAAGACCGAGACCGGCGGCCGCGCCGGCCTGCGTCTGTTCACGGGCACGATTCCCGACTACGCCTCCGACGTGAAGGGCCTGCTGCTGGGCGGCGTCATCGGCGGCGGCCCGGCCGAGCAGGCGGGGCTGGCGAAGGGCGACGTCATCATCGAGATCGCCGGGCAGTCGATCACCAACATCTACGACTACACCTTCGCGCTGGAGCTGCTGAAGATTGGCCAGCCGGCGAAGGTGATCTACATGCGCGGCAGCGAGAAGCGCGAGACGACGCTGACCCCTGCCGCGCGCAAGTGAGCGACTTTGTCATCGTCGGCAGGGTCGAGAACTTCCCTGCCGGCGCCGGCACCATGGTGGTGGTGAATGGCCGCCACGTGGCGCTGTTCCGCCTGGGCGACCAGTTCCACGCCATCGACAACTTGTGCCTGCACCGCGGCGGACCGCTGTGCGAGGGGCCAATCCATCGGGGCGTGGTGACCTGCCCCTGGCACGGGTGGTCGTATGAGATCGCCACCGGCACAATGGTGCAGGATCCCCGCGTCGGCGTGTCGAGGCATGACGTGCGGATCGAGGGTGACGAGATCGCGGTCAGGCTGACGGATTGATCTGTTACTGTAAGTAACCGTTTGTCACGGTTTTCTGGTGGAGGCTTCCATGTTTCGAGTGTTATCGCTTGCCGTCGTGTTTGCGTTCGTTCTCGGGGTGGCGCCGCGGGCCCAGGGCAACCTGTCGGGCGCATGGGAACTGAATATCAACGGGCCGCAGGGCGCGATTACCGCCGGCGCCAACCTCAAGCAGGATGGCGAGAACGTCACCGGCACCATTGACAGCCCCCAGGGCACGGCCGAGATGAAGGGCACCTACAAGGGCAAGACCCTGACGCTGGCCTTCAGCATCCAGGGGCCCGATGGCCCGCTGGACATCAAGGTCAACGGCGAAGTCGAGGGCGACTCGATCAAGGGCATGCTCGACTTCGGCATGGGCCAGGCCGACTTCACCGCCAAGAAGAAGTAGGCCCCGGCCTGCTTCTTACTTCGACTGGGTAAAGCCCGCGGGCAGCGCGACCGACGCCGCTTCGACGTCGGTCGTCAACTTCAGCATCTCGACGCTGGTCGTCAGGATGGTGGCGTTCTTCGCGGGCTCATCTTTCTTCACGGCCTTCTTCGCCAGTCCGCCCAGCATGCCGCCGAGGCCGCGCGGCCGCGGGCCCGGCTCGGCCTTGGCTTCTTCCCCCGCCGCGACGGCCGGCTTCACCGCTTCCATCGTGATCGTCGTCAGGATGGCGGTGCCGTCGATCTTGCCGCCCTCGGCGCGCATCTTGTCGAGCGCGGGCTTCATCTGCGGGTACATGGCCATCGCCATGGCCATGTCCTGGGCCGAGGCGCCGGCAACCATCGGGCCATAGAGTTTCTCGGCGTAGCGCCGGTCGAAGTCGGCCAGGTCCCTGGTCGAGGGCGCGTTGGGCGCCAGCCACAAGTCGCTGGTCATGACCAGGCCGCCGGCCTGCTCGAGGGTCTTGCCCTTCTCGCGCACGGTCACGGTGACCACGGTCTGCTTCGTGTCGAAGCCGTTGATGGTCTTTGACGCGCCGGTGTTCTTGATGTCGAAGTCGACTTCCACTTCCTTGGCGTTGGGATCCTTCTCGGCCGGCGTGTCACCGGGCTCGGCGGCCTGTTCACGTTTCGCGGATTCCTCGGCCTCGCGCCTGGCCTCTTCCATCTGCTTGCGCAGTTCGGCGAACGTGGTGACCTTGTAGGTCTTCTTCTTCATGTCGAGGTCGTAGATCTTCTCCTCGGCGAGGTCGATGATCTGGCCGCCCGAATCCGACATGGTGGCCTTGCGGTCGCCCTTGACGGCGACCATCGAGGTCACGCCGTCGCGCGCGGCCTTGCCGCCGAACATGTTGACCAGCTTGCCGATGGCGCCGCCCAACTGGAACTTGACGCGCTGATCGGAGCGCACGTCGGCGCTGACCGAGGCCGTGGCGGCGGCAATGACGAGGAGAACGGCGACGATACGGAAGCGAATCATGTGAACCTCTCTCATTAGTAGCGGGCCAGCAAGGTGGCGGCGGCCTGGATCTCCTGCTCGCTGACCAGGAACACTTCCTCGAGCGGCGGCGAGTACGGCACCGGTGTATCGAGCGCGCCGAGAATGCGAATGGGCGCGTCGAGCGCCTCGAACGCCTCTTCCTGGATGATGGCCGCCAGGCTTTCGCCAATGCCACCGGTACGCGAGTCTTCGTGGACGATCAGCACGCGGTTGCAGTGGCGGGTCACCGCGAGCACGGCGTCGCGGTCGAGCGGCGCCAGGCTGCGCAGGTCGAGCACCGACGCCTCGATGCCTTCCGCCGACAGCTTCTCGGCCACCCGCAGGCAGTGGTGCACGTAAGCGCCGTAGGAGATCATCGCCAGGTCTGATCCGGCGCGACGCAGCGCCGCCTTGCCGATCGCCGCCGGGGCGGGCGGGCCGGCGGGCAGGACCTGCTTCACGCGCGGATCGCGGTAGAGCGCAATGTGCTCGTAAAACAGCACCGGATCCGGATCGGCAACGGCGGCCGCCATCAACGCGCGCGCGTCCTCCGGTGTCGACGGCACGACGATCTTGAGCCCGGGTGTGCGATAGAACCACGGCTCGGTGTTCTGGCTGTGGTACGGGCCGGCGTGGCGCAGGCCGCCCCAGGGCATGCGGACGACCATGGGCACGCTGCCGCCCCAGCGGTAACGAATCTTGGCGGCGTTGTTGACCAGTTGGTTGAAGCCGGTCGCAACGAAGTCGTTGAACTGCATCTCGCCGATCGGCCGCTGCCCCGCCAGCGCGGCGCCGACGCAGACGCCGAGCACGGCGCCTTCGGCGAGCGGCGAGTTGCGGATGCGGTCGCCAAACTCCTTGAGCAACGGCCGCAGCAGCAGGAACGCGTTGCCGTACTGGCCGCCGACGTCCTCGCCGTAGACGAACACCCGCGGGTCGGCCTTCAGCGCGTCGCCGACGCCGAGCATCACGGCTTCGAGAAAAGTGTTGCCCTTCTTGTCGAAGGGCAGCCCCGGCTCGAGCGCCGGCAGGTCCGCACTCGCCGGCACGGCGAGGCGCAGGGCGGGCTCCAACACTTCGATCCGCTCGCGTGGGTTCTCGTCGAAGTGCACGCCGACGCCGGCCATCTCGGGCCGCGGCCATGGCGCGTCGATCACCAACCGCGCCTGGCGTTCGACCAGTTCGTCGGCCCAGGCCTTCATCTGGTCGAGATCCCCGGCCTTGATCACCCCTTCTGCCTCGAGCCGGCGGGCGTACATCGGGATCGGATCGCGCTTGGCCCAGTACTCGTACAGCTCGCGGTTGGCGTAGCCGGTGTCGAACAACTGGTGGTATTCCCACGACGGCGGCTGGTCCTTGCCCAGGTACAGCATGTCGTCGTGATGGGCGTGGCCGCACATGCGCATGGCGACGACCTCGATCAGCGTCGGCCCCTCGCCCGCCCGCGCCCGCTCGGCGGCCCAGGTGAACGCCGCCGCGACTTCGTCGGGGTCAGTGCCGTCGATGGTGATGCCAGGAATGCCGTAGCCGGCGGCCTTGTCGGCAAAGACGCGGGTGGCGGAGTTGTCGCGGACCGGTGTCGAGAGCGCCGTCTGGTTGTTCTGCAGGCAGAAGATGGCGGGCAACTTTGCCGCCGCGCAGGTGTTGATGGCCTCGTGCCACTCACCGAGCGACGAGCCGCCTTCGCCGATGAACGACAGCGCGACGCGCTCACTCCCGTCGTGCGAGAAGGCCATGGCCATGCCGGTCATGGTCAGCGAGCCCACCGCCAGCGGCGCCGCCGCCGGCAGCACGCCCCACTCGAAGTCGCCGGTATGCAGGTCCTTGCCGTCCATGGGCGGACCCGACTTGCCCATCTGCGCACGCAGCACCATGGCCACCGCTTCCTCGTCGTGGCGCATCGCCAGCGTCATGCCGAGATCGCGAATGACCGGTGCCAGCACGTCGCCGCGCCACGTGCCGTCGGCGTTGCGATAGGCCGCGCCGCGACGGAGGCGGATGGCGCCGGCGTAGATCGCTTCCTGGCCGAGCGAGCGAAAGCCCTTGCCCTGGAACGCCATCTCGCCCCAGCGCACTTCGCCGCCCATGAAGAACTGCTTGAGGCGGTTGTCGACGCTCCGCGTCAGGCACATGCCCTTGAGAATCTCCTTGCGCTCGCCCTTGGTCAGCGAGGCCTCGATGGCAGCGCGCCGCAAGAAGCCGTCGCAGGCGTCCACCACTTCGGAGCGCGCCTGTTCGAGCCGCTTGATGGCCGACGTCCCGGGCGTGGTCTCGGCAATCCCTTCCGGGGCCGCCACCTGGTCGTAGAGCGCCTTCGCCAGCGCGCGGCGGAACGGCGTGCGTGCCGCGTCCAGCTTGACCGCGTCCCGGCTCTTGATGGCGCCGAGGCCGGCGGCCTCGAACGCGTCGAGGGCGAATTTCAGGGCAAAGGGATGGCGCTCGGCGACGAACGCACCAAAACGGCTGGCGAGTCCGGAGAGCTTGGTGGCGTCAGTGGTACGCGACATGCAGGACTATTGTACTGAATGCGTCTCGTCTCGATCGCGATTGCCTGCGCGTGCGTGGCTGTCAACTCGGGCTGCGGCAGCCGGCGCGACGCGCCCCTGGACGCCGTTCAGGCGCCGTGCGTGTCGCGCCCGGCGAGCGTGGAGGGACAGGCGATCGAATGGCACCAGGCGCGTGCCTCGGACGCGCGCGGGCTGGACCGGTGGTGCCGCGCGGTCGGCCCGCCCATTCTCGTGCCGGTGCCCGCCGTGCCCGCTGCTGCATCGCCACCACGGCTCGACGATCTCGTCGTGGTCACCTGGAACCTGCATCTCTCAGAAGGGCGTCTCGCGGAGTTGGTGGCGCAGTTGCGATCCGGTGCGCTCACCGGACAGCCGGTCGGGCATTTCGTACTGCTGCTCCAGGAACTGCACCGGCGCGGCCCCGAGGTCCCGGTCTATCCGCGCGATGGCCGGGCTGCGTTCCACCTCGGCTCGCGCGAGGCCCACCCGCGTGACGCGCGCGCCTACGCCGCGTCGCTGGGCCTGTCGGCGTGGTACGTGCCGTCGATGAGGAACGGCACCAGCGTCCGCGAGGACCGCGGCAACGCGATCCTTTCAACCGAGCCACTTCTTGATCTCCAGGCGATCGAGTTGCCGCTCGATCGCCAGCGGCGCGTCGTGGTCGGCGCCGCCGTCGAGGTGCGCACCGGCCGCGGCGTCGAGAAGCTGGTGTTGTTCGACGTGCACCTCGAGCCCGTGAGTGCGCCGCGCTCGCTGTGGCTGATCCGCAACCCGCGCGACCGGCAGGTTCGCGCCATCCTCGGCGTGGCCTCGAACGATCGGTTCCTCACCGGCGCCGGCGCGGTCATCGGCGGCGACTTCAACACCATCCGGGACTTTGAAGAGAAGGCCTACCACCGGGTGCGGGCATGGTCCGCCAGCCTGGCCGGGGAGAACCGGCGGTTTACGCACTTGCTGGGACGGCTCGACTACCTGTTCTTCCGCCTGGCCGGCGACTGGCAGGCCACTACGACCCGCATCCGCGAGCGCTTCGGTTCGGACCACCACCCGGTGGTCGGGCGGTTCGTTGCCGCGCCGTGGCGGCTTTTCAGCCGCGGGGGCGGACACCTTGACTAGAATCGGTACGTGATCGCGCCGAACGCGGCGGAAGTACTCAATCTGGTTGGCTTCGTCACCGGCACGGCGTTGTACGCCATGTTGCTGGCACTGGTGCTGCGCGGTTCCCCTCGGGGCAACCTGCTGCCGCTGGCGACCGGCGTGCTCGGGTTGGTCTGGAATCTCGGTGAGCTGGCGGCCTACGCCCTGCCTCGGCTCGGTTACTTCAACGAATCGATTGGCCTGTGGGCCATGTCGTTCCCGGCACTCGGCCTGCTTGCCGCGGTGGTCGTCCACTCGGTGGCTCGCGCGCTGCCGCGCGCGGCGATCATCACCGTCATCGCCTACGGCTGCAGCGTGGCCGCCTCGGTGCTGCACCTGCAAACGGTCATTACCGGTGACCCGGAGCCGTCGTCGCTCGCGTTCCTGATCCTCACCGTCTGTTACGGCCTGATCATCCTGGCGTTGGGGGTGCTGACGCGGGCGCAGGCCAACGGCCAGCGCGTGCTGTGGGTGCTGGCGCTGGCGTTGTTTGCCGTGTCGGCGTCACACCTTGGCCGCTTTCACGCCTCCGGCGATGGCTGGGCGGTGGAGCTGATCGGCCATCACGCCGCCATCCCGCTGGCATTCGCCATCCTCTACCAGGACTATCGCTTCGCGCTGGCCGACCTGTTCCTGAAGCGGGCACTGACGCTGATCGCATTGGTGGCCGTCGCGTTCGCCGGCTACAGCCTCGCCACGCTGCTGCCGGCGGGACCGCTGGCCGCCAGCATCCTGATGGCGCTATGGGTCGCCACCTCGCTGATCTCCCCCTGGCTCCATCGCCGCATCGTGCGTTTTGTCGACCAGTCGCTGCTGGGGCGCATGGATTACGCGGCGCTCGGCTCGGGCATCGGGCAGGCGCTGCAGTCGCAGAACACCATCGACGGCGTGCTCGACGCGGTGGCCGAGCGGCTGGCGCCGGCGCTGGATGCACGGCGGGTCTGGTGGGAAGAAGAGGGCGCCGCGGCCGGCGCCGAGCCCGGAGCGACCGCGCGGGCGCTGGTCGCCACGACCGACCTGCCGCGCTTCGTCGTGAACGTCGGCGAGCTGACGGGGGGACGCCGGTTGCTGTCGGACGACTTCGCCCTTGTCGACACGGTGGTCGCGACCGCGGCGCGGCGCATCGATCAGATCCGGCTGACGCACGAGCGTTACGAGGCCCGGTTGCGCGAAGAGGAAATGCAGAAGCTGACGGCCGAAGCCGAGCTGACGGCGCTGCGTGCGCAGGTCAACCCGCATTTCCTGTTCAATGCGCTGACGACCATCGGCTACCTGATCGAGTCCGCGCCGCCACGGGCGATGAACACGTTGATGCAGCTCACCGCGCTGCTGCGGGGCGTCTTGCGATCGGAAGGCGACTTCACCACGCTGGGCCGTGAGATTGAACTGGTGGAGCACTACCTGAAGATCGAGCACGAACGCTTCGAGGAACGGCTGCGCGTGCGCATCGAGGTGCCGCAGGCGCTGCGCCGGCTGCGCATCCCGGCGCTGGTCGTGCAGCCGCTGGTGGAGAACGCAATCAAGCACGGCGTCGCGCCCAGCACCACCGGCGGCGACGTGGCAGTCACCGCCCGTCTCGACGGCCAGCAGTTGATCGTGTCGGTCCGCAACACCGGCGCCCCGCTGCGACTGGACGCCGGCTCGCCCACCGACTTGTCAGCCGTAGCCATGGCGAAGGCGGGAGCCCAAGGGGCGAAGGTGGGCGTCGACAACATCCGGCGCCGGCTCTCGGGTCACTACGGCGGCCGCGCCACCCTGACGCTGACCGGCGAACCGGGACTGGGCACGGTGGCCGAATTGGTGATGCCGATCGTCGAGGCCGCCGGAATGAACGAGGATGATCACGATGCCCACGCTGTTGCGGGTCGTGCTGGCCGACGATGAGCGGCCGGCGCGCCGCTTCCTGATCAACCTGCTCAAGACCTTTCCCGACGTCGAGGTGGTGGGCGAGGCGGCCAATGGCGCCGACGCCATCGACCTGATCGAAACGCAGAAGCCCGACCTGGCCCTGCTGGATCTCAACATGCCTGAGGCCGGCGGTCTGGATGTCGCACGGCTGATCAAGGCCGGGGCGACGCCGTCGATTGCCTTCGTCACGGCCTACGATGAGTTCGCGGTACAGGCGTTCGAGCTGAACGCAATCGACTACCTGCTGAAGCCGGTGGAACGGGAACGCCTGGCGACGACGCTGGAGCGGGCGCGCGCCCGCGCGGCCGCCGGCGCCTCGGATCGCGCCAGGGGGCTGACGGCGGCATCCGCGGTACTCGACACGGCGACACGGCGCACGTTCCTGGAGCGCATCCCGGTTCGCCGCCGCGACGAGACGGTGATTCTGCCGGTGCGGCAGATCGCGTCGATCGTCGCCGAAGGCGAACTGCTGCACCTGACCACGACCGCCAACGAGCGCTACACGATTTCCCACCGGCTGCACGCGCTCGAGTCGCGGCTCGATCCGCGCAAGTTCGTCCGTCTCAGCCGCGGCACATTGGCGGCCGTGGATCAGATCCGCAAGGTCAGCCCCATGCCGGGCGGCACCTACCAGGTGCAGATGGCGAACGGCCAGGTGCTGCCGGTCAGCCGCATCCAGTCGCGCGTGCTGCGCGAGACCCTGCTTCGCATTTGATCGGCGGCTGTGGCACGATGTCGCCATGCAGCGACACCTGTTCCGGCTCTGTTTCGTGGCGGCGGCAGCCCTGGCCCTTGGCTCCCAGCTCTTGGCGCAAGGCGACCCTCTCACCCGGGCCCGGGCGCTGCACAAGCAGACGCCGTTGATTGACGGGCACAACGATTACCCGTGGGCGCTGCGCGAGCTCGATCCCGGCCGCGACCTCGGCAAGGCGGAGATTTCCAGTCCGGTGCCGTCGTTGATGACCGACATTCCGCGCCTGCGCCAGGGCGGGGTCGGCGGACAGTTCTGGTCGGTCTACGTGCCGTCGACCATGCAGGGCAAGGAGGCGGTGCGCGCGACCCTCGAGCAGATCGACATCGTGCATCGCATGTCCCGGCGCTGGCCCGAGACGTTCGAGATGGCCTACACCGCGGCCGACGTCGAGCGCTCGTTCAAGGCCGGCCGCATCGGCTCGCTGATTGGCATGGAGGGCGGGCACGCAATCGACAACTCGCTGGCGGCGTTGCGCATGTTCTACGCGCTGGGCGCGCGCTACATGACGATTACCCACTCGGCCAACCTGCCGTGGGCCGACGCCAGCACCGACACCGCGGTGCTCGGCGGCCTGTCGAAGTTCGGCGAAGAGGTAATCCGCGAAATGAACCGGCTGGGCATGCTGGTGGACCTGAGCCACGTCTCGCCCGGCACCATGGAGGACGCGCTGCGCGTCAGCGAAGCGCCCGTGATCTTCTCGCACTCGTCGGCCAAGGCCATCTGCAACGTGCCCCGGAACGTGCCCGACAACGTGCTGCAGATGACGGCAAAGAACGGCGGCGTGGTGATGGTGACGTTCGTGCCCGGCTTCATTTCGCAGGCGGTGGCCGACCACGACGCGAAGAAAACGCCCGGCCCGGCGCCCCGCGCCACGCTCGCGCAGGTGGCCGATCACATCGACCACATCCGCAAGGTCGCCGGCATCGATCACGTCGGCCTGGGCGGCGACTTCGACGGCATCACCCAGGTGGTGGCCGGGCTCGAGGACGTATCGAAGTACCCGGACCTGACTGCTGAACTACTGAGACGCGGCTACTCGGATAGCGACGTCAAGAAGGTCCTCGGGTTGAACGTCTTGCGGGTGATGAAGGGCGCGGAACAGGTCGCCGCGCGGTTGCAGAAGACCCGGCAGCCGTCGACGGCGACCATCGAACAGCTCGACCAGAAATAGGACACCGGGCTCGCTTCCGTTCGTGGGGCTCGCGCTTCGCGCCTCGTGGGGGTCGGCCTTCGGCCTCCTGGGGCCTCACGGGCAAAGCGAGCCCTACGAAGGGCAAAGCCCGAGCCCCACGAGCGAAGCGAGCCCAAGGGGTCGCCTATTCGGCGCGCAGGGCGATCAACGGGTCGACCGTGGTCGCCTTGCGGGCGGGAATGAGGCACGCGAGCACCCCAGCCAGCACGAACACGCCGGCGACCGCCGCGAAGATCATCGGGTCGCGCGGCGCGGTCTGGTAGAGATACGACGACAGCACCCGCCCGGCCGCGAGCGCGCCGCCGATGCCGACCACCAGGCCAATCACCACCAGTGTGAGTCCCTGGCGCAGCACCATGGTCAGCACGCTGTCGCGGCTGGCGCCGAGCGCCATGCGCACGCCGAACTCGCGCGTCCGCTGGGTGACCGAGGTGGCGATCACGCCGCCGATGCCGGCCAGCGTGACCAGCAGCGCCAGCGCCGCGAAGATTACCAGCAGCGTCGCGGTGAGCCGCGGTGCGGCCAGCGCCTCGGCGCGCAGGTCGTCGAGCGTCTGCACCGACTCCACCGGCTGATTGGGATCCACCGCGTAAACGGTCTGGCGCAGCACCTGCGCCAGGCCGTTGGGGTCGCCCGAGGTCCTGACGAGAATCTGTCCGGCGAAGCCCTGCGGCGTCTGCGTCAGCGGCACATACACCTGCGCGACGGTCTCCTGCGCCAGGCCAAACTGCTTCACGTCGCCGACGATGCCGACGATGGTGAACCAGTTCTGGCCGCGGTCGGTGGAGATGCGGCTGCCGATGGGGTCGGCACCTTCCCAGTAGCGCGCCATCGATCGATTGATCACAACGACCTTCAGCGACTCTTCGGTATCGAGCGCATTGAAGACGCGGCCACCGACCAGCGGGATGCCGATGGTGTCGAAGTACTGATCGCTTGCCACCCGCGCATCCATCGTCGGCCGGCGCTCGGGATCGTCGGTGACGCGGCCTTCGATGTCGAAGCGGCGCGACCCCGGGGCCGAACCGGCGAGCGGCACCGCGTTGGTGACGGCGACCGACACGACGCCGGGTTGCGCGGCCATGCGCTCGATGATCGGCAGGTACAGGCGGCGCAGCGCGTTGATGTTGCCGTAACGGGAGAAGTTGCCGTAAACCTCCGCCGACAGCACGCCGTCGGTGCGGTAGCCGGTCTCGACCTGCTGCAGCTTGTAGAAGCTCGAGAGCAGCAGGCCGGCGCCCACCAGCAGCACCACCGAGACGGCGACCTGCGCCACGATCAACGCGCCCTGCATTCGCCGGCGGCCGGCGGCGTCACCGGCCTGGCCTCCGCCCTGCTTGAGCGCCGAGACCAGGTCGATGCGGGTGCCCATGGCGGGCAGGGTGCCGAACAACACACCGGTCACGACCGACACGCCGAGCGTGAACACCAGCACCCACAGGTCGATCGACACTTCGCCGGTGCGCGACGTGAAGCGGCCGACAAACGTCGTCAACATGCCGATGGTCGCCCACGCGAAGGCCACGCCCACCACCCCGCCGGCCACGGCGAGCAAGGTGCTTTCCGTGAGTAACTGGCGCACGAGGCGGCCGCGGCCGGCGCCGAGGGCCGCGCGCATGGCCAGCTCGCGGTCGCGGCCCAGCATGCGGGCCAGCGTGAGGTTGGCGACGTTGGCGCACGCGATCAGGAGGATCAACCCGGTGATGCCGAGCAGGATCAGCAGCATCTCGCGCGCGCCGCTGGTGAGCGCCTCGCGCACCGGAACGGTCGTCGCCTGGAAGCCGGAAGTGGCCGGGCGATAGACCGCGGCATGGGCCGGGTCATTCGTGAAGGTATGGCAGATGGCGCCGACGGCGCTGGCCGCCTGCTCCTGGCTGACGCCGGGCTTGAGCCGGCCAAACACGTTGAGCGCACCGAACGCGCGCCGGCTCTGGGCGATGGTGCCTTCGGCGGCGGCGCGGAACGGGCACGCCAGCACCGGCATGTAGACGTCGTTCTCCTGCGGATAGTGCGGCACGTTCGGCAGCACGCCGATCACGCGGTGGGGCCGATCGTTCATCTCGAAGACCTGGCCGATGATGTTGGGGTCGCCGCCGAACTTCGTGCGCCAGTAGGTGTGACTCAACACCAGCACCGCCTCGGCCCCCTGCACATCGTCCGCCGCCGCGAAGGTGCGGCCAATCAGCGGCTTGATGCCGAGCAGGTCGAAGAAGCTGGCCGAGACCACGCCGGTATCGACGCGGTCGGGTTCGCCGCGGTTGATCAGGTCGAAATTCATCTGGTGGTACTCGACCAGGCCGTCGAATACATCGGCGCGTTCGCGGTAGTCGAAGTACTCGGCGATGGCGACCCCGGTCTGCCGCTGGCCGGCGAGCGGCGCCGACTGCTGAACGACGACGAGGCGGTCGCCGTGTTCGTACGGCAGCGGTTTCAGCAGCACGCCGTTGATCACGCTGAAGATGGCGGTGTTGGCGCCAATGCCGAGGCCGAGGGTGAGCACGGCGAGGGCGGCGTAGCCGGGCCGCTTGACCAGCGCCCGTGCGCCGTAGCGCAGGTCGGCGGCGAGCGTCTCGAGCCAGCTCACACCGCGCGCCTCGCGGGTCTCTTCCTTGTGCCGTTCCATGGGTCCAAAGCTCCTCAGTGCGTGGGTGCGCGCCTCGTCCGGGCTCATGCCCTGGGCGATGTTCTTCTCGGTTTCCATCTCGATGTGGAAGCGCATCTCGGCGTTCAGGCCGCGATCGAGCTGGTCGGCACGAATCAGCGCGTTCAGCCGCTTCCACATACCTAGGCCTCGCTGTTGAGGATCTTGGCTACCGCGCCGGTCATCCGCTCCCACTGCTGGGTCTCGTCCTTCAGCTGGCGCGCGCCGGTGCGCGTGAGCTGGTAGAACTTGGCCTGGCGGTTGTTGTCGGACGCGCCCCACTCGGCGTCGATCCAGCCGGCGGTTTCAAGCCGTTGCAGCGCCGGGTAGAGCGAGCCCTGGTTGACGCGCAGCACGTTGTCGGAGATCTGTTGAATGCGCTGCGAGATGCCCCAGCCGTGTTGCGGGCCGAGCGCGAGCGTCTTGAGAATCAGCAGGTCCAGGGTGCCCTGGAGCAGGTCGAGTCTTGTCGGCATTCGACAAGAGCATGCGCCCGTCTCTTGTCGAATGTCAACAAGAGCGGCAAAACAACTGGGACGAACTAATAAACGAACGGAATGAGCCGCCGGGTGCGGGCGCGGTACTGTTCGTACTCGGCCGCGCGCGGGCCGGTCGCGAGCAGCCGCTCCTCCTCGCGCGCCGAGATGATGTAGCAGCCGATCATGAAGGCCGCGGTGAGCCCGAGCGGCCAGCTGTGCATGGCGACCGGTGCCGCCAGCCACGCCAGCGAGTACGCCACGTAAATGGGGTGACGGATGATCCGGTACGGGCCGGTCGACAGGATGGTGTCGCAGCGGGGCTCGTAGACGAAAGTCCGCGTGAGGGGCGTGCGCCGGGCGGCTTCAACGGCGCTCAGGAACAACGCCAGCGCGACGGAGTACATGCCGATCCCGATCCCGGCCCACAGGTCGGTGGCCGAGTTGAGGACGAGCAGGCCAATGGCGTGCGTCAGGCCGATGAGCACGCTCACGTCCTGAAACAGCCGCTGCGGCCGCGTCAGTGTGGCCGGCTGGACAAAGAAATTCTGCAGGGCGACGGCGAACACGATGAGGGTCGAGCCACCCATCACGGTGAGGGCCCATTCAAGCAGGGTGTCTGGAATTTGTGCGAACACGGCAGCGCGGGGAAATCCTGGTTCCCAGCTTACCTCGCTCAACGCACTTGGAAACATATTCCGTGCGGCGACTCCCCTGGTCCGGGAGAATGGAATGAGCAGCCAGCCTTAGCCGGTCAGCGGAACGAGCGCACCAGGGCGGATATGGACGGCAGGATCCAGCCGGCCTTTGCACGGTAGGCGCGATAGGCCTCGCCGAAGTGCGCCTCGAGCTGGCGCTCCTCGCGGCGCGCGGCGACGATGTAGGTGATGACGGCCAGCACGCCGAACAAGGTGATCACGGGTCCGTGGGTGGCGACCGGCGCGGCCATCCAGGCCAGCGTATACGAGATGTAGAAGGGGTGGCGGACGAGCGCGAACGGTCCGCCGGTAATCAGCGCCTTCGGCATGGTGTCGCTGACGAGCGTCCGCGGCAGCGGCACGCGCCGCGCCGCCTCGAGCGCGCTCAGGAACAACAGGGTGGCGACCACGTACATGGCGATGGCGGCAGCGGCCCAGCGAGGGCCGGCGGACCCAAGCAGGAGGATGCCGCCGAAGTGGATCACGGCAAAGGCGACGCCGACGTCCTGTAACGCGCGAATGCGGGGGTTATGGCGCGAGTCGATGAAGAAGTCCTGCATCGCCACGGCGATGATCACGCCGGTGGCGGCGGCGACGGCGAGGAGCACCCAGTCGAGCGGGGTCTG
>ERZ1292640.887-Hain-H43-02um-R1-887-length-24866-cov-5_pt1 | contig 24866 bp, 24 predicted proteins | sample MGYA00564404_ERZ1292640 | MGnify/ENA primary metagenome ERZ1292640 (study PRJEB36523, sample SAMEA6512636) | groundwater metagenome | collected 2019-01-08 | study: AquaDiva: Metagenomics assemblies of 32 groundwater samples | reverse complement strand
GCTTTCAATGACCGACTTCGAACCCATCCCGCGATACTCTTTGTATTTCCCGCCGTTCTTCCCGACAATCTTGCCCGGTGTCTCGTCTGTGCCGGCCAAAAGATTTCCGAGCATGACCGCCGAAGCGCCGGCGGCGAGAGCTTTCGCGATGTCGCCCGATGTGCGGATTCCTCCATCCGCGATAACCGGCACGCCTTTCTTTTCTGCAACCGACACAACTTCTAGTATTGCGGAGAGTTGCGGTACGCCTACGCCCGAAATAATGCGCGTCGTGCAGATGCTCCCGGGCCCCACGCCAACCTTGATTGCATCCGCAAATTTGCACGCCTCCTTGGCGGCTTCTGCCGTCGCGATATTCCCGTAAATCATTTTTGCGTGCTTTAGAGACTTTTTTATTTTCTTCGCGCTTGCTACGACATTCAGATTATGTCCATGCGCGCAATCAATCACAATCACATCGCACCCGGCGTCGTCTAGCGCTTTCGCGCGGTCCGCGGCAAATGGCCCGCAGGCGGCGGCGACTCGAACTCCGGAGGATTTTACTTCTTTCACCATTCTCGATTGCTCTTCAATGGAACAATTGCGATGGAGAACTCCAAGCCCTCCGAGCTTGCCAAGCGCGGCCGCCATTGGCACTTCCGTAACGCGGTCCATTGCGGCCGAAAGGAACGGCACCGCGAGATTAATGCCGCAAATGCTTGTTTGGAGCGACGCTTCCGCAGGCTCCATGGCGGAGGCGGAAGGGCGGATGAGTACGTCGTCAAATGTAAAACTCCTGTTTAGAATCTTTATTGCCATGGCCTATTATAGTTGCCAAAGTGGAAAAGTCAAAAAATGATTGGTTTTCTATCTATCGATATAGACTCGACCCATCGAACGTCCGCTTTTCTATTTTCCGAGTAGTACACAATTATCAATCTGCTTCCGACGTGAAAACTAAGTTCGTGCCAACCACGGCGCGCTCTTTTTCTACCCAATACAAGGCGATGTTCAAGATGCTTCGCAACCGCATCGTACACATCTACGAACAACTGCTTTGCGTTTCCGCGAACGCCTTCAAGGATTATTTCTTCGCTCCACAAACCAGAGTCGCTATAGAGCTCGAGAAAAGCATCTTCGTAGTGAAATACAAATGAGCGCACATCGGCAAGCGCCGATTCCTTAAACCGTAGCTCCATGACGTACGTTCCGCGCGCCTGTTTTTTTCCACGCCGCCCGTAAGCGTTTGCGCAGACGATCAACTGATTCGTCTATCATACGGTCCGTGATGACGCGCATTTCGGAGAGTGAATATCCCTCCGTTATTTTTGCCTTTTTCCTTTTCATGTCACTACTATCGCGCGGTTGGCCATGCTTGTCAATTTCACGCTACGTTTTTGAAACTGTCGCGACGAGCGCGCAGTGGTCGCTTAATCCCGAAACCATTTTGGCATCGGAAACCTTATACGCGGGCGTAGAGAATAACCCGTCAACCATGAAATTAAGATGTCCAGCGCGATGAAAATTGCCGTCAATGGATGCAGTGTAATGCGCCGGCACGTTGTCCTTATATTTGTCCGCAAGCATCGAGAAGATTTCTCCGCCGCGCGGAGCATTGAAGTCTCCGGTAAATACTATTTCATTATGTGTGCCGAGTGTGCCAAGAAGTTTCTTCAGATGTATTCGTTGCTCCGAGGTAGTCTCGCCATTTGGAGACCATGTAAAATGCGTCGTCCCTATGTTGAACAAGCTTCCATCTTTCTCAACCGCTAACGTTACGAGCGCGCAATTCATTGTGTGTCCATTCCCTATCTCTTCAGAAGGACGGTGCTTTGGAATATCATTCGCATTTCCAACATAATATTGAACCTCCTTACGAACAACGCGGAGACAAGAAAATATTGCTTCTCCAACGATTGGATTGCCCTGTTCTTCCATATGCCGAAGCAAGGGCGCAAACACATACTCCGCTTCCCCAAGTATCGAGGCGAATCGCGCGGTATCATTCTCGAGAATTTCCTGAACGCAAACAATTTCTGGCTTTTCTTTATCAAGAAAAGAGAGGGTAGTACCGAGATGCTTGGCTCGCTCAATGTTGAGCGAAATTAGCTTGATTGACGCCGACTCCCTGGAATCTTTCATTTCGCTTTACCGCGCACAATCGCCGCTTTGATGAAAGCATTGAACAACGGATGCGGGGAAAGCGGGCGGGCGCGGAACTCCGGGTGGAATTGAGTTCCGAGGAAGAACGGATGAACGCTCTTCGGCAATTCCGCTATTTCCATAAGCACCCCGTCCGGCGATTTGCCGGAGAAGACTAGTCCGGCTTTTTCCAACCTTTCGATATATTTCGGATTAACCTCGTATCGGTGCCTGTGTCTCTCGGAAATCGCTTCCTTGCCGTACGCTTCGTTCGCAATCGTCCCTTCTTTCAATTCGCACGGGTACGCGCCCAAACGCATCGTGCCTCCATAATCCTTTTTTGCGAGCTTTTCCACCTGTTCGGGCAAAATAGCGATAACCGGATGCGGCGTTTTTGCGTCAATTTCCGTCGTGTGCGCGTTTGCCAATCCCGCGACATTTCGCGCGAATTCAACGGTCATCAACTGCATGCCGTAGCAAAGGCCGAAATACGGTATTTTGTTTTCTCGCACATATTGTATGGCTTTGATTTTCCCGTCAATCCCGGTTTCGCCGAATCCTCCTGGAACAAGTACGCCGTCGTATTCAGAAAGCTTCTCAAGATTCTCTCCTTTCTCAAACTGTTGAGATGAGGTGTAATCAATGACAGGTTTAACCCCCGATGCATAGCAGGAATATTTTATCGCTTCAAGAACGGAAATATAGACATCGGAAAGCACGAAGTCTCCTGAATCAAAATATTTGCCGACGACTGCGATTTTCAGTTCCTTTCCCCCGTTTTTTGAGCGGAGAACAAAATCTTCCCAATCCTTGAGGTTAGCCGTTGTGGAGCATTTTTTCATCTTCAGTATCTCGCATAGCTGTGCCGACAAATTGTCTTTTTCAAAGTTGAGCGGTACGTCGTAGATACTCTTAACATCGGGCGCCGATATGACATGCTCCGGCTTCACGTTGCAGAAGAGAGCGATTTTCTGCCGGCGTTTCTCATCGAGCGCGATTGGAGCGCGCGCGATGATTATGTCCGCGAAGACGCCGGCGCCATTCAATGTGCGCGCCGCGTACTGCGTCGGTTTTGTTTTCATCTCTCCGATTGAATTTGGCACGGGAAGATAGCTCACCAAGACAGTGGCAACATCATCGGGGCGCTGGGTTTTCATCATGCGTATAGCCTCGAGGAAAAGAATGTTCTGGTACTCGCCCACCGTCCCGCCGATTTCAATCGTCGTGACATCCGCCCCAGCGCCCTCGGCCGCTTTTTCAATGCGAGAAATGACTTCCAGCGGAATATCGGGTACCACCTCAACGCACCGCCCCTCATATTCCAAATTGCGCTCGCGCTTGATGACGGAGAGATAGACGGAACCTGTCGTCATGTAATTGATAGAGGGAATATCTTGATTGAGGAAGCGTTCATAATTGCCCATGTCCTGGTCAGTCTCCATGCCGTCTTCCAAAACAAACACCTCGCCGTGAACCGTCGGATTCATCGTGCCGGCGTCAACGTTTATGTACGGGTCAATCTTGAGTGAAGTTACTTTGAGTCCTCGCGCCTTGAGTAAGGTAGCAATTGACGAAGAAGCGATTCCTTTGCCGACGCCGGACATCACTCCGCCCACGACGAAAATGTATTTATGCCCCGTCATAGATATTCTTTACGAATGAAATGAGTAATTAGAGAATCATGACCCCTCCCCAATTTAGTATCCGTTTTCATGTGATAATCTTCTCATTTTGTTGAGACCGTCTCAACAGTATATCAAATGTGAGATGCGGTTGTGGGATACTAAATTGGGGAGGGATTAACGAAATTATAGTCGCTGTGCTCCTTAATTTCGTAAATATCTTCTTACTGCCAAATAGCTTGATAACGCTCCAAGCGCGATGCCGGAAGCCATAACAACAAAGAAAATCGCAGGGAACGAACTGGCATAGTATGCGAACGCGTTAAACGTGCCCAGAAAACGCTGCAGGGGCGCGCTTATATACAGCGTGATTGGATAAAGCAATATCAACACGATAAGACCGGAGACAAACCCGTATAGGATGCCGGCAATCATAAAAGGCCCGCGGACGTACCACCTCCCCGCGCCTACGATATTCATCACTCCGATTTCATCCCGCGATGTATAAATAGCAAGCCGGATAGTGTTAAAAGCTATCAGAACAGACGCGAGCCCCATAATTATGGCGATTATCGTCCCCAACCGCTTTGACGTATCAATGATGCTCGTAAGCCGGTCTATGGCAGTCTTGTTCTGGTAGAAATTAACCTTGTCAATCGCGGAGCCGGCGCTCGTTCCGCTCGATTGTTGTGTCCCCAGGAATTTCGCTATCGCTTCATATTGGGAAGTCTGCTTGGCTCTCACTTCAAGCGAGGCGCCCAGAGGGTTGTCCTTCAATTCGTCGAGTGCCTGAAGCGTAAGCTGGTCGTTCTTATGCCTCTCGCGAAATTGCGCGAGCGCGTCGTCGCGGCTCACGAACGAAACAGTGGCAACTTCAGGAAGCGCCTCAAGCATTCTTTTGACATCCGTAATCTGGGCATCCGTCGCGTTGGTCGTGAAGTACACGTTCACATCAACCTTTTGCGTTAATTGAGCGAGAGTCGCATCAAGCGCCGCGCCGAAAATCATCAGACCAGAAATTACAAAGAGGGTCAGAGTCATTATTGAAACGGCCGCGAGAGAAACAAATCCGTTGCGGATAAATCCGATAAGCCCGTACCTCGCGACTCTTTTTGTGTTTAGCCAGAGGGACATGTTAGATTTTGTTAGTGAGCGAAGCGAGCTTAGAAAATCTTACACCCAGCACCATTTTGACATCCGTACTCATGTGTCCATTGTACGACGTTGTTGAGACTGTCTCAACGATATCTGGTGGTCGAGAGGAAGTAGCGGGATGCCAAAATGGTGCTGGGTCCTTGAAATTATACTCCCTTTGGTCGTTAATTTCATAGGACATACTTCCCCTCCTTGTCATCGCGTATCAACCTCCCCTGGTCCATCGTTACCACGCGCTTGCCGCCGGCGTCTACGACCGACCTATTGTGTGTCGCGAGCAATACCGTCGTCCCAAGATTGTTTATCTTCTTCAAGATTTCCAAGACATCGTGCGTGTTTATCGGGTCCAGATTTCCTGTCGGCTCGTCGGCAAGGAGTACGGCCGGCTGATTCACTATGGCGCGCGCTATCGCGACCCTTTGCTGTTCGCCTCCGGAAAGCTCCCGCGGAAAACTCCACATCTTATCCGCGAGCCCTACCAGCTCGAGTACGTGGGGAACATCGGCCTTTATATCGTCATCGCTCTTGCCGGCCACCTCGAGCGCGAAGGCGATGTTTTCATATATTGTTTTTGTCGGCAAAAGGCGGAAATCCTGGAAAACCGTCCCTATATTGCGCCTCACTTTCAGAAGCTCCGAATTTGAGAGTTCGCCTATTGAGCGGGAATCGAAGTACACCGAGCCGGAGGTTGGGAGTACTTCGGCAAACAACATTTTCAGGAGCGTCGTTTTCCCGGCGCCAGAATGTCCGACAATGAAAACGAATTCGCCCGCGTCAATGGAAAGAGTAATGTCCTCAACCGCATGCTGGCCGCCGTTGTACACTTTTGTAACTTTGTCGTAGTGAATCATGTGCCGGTTTTGTCTACGAGTGCAGCGAGTAGGTACAAAACCGAGTACCCAGCACCTTTTCAAGCAAATTAGATTTCATAATCATTGAGGTCAATTCTGGCAATTGTATCACGAAGATAACCATCGCAAAAAAGGTGCTGGGTTAGGCATTTCTAACTCTCCGCCAACCGGCGGATCTTAAGAACCGCCTAAATCTTTTTCGGCGTCTACGAACGATTGGATGCCGCCGTCCAGCACTTTGTCCGTATCGCGCTCTTCATGCTCGGTGCGGTGGTCTTTCACGAGCTTGTATGGGTGCAGAACGTATGAGCGAATCTGGCTTCCCCACTCAATTTTCGTTGTCGCGGCAACGGAAAAACCCCGCGATTCCTTTGTCTGCGCTTCCTCGCGCATCTTAAAAAGTTTTCCGCGAATCATTTCCAGAGCTTTCTCGCGATTCTGTGCTTGACTGCGCTCCGAGGTAACTTGGACGGAAATACCTGTCGGCTTGTGCGTCATTCGCACCGCTGTGTCGCGCTTGTTTACATTCTGCCCGCCGGGGCCGCCGGAGCGAGCGACAGAAACTTCAATTTCCGCGTCCGGAATGTGCATTTCGCCCGCGTCCGGCAACTTGGGAAGCACTTCAACCATTGAAAAGCTTGTCTGCCGTTTCCCCGCCGCATTGAACGGCGACATGCGCACAAGCCGATGTACTCCCGCTTCGTTTTTTAGTGTTCCGTACGGGCCCGCCGTAGCCTTGACGGAGGCGGGAGCGCCACTACCCAAGACCTCAAAAGAAACGCTTCTGTATCCGCCGACTGAATTTTCATTTGCCGAAAGAAGCGACGTGCGCCAACCCCTGCTAGCGACATACTTGCTGTACATGCTGAAAAGTATCCTTGAGAAATCCTCAGCATCGTCCCCGCCAGCGCCGGAGATTATTGAAATAATCGCGTCACTTTTATCGTGTGAACCTCCTCCCGCGAGCTTCTGCTTAAGCTCCTGATACTCCTTGAGCGCGCCTCTGGCCTTTTCTTTATCAGCCCAAAAATCAGGGCTAGCCATCGCCGTTTCAATATCCACTATCCGTTCCTTAATTTCTTCTTTCGATTGCATTGTGGCAGTATATTCTGAATACTAGGCATCCGCCAACTGGCGGAGGCACTGGACAGAATGCTATTTTGAGACAATGTTTTTATTTTCCCCTATCTCAACTTTTCGCAACAAAAATAATCCTATTGCGGCAAAGACTGCCATGAAACAGGCGGCTATTCTGTAGCGCGTCGGGCCAAGGCCGACAAAGAGAGTTGTTATCAGACCCCAGGAGAGCGGCCCCACGAGCGTGGACACCCTCTCGGCAAGAGTGTAAAAGCTGAACCCGAAGTTGAGCTTGTCTTTCGGACAGAGAGCTGTCATGGCGGCGCGAGCGACCGTCCATGTCGCGCCGAAGAAAAATCCCATGAGTATGGACATCGCAACAAAAACGGAAAAGTTAGCCGCGGTTCCGAGAAGCGGGAAAATAACAATCCAACTTCCGAGTATTATGACTAGAGTCCGTTTCAATCCGATTTTGTCCGCTACCCAGCCTGACAAAAGCGCGCCTACCGCCGAAGTAACAAGAATGCCGCCAAGAAGCGCTGATTTCGTGCTGTCTGCGGCGGCAAATACATTTTGCATGTAGATGGGAAAATTATTCGCGGCTGTGATTATCGCATCGTTGAAAAAGAAATAGGAAAGCAAAAACATGCCCATGTGCGGAACCTTAATCAGTTCCTTGAATTTTGACCACTGGCTTCTGTATTCTTCCCTCCAATTTATTTTATCTGCGGGCTGGCCGGGGTCTTCTGTTTTGGACAATCTGAAAAATAAAAGCATGGGGAGCGCGAGCAAGAAGAAGGCAATGGCCGAGGGGAGAAAGGTCTGCGCCCGCCCCGCTTCACCAAAGAGGTACACTGCGCCGCTGGCAAATGGAATGGTGATGAGAATTCCGGCAATTTGTCCGAGCCAATTTCCCGCCTGTCCCACTCCGGAAATCCTTCCCCATTTTTCTCGCGGTGCCAGAAAATGCAGAAGCGCGTTATAAAATACGAAAGAAAATTGATAGAAGTAATTTGCCAGAAGGAAAAAGAGCATCGCCGTGAATACGTGCTTTGAGTAAAAAAGCGCCACGAGAGATGCAAGCAGGAAAAATACGAAAGCGATAACAGTGATGCGATTCAGGTACTTTTGCTGGCGACCATTTCTGTCGGCGATGCTCCCCAGAACCGGAGCCGTGAGGAGAAGAAGCAGGGAGCCGATACTAAACGTCAGGTTGTACCACAAATCAGACACCCCCTTATCAACGACAAGCCATTGCGAAAAATACAGAAAGAAAACGACGATAACGATGGAATTCGCGAAATCGTAGAGAGTCCAGAAAAAGATGTTCTTTCTGTTCATTTGAGCCGCCTCGGAGATTCGAACTCCGGACCCCGTCTTTACGAAAGACGTGCTCTACCAACTGAGCTAAGGCGGCAAGCAAAACTGAATATATCATTTTTGCGACAAACGTGCTTCTTTCGCATATATCTTCAAGAATTGCACCAACTCTCACAGAACACACCAACATTCTCAAGTTTGTAAGTATGTTTCAAACGTGTTGAAATGATTTTAGGAAACGAACAAATAGTTTGCCGTATGGAGATAAGGTATGCTCTACAAATTTGCCGCGATATTTTTTGTTGATGAGTCCGCTATTGTGAAGCCGCCGCGTGTGTTCACCAAGTGTTTTTTCATTTGCGCCAAGTGCCTCTACAATATCCTCAAGCGTTATTCCGCCACTTTCGGCTACTAGGAGCAAAATCTCTATCCGGTAATGATTCGCCATCCCCTTCAAATGCCGCTCCATCTGCTTCGCGGTTTTGACTTTTTTCATACGTTCATTATATAACTCATTCCTACATTCTCAAGTTTGTAAGGATGTGTTTATATCACTTTCGAGGATGCAGCCATTGCGCAGGAGGAGCAATCAGTTCTGCTGGCAATTACGAGAACATCCTCACCAAAACGCCTTACCGACACATGTTTAAAGCGCAAGGCCTGTGCGATTTTCTGAACGCCCTTACCGCCGATAGAACGTGCCTCTTCCCCGCCCACCAAGATTGGCGCGCAAAAAATGTAGGCCTTATCGGCGATTTTGGCATCAATAAAACTGCCAAGCATCTCTCCTCCTCCTTCCACAAAAACGCTTATAATTTCTATTTTCCGCAATTCAGAAAGAAGCTTCCGTATAGAAACTCGCGCACCCTTGAACACGAGAACGCGTATGCCTCGCTTTTCCAAATCTCTAATTTTTTGTTTTGGAGCGCCAGAGGTCGTCGCGATAATGACATTTACATCTCGAAGTACTCGCGCATTTCTTGGAATGCGAAGGCGCGAATCCGCGATTATTCGCACCGGGTCTTTCTTTCCTTTTGTTCTCGCTCCCAAATGCGGGTTGTCGCGAATGACCGTATTCACACCAACGAGTATCGCTTGGTGCGTGGTTCTTAATCCCCTGGCAAAACTTCTGGCCTCCTCGCCGGTAATCCATTTTGAGTCGCCAGTTCTCGTTGCAAGTTTGCCGTCCAAGCTCATCGCGAATTTGAGAGCGACGAGTGGCCGCTTCTTTTCGTGGAAAACAAAAAAGGCTTCATTGAGGGCGCGCGCCTCCTCGCTCCTCACGCCGACCGAAACGGAAACTCCAAATTGTTCGAGTCTGGCGACACCCCGTCCGCTCACCTGCGGGTTGGGGTCAATCGCGGAACAAACAACTCTTTTTATTCCCGCGTTGATGAGCGCTTCAATGCACGGCGGAGTTTTCCCGAAATGAGCGCATGGCTCAAGGTTGACATATAAAGTGGCGCCGGAGGCGCTGGCACCCGCCTCGGCAAGCGCTTCAATTTCCGCGTGCGGGCCGCCTGCCCTTCTGTGATACCCCTGCCCGATAATTCTCCCGTTCTTAACAATCACTGCTCCAACCATGGGATTGGGGTTGGTCCAGCCGGCGCCCTTTTCGGCCAGCTTCAGCGCCTCATCCATGAACTTGTCGTCCTGTGTGTGGGCATTCCTCATAAGAGCTAAACGTTTTTCAACTTATGGCCGAGCCTCTTTTTCTTCGCAGAGAGATACGCGGCGTTTATTTCATTATGATAGATTTCTAATGGCACACGCTCCGCAATTTTTATCCCAAAAGAAGAAAGCTGTTTCTCTTTCTCCGGATTATTGGTCAGCAGTTTTATTTTCTTCGCGCCCAAATCTTTTAATATAAGCGCGGAAACTTCGTAATCCCGCGCGTCTGCGGAGAATCCAAGCGCGTGGTTCGCGTCTACCGTGTCATACCCTTCGTCCTGAAGCGCGTAAGCTTTTATCTTATTCCCAAGCCCGATGCCGCGCCCCTCTTGATTCAAATACACGATGATTCCGCTCCCTGCCTTTTTTATTATTTCCATGCTTGCCTGAAGTTGTTCTCTGCAATCGCACCGAAGAGAACCGAACGTGTCCCCTGTAAGGCATTGCGAGTGAACCCTGACGAGTACCGGCATTTTTTTAATGTCGCCGCCTGCCTGCGCCGCGGGCGCGGCAGGCAGGTGTATGAGCGCGACATGTTCCAGGTCGTCAAAAGTAGAAGTGTAGACGATGACGCGAAACGTTCCGTACCGCGTGGGAAGCGTGGACTCCGAAAATCTCGCGACTCCGTGCGGAGAACGCAGCGCGGGGAGAGGATGCGCGCGCAGGTATCGCACTACGTCTTTTATCGCGATAATCTTTATCTTGAGTTCTCGCGAGAAGCGCGCGATTTCGGCGCCTCTTGCCATGCGGCCATTTTTCCCGACTATCTCGCACAAGACGCCCGCTGGGTGCCTGCCCGCAAGACGGGCCAAATCCACCGCCGCCTCGGTATGCCCTTCCCGCTTCAATAATCCTCCGGCTCGCGCGACGAGACCGAACACATGGCCCGGCTTTACGATGTCCTCCGCGCGCGATTTCGGGTTTGCGAGTATGCGGATTGTTTTCGCCCTGTCGTACGCGGAAACTCCGGTCGTAATGCCTTTTTTCGCGTTTACCGAGACAGTAAAATTCACGCCCGTTTTTTCGGTATTCTGGCTCAAAGGAACCATCGCGGAAAGCCGGAGATTGTGCGCTTGCAGGGGAGTAATCGCGGTGCAGACAATGCCGCCGCCGTACTTCAACATGATGTTGATGTTTTCTCCGGTCGCGGCATCTGCTGGAATATATAAATCAGCCTCGTTCTCGCGCTCCGGACTATCAACGACAATAAGCATCTTGCCCTTTTTAATCTCCTCTATCGCTTCCGGCACTGTGCAGAAGTTTTTCGCGGCTTTTTTCACCCCGTTAGAGGCAGGGCGCGTTCGTGTGGATTCTTTAACAATTGTTCTCATAACAATTTACTAATTATTTAAAAGCTATTCCCTGCTAGTTTCGTGCGACCGCGGCCTCTAACGGGGTTCATACTTCAGAAATGAGTTTAATCATCGCGAGCGCGGTTTCCGCGGCTTCAACGCCTTTGTTCTCAACTTTTCTTGTCGCGCGCTCCATGGCATCCGCCAAGCGATAAACCGCGAGTACCTCAAATATCACTGGGATTTCGTATTGAAGCGACACCTCGGCGCATCCGCGCGCGCATTCGTTCGCGATTTGCTCAAAATGATATGTTTTCCCTTTTACAATCGCGCCGAATGTTATCAGAGCGTCGTATTTCTTCTGCTTTGCCATTTTCTTGGCAATGAGCGCAACTTCCAGAGCGCCCGGCACGCGCACCATCGTTATATGATTCTTTGAAACCCCATGAGCCAGAAGCGTCGCGACACAGCGCTTTTCAAGCTCTCGCGTAACATCCTCGCGGAATGAAGTTCCGATAATTCCTATTCGTATCTTTTTTATCGGCTTCATACTTTGCTATTAACGAGTAACCTTTTAACGTACTTGGCGATAACATCCACTTCTATATTGACCTTTGCCTTCAGCTTCAACGTGTGGAACATGGTTGATTTCCAAGTATGCGGAATGATGCCGACTGAAAAACTGCTAGGCCGTGCATTAATAACAGTAAGAGAAACACCATTCACGGTGATAGAACCTTTGGAAACAATGTAGCGAGAAATCTGCTTCGGAACGGAAATGGAGAGTGTGAATTGATTGCCGTTCTTCCTGATTTCTTTCACTGTTCCCACCGCGTCAACATGTCCCTGCACGATGTGCCCGGAAAGAAATGTTTTCGGAGTTGCCGACAATTCAAGATTGACCGCATTTCCATTTTTGAAAGTCTCGAAATTTGTTCTTTTAAAAGTCTCCGGCATGACATCGGCGGAGAAAGAATCTTTGGACTTCGCAGTAACCGTGAGGCACACGCCGTTAACTGCGATACTTCTGCCTTTCTTTAGCGCGCGCAAAATCTCGCGCTCTGCACGAATAGCGAGCGTGGTCCGCGTTTTCTCCGTGACAGTTCCTGTGTACGTGATGATTCCGGTGAACATACAACAAAAAATCCCCTCATCTCTTCGGGGATAAACGGCACCGTTAGTACATCGGTACGGTTTCCTTCTTTCATCCCGACTATACGGTCGGTCGCGGAATCTAACCGCAGTCGTGCCCTGATAAATACCAGAACTCGCGGACTCGCTTGCCCTCCATAGCCTTGGCGAAGGAGGACGGGCTTTACCGCCGATTGGGATTTTGCTCGTACCTCACGAACATCACCCTACCCCGAAGGAAGTTTCATTATACACCGCTCCTCACTTTTGCAACATTCACGCACCTCTACACACAAAACATTCCAACATTCTCAAGAATGTTAGAATATTTTCAATTACAGCAACTTCTTGAGTGCATCGGTAACGATTATATTCGTTGTTTTATCTTTCACAGCTATACGGATAAAATCATCATGAAACTGTTTACTGATTGAGTCGCAGTTGCGTAGATATATGTTCTTTTTGCGCAGTTCCTCAACTATATTTCTTGCGCTCAATCCTGCACCGGTCAGATTGACAAGGAAAAAGTTTGCAACTGAATTAAATATTTTCACAGACGGCATTTGCAAATCTTGCATCATCCCTTCTCGAAGCGACTTAGTTTCTGCGTATTTTCGCAAATAATATTTCTTGTCTTTAAGTGCTTCAACCCCTGCAATCTGCGCGACTAAACTGACTGGCCACGGAGGAATGAATTGAAAGATTCTTTCAATTATTGAAACAGGGGCGGTGAGATAAGCAAGGCGTACGCCACTTAATCCGTACACTTTGGACATAGATTTGATTACAACGAGATTGGGGTGTTTTGCCACGTCTCTTTCCACGGTTTTTTCTCCCCCGACATAATCTATGTATGCTTCGTCCACAACAAATGTTACGTCGGAAAAAGTCTTTGCAAGTGTAAGAATGTTTTCTCTGTCCCAATACTGTCCAGTCGGGCTATTCGGATTTACCAAGACCGCCATCACGGGATTAACCTGAGTAATGTTTTTAGTCAGCAAGTCATAGTCAAGCACAAAATCTCGTTCCTTATCCAATGCATGTCGGAACAGTTCCACGTTGATAACATCTTCTAAAATATGCGAATATTCGCCATACATCGGGTCAAGTATCAGAACTTTATCGCCTTTCTTTACAACGTGCGGGAAAAAAGCAAATATTAAATTTGATGAACCACTACCGACAATAATATTCTCCTGCGGTATATCTCGTTGTTCGGAAATAGTTCTTATCAATCCTTCGCAATGCGTCGGTGGAGAAGTTTTCAAAGCGAATGATAAATACTCCCGGATTTTCTCGATTACTTTGGGAGAAGGGTCAAACCAAGCATCCAATACATCTGCGCTGATTACTTTTGTTGAATTTTCCAACGTAGAGAAGTCGTTACCAATAGCATTGAAAAACGCTCCGCCGTGATACGCCTGTTTTGACATTAGGGCTATCATAGTTGTCGTTACGAAGAAAGTAAATGTGTCGTGAAGTCGTAGTAAAATAGACTGCATTTCCTATGCTAGTGTTTTGCAAAACACTAGCATAGGAGAATCCGCATCTGCTAAAAACATCCTTACATACTTGAGTATGTAAGGATGTTTTTATTGCTCAATTATCTGCTCGGCGACTTTATAGATGTCCCCTGCTCCCATCGTGATGATTACGGCATCGTCTTTTTCTTTTAGCAGAGCGTCGCGGATTTCATCAAATGAATCAAGGGCGCGGGCATTTCCTCCATTCTTGACGACCGCTTCAGCGAGCGCGCGGTTTGTTACGCCTTGAATCGGCTCCTCGCGCGCCGGGTAAATGGGCGCGACAATTACTTCGTCTGCATGTGCCAACGCCTCGCCAAAATCTTTCATCAAATCCCGCGTCCGCGAATAGAGGTGCGCGTGAAATGCGACGACGATTTTCTTGCCGGGGAATTTCTCACGAACTGCATGCAGAGTCTTTTCAATCGCTGTCGGATGGTGCGCATAGTCATCGTAGACTTGCGCCCCTTTAGGTGTTTCGCCTTTGTATTCAAACCGGCGCCAAGAACCCTTGAAATTCTTGAGCGCATCGTCCGCAACAGACTCGATAACGTCGGGAAATGCCGCGCGCGCGGCGGCTTTCGCGGCGCGGGCGTTTTCACGGTTAAATTCGCCAAGCAATTTGAGCGCGGGTACTGTTTCTTTCGTGTAATCAACCACGCGCGCTGTTACGCCTTTTAAGACAATGCCCATATTCTCGCCGTTCGGAGCCGCAACGACAACTCCATGTTTTGGAACAGCGCGCGCGGCCTTTCCGAACGATTCAAGCATTTTGTCGAGCGTCGGGAAATAATCCGTGTGGTCCCACTCGGCGTTGGTAATCACAAGTATTTCAGGGAGAAGTTTCAGCATGTGGTCTTTGTATTCGCACGCCTCAACGACAAGAAGGTCATCACGACCTTCCAGATAATTAGAACCGAAGTCTGAAACTATGGAACCGACGATAGCGCTCGGATTCTTTCCCGCGTGTTTTAATATCGCAGCCAACATTCCCGTCGTCGTGGTTTTTCCGTGAGTCCCCGTCACAGCAAGAGTCCTCATATTTTTCGAAACCTGGCCTAGCGCCTCAAAGTAGGACATCTCGGGGATTTTCATTTCTTTCGCGCGCGTTCGCTCCGGATTATCCGGCCACACGGCATCGCTGTATACAAGAAGCTCCGTATCCGGTGGTATGAGACAGCCATCATGGCCGATTGAAACAGAAATGCCTTTTTCTGCGAGCAATTTCGTCGTGGGCGATTCTTCTCTATCCGACCCGCTAACCTGCTTGCCTTGATGCACAAGAAGCTGTGCCAAAGCCGACATCCCTATACCTCCAACTCCAACCATGTAAATATTCTGTGGAATCATAATTCACTTCGAGCATACCCGGTTAGTACAATGTGGCATAGTTTCTGTCGCTACACAATTCACCGCACCAACATTTTTCTGTTGGATAAGCAGATTGATTTTGTCGTAAGAAACCGCAACCAAGACAATGCCACATTGTCCTACCGGGCATACCACCCTATCAATCCACTCCAAAAGGTCTACAATGGCACTGTGAAAGATTCGCGCAAAAAAACAAAGTTCAATTTTGAGGAATTAAAAACAGCCGCGACAAGCGAGAACGCCGTGGTGCGGAAAAAAGTCTTCGAAGAATACTTCGAGCAGTTCGAGGAATTCCCGTCGTACCTATTCGACAATACCGACGGCATTGACAGCAAACTCTCGGAAACTATCCGCGACATTGAGAACGACCCCGAGACATCGGCAAGAATGCGCAAAGGAATCGTTCAGATGCTTAATCGGCTTCCGGCAAGATCGGAGACAACTTGAACTAACCGCGAGTTCCTCGCGCGCGCGCAAGTTTCATAAATTGATTGCCTCTGTCAAATTCGTTCGCAAAATATTTCCCAAACGAGGAAAACGCCGGACTGTACAAAACGCACTCGCCGGCAACCGCAACGGAAAACGCGCGATTAACTGTTGCCGACAGTCCTTTTTCTTCGTATACATCAACACCGGCGGACGAGAGTCCGAATATCTCGTCGCGGATGCGTTCGGTTCCGCGCTCCTTAAAGAGAACAACTTTGGAACACCATTTCGGGATTTCCGCAAGCAGTTCTGACATTGGAAGATTCTTTTCATCCCCGCCCAAAATCAAAACAACTCTCCTCTTCTTTTCATCTCCAACTGCCCGCAGTGCGGCAATAGTCGCTTCGGGCGTTGTCGCGCTCGTGTCGTTGTACACGCTGACTCCCTTAACTTTGCCGACAAATTGAAGCCGGCCCTCAAGACCCGAGAATGACTCGATTCCGCTCTGAATATCCGGCTCCGAAAGACCGAGACTGCGCAATGCCGTCACCGCGAGCGCGGCATTTTGACGGTTGTGTACACCAATGATTTTCAATTTCCAATCAGTTGGAATCTCTGGCGGCACAATCGCCCTAATGGGCGGTTGTGCCCCCTGAACCTTCTGCAAAATACTTTCTCCGACGAAAAGCGCGCCTTTCTTCCCCGACGCTACGGTCGGGGTCCCGACCCAAGGGCGTCGGGATTGATATCGAAAAATATTCGCCTTATCTTCAAAATACGATTCCATATTCGGATAATAATCCTGATGGTCAGGAAAAAGATTTGTAAATATAGAAACATGCGGGCTAATTTTGATATCCCCAAAACCCTGTAACTGCCATGAGTCCAGTTCCAAAACCGCGATGTCGCCCTTCTGCACGTCGGGTAGCATAGCGAGTGTGGATACGCCACGAACATTCCCGCCTAAGAATACAGAGACAGTACGCTTGTCCGCCGAAGCTTTAGCGAAGGCGGAAATAAGACAATGGTGAATCATGTGTGTTATCGTAGATTTTCCACGAGTGCCTGTTACACCAACGATAACTACTCCATCTTGCATCGCGTATTTTGCGAAAAGCGCGGTGGACATCACGACCGGAACTCCGGCTTTTTTCGCAGCCGCAATATATGGCGAGTCCAGCGGAGTCTTCGCCCCCTTGATAACAAGGTCGCTATTTATGAAATCACGCTCATCGTGTCCGCCGAGCTTGAAAGAAACATTTTTGTACTGCTTTAATTTTTTGACGGACTCCGCAAGCTCCTTCTCGCTTTTCTTGTCCGTCACGAGCACGTCCGCCCCGCATTTCGCGAGAAACTCCGCGTCGCCCATACCGCGGCCAAGCAAGCCGAGACCGAGTACGGTAATCTTTTTTCCTTCAAACAATTCCCTATAATTCAACATGCGCTTCAATACTCCCGATATTCAGTCTTAAGGAATTTCTTCAATCTCCGCAGGCCCTCTTTTATCTTGGAGGCATCAAGCGCGTAGCTGAATCTCACGTGGTCGGGCGCGCCGAACCACGCCCCGTCGTAAGTAATCATTCTGTACTTGTAGTAGAGGTCGGAAACAACGCGTCCTGAATTCTTTAACTTTGGCAGAACATAGAACGCGCCTTCCGGTTTCCACAACTTGAGTCCGAGTTCTAACATGCCCGCGTAGAGCATGTCGCGCCGCTCTTTCCATATTTTCACGTGTTTTTCCACGTACGACGCGGGCACGCGCAAGGCCGCGAGAGCCATGATTTGCGCCGCGACGCTCGTATTCATTGATGTGTGCGTTTTCATTTCAATCACTTTTGAAACAAGCTGCGCGTCTTGCGAATAGAGATAGCCGACGCGAAACCCGCACATCGCGTACGTCTTGGAGAACGAATTCACGGTAACAACATGCTTGCCATGCAGGAGATAATTTTCTCTGTCGTAAATGAGGTCTTTGTACACCTCGTCGGAAATGATATATAGCCCCAACTTGTCGCAGAGCGCCTCCACTTTTTCCAGCGTTTCAATATCCTGGACCGTGCCGGTCGGGTTGGACGGCGAATTTATGAAAACCGCGCGGCATCCGGGAGCGACTTTCTCAAATTGCTCGTAGTTAATCTTCCCACCTTCGGCAAGGTCGTAATAAACCGGGGTCATGCCGGCATACATGACATCGAAAGGATACGAGTAGTAATACGGGCGTGGCAGAAGAACTTTGCCGCCGGGTTTTGAAATCGAGCGCAGAACAAGGTCAATGGCTTCCGACGCGCCGTTCGTAATGACAAAATGTTCCGGCATAGCGGCAGGATATTCTTCCGCGAGCTTCGCGCGCAGAGGCTCCTCGCCTTGTATTAAGCCGTATTTGAAACCCTTGTATTTTGTGAGTGCGTCAAAAGCCTCCGGCGGAGGCGGCAAATCGGGCTGGCCGGAACCGAACGAAATGAGGCCGTTATCGTCACCTTTTCCAATAAAAAACGAAGGTCCTGGAATGAGTTTCGGCTCATTTGGCATAGTTACGCATTGTACCACCGGCCATGATTATGTGGAAAACGACGTTGCATTCGCTTATGCCGCATGTATAATTCCGTTCCTGCTTTCTGTGGAAGTTGGGTTCCCCATTCTTCGTCAAGACTTCGAAGGGCAAGGGATTCCCGCACTGTGCCGCAACGGTAAAACGCTGGAAACTGGATGCCGGATACTGGAAACTGGAAACCAAAGTTTTGTGTTTTCTAGCTCCTAGTTATCTAGCTTCCTTGCTCTAGAGTGAGTCCGGTCTTCAGAAAGCGGATATCCCGAGCAGGAGACCGTGTACCGCAGTTGCGTCGCACGCATTCAATATCTCTGCTCTGGGCAGAGATTTTGCGTATGAAAAAATACATAGCACTATTCATCACAATCGTCGCACTCGGCGCGGGTTCGTATTTTACCGAGCAATCTTTTAGAACTTCCTTTCCGCGAACAGAGCCTCCGCTCGCATCTGCGATATCTACTGCAACTCTCATTGCTGGAAAAAATCAGTACGAGATTTCGGCGAGTGATGGAACTGTCCTACAAGCGATGCAAAGACTTGCATCTACAAGCAATTTTGCATTCACTGGGAAAGATTACCCCTCGCTCGGATTTTTTGTTGAATCCATAAACGACAAGAAAAACGCTGGGGGGTTCTATTGGATTCTGTATTTGAATGGCAAAGCTTCTGATTTGGGAGCCTCACAGGCGAAAATCCATGCGGGAGACGAGATTGAATGGAAATACGAAAAAGGTTATTAGCAGTCATTGACAAAATGATATACAATTGGATTGTATGAGGTACCTATTTCGACCATTTATTGTTGCAATCATTGCCCTTTTTCTGGTTTCAACGGGAGAGATAAAAACGGTTTTCGCGGATGTCGCGCCTCCTCCGCCTCCGCCGGGCGAAAGCGCGACAATAACCATCCGTAACGGCGCAATAATTATTTCAAGCGGTTCCGCGGCACTTCCAGCGATTGGCTCACCTGATGTCGCCATAACTCCCTCAGCCGGAGGCGGTTCTCACAATGTTCCAGCCCAAAGCGTTTTGGCCGTTCTCAAGGATATTGAATCAGCAACAACAACATTTTCCTTATCAGACCTGCAATATTCAAATGCGTATAGCTCGTTTTATCTCAACTGCATAACGGCGCCCGCAGACCCCGCAAGCCCTCTCTGCGGAAATTGGCAGTACGTGGTGAACGGCGCAAGCCCAGGCGTCGGCATGGATGCAAAAACTCTCTCCGATGGGGACATCGTGTATTTATATTTCGGTCCATCGCGCCGTATAACGCCAAGCTCGTCTAACGTAACCATAGGAGTTCCGTTCACCGTTCTAGCAGAATCATATGTCGCCTCCTCAAATTCGTGGACACCGGCGACCAGCCTTACAATGAGAATCCTTCAGGGCGATCCGTTCGGAAGCCCGACAATCATTTCCTCCGCCACAACCGGAGCAGACGGAAGGGCAACATTCACTATTAATACTGCCGGCGCATATACGGCCGGTCTCGCGGAAGATTTTTATTTTCCAAATGCACCGATAACGGCATCGGCCACGCCGCAACCTCCTGCCTCGTCTTCTGGCGGAATGCTAGCGCGTCCAGAATTTGATATTCCTCTTGCGCTCGCTTATCTCGTTGGGCATCAGCGCGCGGACGGCTCATTTTCCACCACGCTTCTTTCCGATTGGGCTTCAATCGCCTTCGCAGGCGGAGGCGCGGGAGACGCGCGAGAAAAATTGCGAGGATTTTTTTCCTCCGCAACAACAGCGCTTGATACCGTCACCGATTACGAACGGCACGCGATGGCGCTTCAAGCGCTCGGGATTAATCCCTACTCTGCCGCTGGAATTGATTACATAACGCCTATCGTCAAAGCTTTTGATAAAACGCAGGTTGGAGACCCCGCGCTTGTGAACGACGACATTTTTGCTCTGTTTCCGCTGATGCACGCGGGGTATGGCGCAAACGATGAAATAATACGGAAAATCACCGCGTTCATTATCTCCAAACAGAAAGCTGGAGGTTCATGGGAAGAAAGCGTTGACATGACCGCCGCGGCCATACAAGCTCTCGCGCCGCTTCATTCTCTGCCGAATGTCCCGTCCGCGCTTTCTTCAGCGAAGAGCTATCTGCACGAACAGCAGAAAATAAATGCCGGATTCGGCCCAGGAGACGGGAACAGCTTTTCAACAGGCTGGGCTATTCAGGCAATTTACGCGCTCGGTGACTCCATTTCAAACTGGACAAAAAATACCCTTTCTCCGATAGATTATCTATCCGCACAGCAGGACAGAGACGGCGGTGTTCCAAAAAACGAAGTCAGCGGGAATACCCGCGCGTGGGCGACCGCGTACGCGATTCCCGCGGCAGAGAGAAAAACGTGGCATTCGCTTCTTTCCTCGTTTGAGAAACCGGAAACTGTCGCGCCAAAAGTACAAGAGCCGGCAACGACGACAGCTTCCGTAATCGCGCCGGCGCCGGTAGAGCCTTTAGACGCGCCTGAAAGATTGCCGAGCATTGCGGCGCAAAAACAAAAACAAGAAGTGTTCGTGGAACAAGCGCCGGAAGCGCCCGTTCCAGAACCCGCTACGAACACGGAAGCGACAACGACGCTGGCAAGTATTTCTCCGCCATTCGTCCAGACAGCGGCCATAGCTATCGTTGATTATGGAATCTCGAACTTGTGGAAATGGATTTTGGCCATTCTGCTCTTGCTTGCATTTATTGCCGGCTTCGCGCGCGGATTCCGCAAGCGCAAACAACCGCAAAAAAAGTAGGAGTTTCTCCCGAAATCAAGGACTCCCCTTGATTTTAAGCGAATAATGAACGATACATGTCGTACTTGCGGGCGATGCGCAACTCTTTCCGGTTGACCCTCTCGCAGAATTTAACAGGCGTGTTTTCTATGACAGCGAGCGGCTGACGCTCATTCCCCTCGCCCATCACGACGGTCGCCACGGTTGCGAGAGAATCCGCGATATTGGTTTGAGTTACTTTCAGCTTCCGCCCGAATATATCCTTATCGCCGCGATAATCTTTCACACCCTTGAAACCCGCGTAACCTAGAGCAACGCCAGTCACGCCTTCGCGCAAGGCGCTTGTCCGGCTGTCGGTAATGACGATGCCCAGCTGTTTGATTTTGTATCTCTTTTTTAATTTCGTGCGCAACTCAATCGCCGACTTAAAACTATCCTTCGGCAATAAAATTGTTTTCCCATCCGCGTTTGAATCATCCAGTCCCGCGTTTACGACAACCGTGCCGTCGCGCACCGTGAGCCACCACTCCGGCAAAACTTTCAGTTGCCACTCGCTTTCCGCGCGAATTAACTTTTCCTTTTCTTTCTTATTCTTAAGTTGTACAACACGACCCTCCGCCAGCGCGACAATTTTGGATGTTACCGCGAGAATCGCCCCGTCCCTCAATTTTGGAATATGAGCAACGATAAAATCCGCGAGATTCTCGCCCTCTTTAAAAATGCGGGTTCTTATTGGTTGCACTTTCATATTTAGCGAGTTCTTTGTAACGGCATCCGTGGGCGGTTAACTCGTAGTTGATAACTCTCAACCTGGTCCGAGTAGAGATATCCCCCTGTCTTGAGAAGTTCTTTCGCCATATCAATTATTTCATTAGGGTAAGGAGCATACATATGCACTTTCGCCTCAGGGATTGGACCGATTATATGTTCGGTCACCAAATCAAAATTGCCTCCCGTCGCTTTTTTTAGGATAGCCACTGCTCCTTTCATAGAAAGGTCAGTGACTATGTGTCCATCTATCTTTTCCTTGGCTATGGAATCTATGCCTTCCGCATCAACAGTGTACGATTGCGCACCAAGTGCGTGTGCAACAATTGCAAAACTTGGTATGCGACCACTTCCAAGATCGATGATGCGCAAACCGCGAAGAACCTTTTGATCTCTCCACTTTTGAATTACATCTTTTGGTCGCTCAGATAAATTAGTTTGTGTTAATTGCGCGGCAACGGGTGATATCGAAAGAACGAAGGCAAGTTGAAGAATGGTTAAGAATGTATTCTCATATTCTCCTGCTCCTAATGGTTCAGGCAGGATATCGTCAAATCCTTCCAGGCCAAGGTTAGTAATTTGATTACTCTTATCCGACATAACAACCATGCCCATTAATAAAGCTTTGATATTCTGAAAGGACTGAGGTTCCGAGACGTACTCTAAGTGTGCCGGCGTAGATTCTATACCATGTCCCAAGCTAGGCGATTCATTCATCATAGTGATGCAAAATCATGCTACCACAATATCGGTTACTGTTTCTGCTGGACATTTATCCCCACATGTTCATTGACAACTCGTCGATGGCGCGTATACTCGCAATGTCCTTCGGAAACGCCACGCGCAAGCCTGGCGTTTTCATTTTATCTTTCATAACGCGTCAATATCTTTCTTGATTAATTCTTTCCATCGAGCAATATCGATAATTGCAACAGATTCGGGGTGGTCCGCGACAAGCTCGCGAAGTCTTTTCGAGAAACGTGTCTGTATTTGGCCTGCTTTATTCACATAGCGTTTGGGATGCGAGACTATTTTGACTGTTGCCCCTTTGTTTAGGGCTTTTCTCATTAGACATTCGAAGTCTCCGTCCGCTGTGAATATCATAAGGTCGGTATTCCTGTTCATGAGTTCCATGGCGTCTATCGTTAATTCAACGTCGCAGTTGGATTTTTTTCTATAGCCCATATCAATGACTTTCACGCCATCGGTATTACAGTTCGGGCATTTATAGGGAATGGTCTTATCAGGATTTTTGTAGGCCATAATGGTTTTTGTTCGAACGACGCATCCATGGTCGTGATCGAGAGCCGCAAATCCTTCAGCGGTCGTCGTGTCTCCAATCTCAATGCCGGAGTAAAGATATATGCGGTCGCAGTTCCAACGCTTTTTATCTTTTAAGAGAGCGCATAATTTGGCCCAGTCGATAACGAACCCGCACATTCTTTGCGTCGTGCTGGCGGTATTTTGCGCGTCAATGAAAGCGTATCGCTTCATAGTATGCGAACAATATCATGAAAAATGAGTCCACAGAAAAAGATGCCTCCTGCTTCCGCTGATACTGTAATCAGGATATGGGCGGATAAAAAGGGACATATTCCAACATGTTTCTCTCTTTGACATCTTCTCCGGCACTTGATAACGTCCACTAAATGCAGGGCACAAAAATCCTAAAGTTCGGCGGCGCATCAATGAATACGCCGGAGACTATCAAACAAGTGCTAAATATAGTGAAGAAATCTCGGAGAGATTCTCATGTCCCCGTGGTCGTCGTGTCGGCCATGCGCGAGGTAACAAACCAGTTAATTCAGGTCGCAGAACTGGCTTCCGGAAAGAAAGAATCGTACAAAAAACTTCTACAGAGCATTGAAAAGCGCCACAAAGATGCCATAAAATCACTTCTCGGAAAGAGGACACAACAAACATCTCTCTTAAAAATCGAGACTTCGTTCGTCGAGCTGAAGCAGTCCGCGCATGAAGTATTTCTGGCTGGTGCGCTGAATGGGGACGCCAAGGACGAAATTATGAGTTTTGGAGAACGCCTTTCTGCGCAAATGCTGGCAGATGTTTTGAATGACAGAAAGATACCGTCCGAATATCTGGACACGCGCTCCATCATCGTGACCGATAATAATTTCGGCGCGGCGGCAGTTGATTTCGAGAAAACAAATAGCAACATAAAAAAACATTTACAAACACACGCAAAATTCCAAATCGCAACGGGTTTCATCGCGGCGACTCGCGAAAAAGAAACAACTACAATCGGGCGCGGCGGGAGCGATTACACAGCCTGCATTTTCGGAGCAGCATTAAAAGGAAAAATCATTGAAATGTGGGCAGGCGTCGACGGAGTCATGACAGCCAACCCGCGAAAAGTAAAAGACGCCCAGCTCATCCGTTCCCTGTCCTATGAAGAAGCGGCTGAAATATCGTATTTTGGAGCGAAAGTTATTCATCCTGCAACCATGCGCCCCGCTTTTGAAAAGAATATTACTATCCACATTAAAAATATCTATGACCAGAAAGGGGCCGGCACTATCATAATCAGGAAACCAGCATCGGACGGCAACCTCATCAAGGGAATCTCGGCTGTAAGCGGTATTGCCATGCTTTCGCTTCGCGGCATCGGAATGGCTGGCGCAACAGGAGTTTCCGGACGGTTATTCGGCGCGCTTGGCAGAGAAAAAATAAACGTGATACTCATCACGCAGGCATCATCGGAGCATTCGATTTCCATCGCCGTGGCTTCATCGGACGCGGAGAGGGCAAAATCGGCAATCGAGAAAGAATTCGCGCCCGAACGCGCGGCACGCTCTATTGATGACGTGCTTATTGAACGGGAGCTTTCCATTATCGCGATAGTCGGCGAAGGCATGCGGCATCAACGCGGTCTTGCGGGACGCTTTTTTCAGACGCTTGGCAGGAATGGAATCAATGTCGTCGCAATAGCGCAAGGTTCTTCCGAATTAAATGTGTCCGCGGTGATAAATCAATCGGAAGAAATAAAAGCTCTGAATGCGGTACACGCGGCATTTTTCTCGCCAGAACAAAAAGTGATAAACATCTTTCTGGTGGGGGTCGGACTCATCGGCAGTACTCTTTTGGAGCAAATCCATGAACAGAAAGCTTCGCTGGCGCGCGAACACGGTTATGCTATCCGCCTCGCGGGAGTCGCGAATACGCGCGCTTTTGTTTGCTCTCCCGACGGTGTCGCGACCGGTTCTTGGCGCAAGACGCTGGAAAAGTCTCGG
>ERZ1292640.885-Hain-H43-02um-R1-885-length-24872-cov-5_pt1 | contig 24872 bp, 24 predicted proteins | sample MGYA00564404_ERZ1292640 | MGnify/ENA primary metagenome ERZ1292640 (study PRJEB36523, sample SAMEA6512636) | groundwater metagenome | collected 2019-01-08 | study: AquaDiva: Metagenomics assemblies of 32 groundwater samples | reverse complement strand
CACGCATTCGGGAAACCTCATCGGCACGCCCGCGTACATGTCGCCCGAGCAGGCGATCGGGCACGTCACGAAGGTGGACGCGCGAAGCGACGTGTACTCGCTGGGGTGCGTGATGTACCGGATGCTGACGGGGATCCTGCCCTACCCGGGGAACACGTTTGCGGAGATTCTGCCGCTCGTCATCGCGAGCGAGCCCGTGCCGGTGTGCCGTCGCAAGCCGGAGCTGCACCGCGACATCCAGACGATCGTCGCCGGGCTGCGCCATAAGGGGATCGGCGTGCTGATCACCGACCACAACGTCGAGCAGACGCTCGACATCGTGGACCGCGCCTACATCATGTTCGAGGGGCGCGTCCAGGTGGCCGGCACCGTGCGCGAGCTCGTGTTCGACGACCGCGTTGCGGAGCTGTACCTCGGGCCCACCCTCACGGCACGCCTGCGCGCGCGCCTCTCGCCCGCCGCGTGAACATGCGACCGGGGCTCGGCCAGCACGCGGTCCTCCGCCAGGACCTGCGGATCAATCCGCGCCTCTACCAGGCGATGGACCTGCTGTACATGCCGCTCCTCGATCTCCAGCAGCACCTCAAGCAGGAGCTGCTCGAGAACCCGTTCCTCGAGCTCACCGAGACGGAGGAGGAGGAGCCCGTGGTCGCGACGGCGGCCACCGACAAGGCCGACGCGGCGGTGAGCGGCGATACGGCGCAGATCAACTGGGAGGACATCCTCCTCGGCGGCTTCGACGACGGCGGCGGCTGGCGGGAGGACAGCGAGGTCCGGGAGTACCGCGAACCGGTCACGGTGCAGTCCCACGGCCTCGCCGACTACCTGCGCGACCAGATCCAGCTGCTGAGCCTGACGCCGCGCCAGCAGCTCCTCGCCGAGGAGTTCATCGGCAGCATCGCCGACGACGGCTATCTCACCAGCACGCTCGAGGACGTGGTGCGGTGCGCCAACGACATGATCGAGGAGTTCGCGCAGGAGCGTCCGCACGCCCCGCGTCCCGAGGCCTACGTGGTCCCCGAGGCGGAGGAGATGCTGAAGGTCATCCAAGGCCTCGACCCGCCGGGCGTGGGGGCGCGCGATCTGCGCGAGTGCCTGATGCTCCAGCTGAAGGAGCGCGGCCGGACCGGCACGCTCGCCTGGCGGCTGCTCGACGAGGCGTTCCCCGACCTCATCGCCCACCGCTGGAGCGACCTCGCCAAGCGGCTCGGGATCGGGGCCGCCGAGGTGCAGGCCGCCGCCGACGAGATCGCCAAGCTCGACCCGAAGCCGGGGCTGCGCCACGGCTCCGGCGGCGAGGACTACATCATCCCCGACCTCGTCGTCGACAAGGTGGACGGGAAGTACCACGTCTTCCTCAACGACACGAACCTGCCGCGGCTGCGCCTCGCGCGCGCCTACCGGGAGGTCGCGCGCGACAAGAAGAAGTTCGTGGGCGAGAACCGGGAGTTCATCACCCAGCGCCTCAACAGCGCCCAGTGGATGATCCAGGCGATCGAGCAGCGCCGCCAGACGATGCTCAAGGTGATGAACTTCATCGTGGACCGGCAGCACGACTTCTTCGAGAAGGGCATCGAGTACCTCAGGCCGCTCACGCTGCGCGAGGTCGCGGAGGTCATCAACATGCACGAGAGCACGGTGAGCCGCGTGACCAACGAGAAGTGGGTGCAGACGCCGCGCGGCGTGCTCCAGCTCAAGTTCTTCTTCTCGAGCGCCCTCTCGACCACGACCGGGGAAGACGCCAGCGCGCGCTCGATCAAGGCGCAGATCCAGAGGCTGGTGGACGAGGAGAGCGCGCTGGACCCGCTCACCGACCAGCAGATCGTCCAGAAGCTGCGCGAGCGGGGCGTGCGCATCGCGCGCCGCACCGTGGCCAAGTACCGCGACCAGCTCGGCATCCTCTCGGCGCGGATGCGCAAGCGCGTATGAGCCTCGCCGACGCGACGGGCCCCGTGGACGTGAGCGTCCTCGTCCCCGCTAAGGACGAGGCCGACAGCCTGCCCGAGTTCGTCCGCCAGTGCGCCGACGCCTTCGCGGCGACGGACTTCCGCGCCGAAGTCCTGGTGGTGGACGACGGCAGCGCGGACGCGACGCCGGACGTGCTGCGCGAGCTGGCCGCGCGCCACCCGTTCCTGCGCTGGGAACGCCACCGCACGCGCCAGGGGATCACCGAGGCCCTCCGCACCGCCGCGCTCGCCGCGCGGGGCAGGGTGTTCGTCTTCTACCCCGCCGACCTCCAGTTCCTGCCGGCCGAGATCCCGCTCCTCGTCGCCCCGATCCTCGCCGGCGAGGCCGACCTCGTCACCGGCACCAAGCAGGGCGTCTACGACAAAGCGTTCGTCTCGGGGATCTACAACGTGCTCTGCCGCCGACTGTTCGGCGTGAACGTCACCGACCTCAACTCGGTGAAGGCGTACCGCCGGGAGGTCGCCGACACGATCCCGATGCGTCCCGACTGGCACCGCTTCTTCGCGGTCGTCGCCAGCGCGCAGGGCTTCCGCCTCGCGGAGCGGCCGGTCACGCTCCACCCGCGCCGCGCCGGGAGCAGCAAGTTCGGTCTCGCGCGGATCCCGGTCGGCGTCATGGACCTGCTGTCGGTCTGGTTCCAGCTGCGCTTCGGCCGCAAGCCGATGCTGTTCTTCGGCGTGCTGGGCACCGTGCTGTTCGTCCTCGGCTTCCTCGCCGGCCTCGCCGCGCTGATCGTGCGGTTCGGCTACGGCGTGGGCTTCCGGCCGATCCTCAACCTCATCGAGACCCTCGTGATCTCCGGCATCGCGCTGTTCGGGTTCGGCTTCATCGGCGAGCTGCTGGCGGGGCAGCGCGAGGAGGTCCGCGAGCTCCACCGCGCCGTGCGCGAGCTGACGGGCGAGCTGGCCCGGCGCCGGGACGAGCGCTAGGGCCGTGCGGGTCCTGATGGTCGCGCACTCCTTCCCCCGGGTGGAAGGAGATATCGCCGGCGCGTTCATCTGGCGGCTCGCCGCAGCCCTGGCGGACCGCGGCCACGGCGTCCTGGTGCTGGCGCCAGCCGATCAGGGGGACGTGGGCCCGGCCACGCTCGGCGGCGTCGCGGTGCGCCGCCTCCGCTACGCGTCAGCGAAGCGGGAAACCCTCGCCTACCAGGGCACGATGCACAGCGACGTCGGGCGCTCGCCGCTCGCGGTCCTCGCGTTCGCCGGCCTCCTGCGCGCGTTCTCCCGGGCGATCGCCGAGGAATGCCTCAAGGGCACGGTGAACGTGATCCACGCGCACTGGTGGGTGCCGGCCGGGCTCGCGAGCGCGTTGGCCCGGCGGCACGGTCGCCCGTTCATCGTCACCCTGCACGGCACCGATGTCGCCGTGGCGAACCGGCTGCCGGGCGGCACGGCCGCGATGGCCGCCGTGCTGCGCCGCGCCACCACCGTGACCGCCGTCTCGAGCTTCCTCGCCGCCGACGCCGCCAGGGCGCTCGGCGTTCCGGTCCACGCCATCCCGCTCACGCCGATGCCGATGGCGATGACGAAGTTCCCGGACCCCGACGCGGCGCGCAGCGGCGCGATCTTCGTGGGCCGGCTGACGCAGCAGAAGGGCGTCCACCACCTGCTCGACGCGCTCGCCAGGCTCAGGCGCACCGGCCTCTCGATCGACCTCACCGTCGTCGGCGACGGGCCGGAGCGCGCCGCGCTCAAGGCGCAGGCGATCGCCCTCGGCCTGCCGGTCATGTTCACCGGCTTCGTGCCGCCGGAGCGGGTGTTCGACCACCTCGCGGGCAAGCGTATCTTCATCCTGCCTTCGGTGAACGAGGGACTCGGGCTCGCGGTGGCCGAGGCGCTCGCCCTGGGCGTGCCCGTGGTCGCGACCCGCTCGGGCGGCATCCCCGACCTGCTGCGCGACCCCGAGGCCGGCGCGCTCGTGCCACCCGGCGATCCCGGCGCCCTCGCCGAGGCGATCAGGATGGTGCTCGCGGAGGACCGCTTCGCCATCGGCGCCCTGCGCGCGGGGAAGGCGATCGCCGAGCGGCTCTCGCCCGAGAAGGTGGCCGAGCAGTTCGAGGGGATCTACCGCGCGGCGCGGGGGCGGAGCAGCCGCGGGAGCGTCGCCGGAGTGCGGCCGTGATGCGGCGGCTCTGGGTCGCCGCGCAGGTCGCGCTCATCGGCCTGGTCGCGTACTTCGTCGGTCGGTCGATCACCCGCAACTGGGCGGAGGTCCGCGGCTCCGCCGCGACGATCCATCTCGACCTCGGCGCGCTGGCCGCCGCAGTCGCGATCATCCTCGCCAGCTACGCGCTGCTGATCGGGGCGTGGCGGGCCGTGCTGCTGGGATGGGGCGAGCGGCTGCGCTACCCGGCCGCCGCGCGCATCTGGTGCCTCTCGAACCTCGCTCGCTACGTCCCCGGCCGGATCTGGCAGATCGCCAGCATGGCCGCCCTCGCACAGCAGGCGGGTGTGAAGCCGTGGGCCGCCGCCGGCTCGGCGATCATCGTGCAGCTGCTCGCCGTCGCGACCGGCGCCCTCGTCACCGGGTTGCTCGTGCCGCAGTCGGGCCACCCGCTGCTCATCGTCGCGGCGGGCCTGGCCGCCGCCGTCGGGGTGGGAACGCTGGCGTGGGAACCGAGTACCAAACTGCTCGCACGGATGCTGAGCGCCCTCGGCCGGCCGTTCCAGCTCGCCCCCGTCGCGGCGGGACCGCTCGTGATCTCCGCGGCGGTGACGACGTTCGCGTGGGTCGCGTACGGCCTCGCACTCCACTTCTGCACCCGCGGCCTGCTCGGCCGCGCGGCGATCCCGGTCGGCACCGCCATCGGCGTCTTCACCGGGTCGTACCTGTTCGGGCTGATCGCGGTGTTCACGCCGGGGGGACTCGGCGTGCGCGAGGGAGCCCTCTACCTTTGGCTGTCGGGACCGCTCGGGCCCGCGGGCGCGACGGTGGTTTCGATCGGATCCCGGATCCTGATGACCGGCACGGAGGTCCTGGCCGCCCTGATCACGCTTCCTCTCACGAGACGCACCGGCGATGGCCCCGAAGCCTGAGGCGAGGAGCCTCGAGCCATTCAGGCCCCGCGCCCCGACGCTCCTCGCGCTGGCGCTGCTGACGGCGTGGATCCTGCTCCTCTGCCTCCCGATGTTCACGGGGAAGTTCCTCGTGAACCCGAGCAGCGACCAGATGTGGACCGGCGTGCCGTTCCGCTGGTTCGGCGCCGGGGAGTGGCGCCGCACGGGCCACATCCCGCTGTGGAACCCGTTCATGTTCGGCGGGTTGCCGTTCGTCGGGGCGATGCACGGCGACATCTTCTACCCGACGGCGTGGCTCCGCCTCGTCCTGCCGATCGACATCGCGATGAACCTCGGCTTCGCCGTGCACTGCGTGCTCGCAGGGTTGTTCGCCTACCTGTTCTTCCGCGTGTTGAAGATCAGCTGGACGGGCAGCGTGGTGGGCGGCCTGGCGTACCAGCTCTCGGGCATCGTCGCCTCGCTGGTGAGCCCCGGCCACGACGGCAAGCTGTTCGTCTCGGCGTGGATGCCCGTGGTGCTCACGGCGCTGGTGCTCGGCATCCGTGACCGGCGCCTCGAGGGATTCGGGCTGCTCGCCTTCGCCGCCGGGGCGGGGATCATCAGCCCGCACATCCAGATGATGCAATACACGCTCATCCTGGCGGGCCTGTTCACGCTCTACCTGTGCTTCTGGAGCCCCGAGCGACCGGAGCCGCGTTGGCGCTGGGCCTCGCTCGGCCTCGCCCTGGCTGCCATCGTGCTCGCCTGCGGCGTCGCGATGATCCAGCTGTGGCCGTTCGTCAAGTACATGCCGTACGCGGCGCGCAGCGCCGGCGCGCAGGGCTGGGAGTACGCCACGTCTTGGGCGATGCCGCTGCCCAACGTCGTGGACTGGGTCGTCTCGGACTTCACCGGCATCCTGGCGCACTACTCGGGCGAGAACGCGGCCAAGCTGCACACCGAGTACGTCGGCGCCGCGGTGCTCGCGCTCGCCGCCCTCGGCGTGGGGCACAAGGATCGCCGTCCCCTGGTGTGGTTCTTCGCCGGTGCCGGCCTGCTGTTCCTGCTGGTGAGCCTCGGCGCTCACACGCCGTTCTACCGGATCTGGTACGCCCTCGTGCCGGGCGTCAAAGTCACACGGGCCGCCGGGATGGCCTTCTTCATTTCCACCTTCGCGTTCGCGCTGTTCGCCGCGCTCGGCGTCGAACGGCTCGAGCGGGGCGAGGGCAGGCGAGTGGTGTGGGGCGTGTTGGTCGCTGCCGGCGCGCTGCTGCTGCTCGGCGCCAGCGGCGCGCTCGGGAGCATCGCGGAATCGGTCGCCGATCCCGGAAAGGCCGGCACCGCAGCCGACAACGCGGGCAACGTCGCGCTGTCGGCGGTCAAGGCGGCGGCGTTCGCCGCGGCCGCCGCCGGCCTGGCGCTCGCGGTGCTGGGGGGGAGACTCCGCGCGCTCGGCTCCGCCCTCGCGCTCGCCGCCCTAGTGGGCGGCGACCTGTTCCTCAACGTACGGCGGTTCTGGCAGTACTCACCCCGTGCCGCCGAGCTCTACGCCGACGACCCGATCACCCGACAGCTCGAGGCGACCCCCAAGCCCTACCGCGTGCTGGATCCGGGCGTCTACCCGACGGCCTACCTGATGGCCAAGGGCATCCCGCAGGCGATCGGCCACCACGGCAACGAGTTGAACGACTACGACAACCTGCTCGGTGGCAAGAACGTCTGGCGAAACCTCTTCCCGACGGGGCAGATCCAGGACCTGATCAGCAGACCGCGAAACCTCTACCAGCTGCTCGCGGTGCGCTTCATCATCCTTCCCCAATCGCTCCCGGTTCCGGGGTTTCACGAGGTGACGGGACAGTCGGCGATCACGCCCGGCGGGCAGGCCGTCCTGCTCGAGGCCGACACCGTCCCCCCCTACGCGCGCATCGTGCCGGCGGCGGCGAAGATCCCGAATGCGCAGATCGTCCCGACGTTGATGGACCGCCGCCTCGACGTGGACCGCATCGTGCTGCTGCCGCAGGACGCGCCCGTCGAGGTTCCGCCGATCACCGGCGGCCTGCCGGCGCCGAGCGCCTCGCGCGCCCAGGTCACGGCTTGGGAGCCGGGGACGATGACGCTCCGGCTCGATCCGGCGCCCGACGCCCCATCGTACGTGCTGATCAGCGAGAACTGGTACCCGGAGTGGCGTGCCACCGTGGACGGCCGCGAGGTGCGCGCCCTGCGCGGCGACTACACGTTCCTCACCGTGCCCGTCCCGGCCGGCGCGCGCGACGTCCGGCTCGAGTACTCGCGGGAGCGCTACCGGCAGGGCGCGCTGCTGACGTTCGCCTCGCTGGCCTGCGTGATCGGGTGGATCGGCATTCCGCTGCTGGTGCGGAGGCGCCGTGGCTGAGCGCGCGCTCGTCATCATCCCGACGTACAACGAGCACGAGAACCTGCCCAGGATCGTGCCCCAGATCCTCGAGCAGGACCCGCGGCTCGAGGTCCTGGTCGTGGACGACAGCTCGCCCGACGGCACGGGCGAGCTCGCCGAGGCGCTCGCGCAGGCCGAGCCGCGGGTGCACGTGCTCCACCGGACGGGGAAGCTGGGGCTCGGCACCGCATACGTGGCGGGCTTCCGGTGGGCCCTCGAGCACCGCTACGACTATGTGTACGAGATGGACGCCGACTTCTCGCACGACCCCGAGCACCTGCCGGAGTTCCTCGCGCAGATCCACGACGCGGACCTCGTCATCGGCTCGCGCTACCTCGACAAGCGCGTCACAGTGGTGAATTGGCCGATGACGCGACTGCTCCTCTCGTACTTCGCCAACGTGTACGCGCGGTGGGTCACCGGACTCAAGCTCTGGGACTCCACCGGAGGCTTCAAGTGCTACCGGAGGAGGGTGCTCGAGGCCGTGGATCTCGACCGCGTCCGCTCGAACGGCTATTCATTCCAGATCGAGATGTCGTTCAGGGCCTGGCGGAAGGGATTCCGGCTGAAGGAGATCACCATCCTGTTCACCGACCGCAGCCACGGGCAGAGCAAGATGTCCCGGGGCATCGTCTGGGAAGCGGTCTGGATGGTCTGGCGCCTGCGCTGGTGGGCGCTCACGGGGCGCGTGTGAAGACGGGCAGCGTATTCCACAAGATGACCGGCTCGGGGAACGACTTCCTGATGTTCGACGGCCGGTACCTGCGACGCGAGGACTTCACCGCGGAGCGTATCGCCGCGTTGTGCGACCGCCGGCTCGGCGTCGGCGCGGACGGGGTCATCCTCCTGGCTCCGGCGGAGGGCCCGGACGTCCACTTCACGTTCCACTTCTGGAACAGCGACGGATCCGAGGGCCCGATGTGCGGCAACGGCGCCCTGTGCGCCACCCGGCTGGCCACCCTGCTCGAGCTCGCCCCGCCCGAGGCCGAGGTCCGCTTCGCCACCCCGGCGGGGGTCCACCGGGGGTGGATCGTGGACGGCCGGCCCGAGATCGAGCTGCCCGACTGCCCGCCGCCCAAGTCCCTCCCGGGCGCCCGGACGACCGATGGGGAGGCGTTCCCGACCTACGCCTGTCCCAGCGTCCCGCACCTCGTCCTCCTGGTCCCGGATGTGGACAAGGTGGATCTGGACCGCCGCGGGCCCCCCTTGAGGCGGGACCCGGCCATAGGACCCGGCGGTGCCAACGTGAACTGGGTCTCCCCGGTCGGCGACGGGACGTACCGGATGCGAACCTGGGAGCGGGGGGTCGAGGGGGAAACGCTGGCCTGCGGTACGGGGGCCGTAGCCTGCGCCCTGACGCTCGAGGAGAAGGCGATGGCCTCGAGCCCCGTCCGCATCTGGACGCGGAGCCGTCTGCCCCTGGACGTCTCCTGGACGCGAAACGCCGACCTCATTACGTCCATTCGCCTCCGTGGCGAAGGGAGACTGGTGTGCAGAGGAATCGTCGGAGAGCTGCCAACATGAAGCACTGCAAGGGGATGGATATCCTGAAGCTGTTATCCACCTTTTTCAACACGACAACTTAACATAACACTTATTATACGAAGTGGCGGAGGGGTGGCAAGAAGGTGCATCGAAGCCGTCAAATGGGCTGCTGCCTTGGATCTTTGGATCTGTGGAAAGCGCGGCCGTCAGCCGGGCGTGGTGCCCTCCCGCTTGGGCTTCGGCGGCGGCAGGACCTCGCCGCCGATCTCGGCCATGCGGACCCTAGCCTCGAAGGCTTGCTGGAGCTCTCCGTACTTCTGGAGGACCTCTCCGTAGGCGGCCCTCGCGCCGGCCGTGTCGCCGGAGGCCGCCAGCGTGCGGCCGGCATCGATGAGGTACTGCGCCTTGAGGAAGTCGAGCCGCGCCGCGCGGGACGCCTCACGGTAGGCAGTGCCCGCTTCCCGGAGCTTGCCCTGGTCCTCGAGCCCGCCGCCGAGGAGTGCGTATGCCGAGGCCTTCACGTAGTCCGCGTGAGCGCCGCGAACGAACTGTTGCAGCGATTGGACGGCGGCGTCGCGCTGGCCCTGGATCAACCGGATCTGGCTGAGGAGGATGACGGCCTCGTCGGCCGCATTGGTTCCGCCGAACCGGTCGGTGAGCCGGTTGAGGTCGCTCGCGGCGAGCGGCAGATTGCCCGACTCGGCGCTCGCCCGTGCCTGGGTCAGCGCCTGCGAAGCGAAGGACTCTTTCCGCGCCGAGGACGACACATAGAGCCAGGCGGCGGCCGCCACCACCACGACCGTTCCCGCGGCGAGCGCCGCGGTGCGGCCGTGCTGCTGCAGCCAGGCCATCCAGTCCTGGTCGCCCAGCTGGACCGGGGTGCCAGCCTTGGGGCCCGTCGTTTCCGGTGCGCTCATCGACTCGTCCGTCCTCTGCGTGGGAGTCCTGCCCCGCCCATGCCCCCGGCGTGACTCGAACACGCGGCCAACGGTTTAGGAAACCGCTGCTCTATCCAAGCTGAGCTACGGGGGCGCAGCCTTCAAAAAATCGCTAGCCGGCGGCCCTTTCTCAAGGCTGCGACTGTCCCTCCGGCCTCGGGTAGCGCAGCACCGGGTACACCGGCCGATCGCCCAGCAGACGGCGCCCGTCGAGATCCGCCAGCTCGATGAGGAAACCGAAGCCCGCCACCGTCGCGCCGCTTAGCTCGACGAGCTGGGCCGCGGCGGCGGCCGTGCCGCCCGTCGCCAGCACATCATCCACGATCACGGCGCGGTCCCCGGCCCGCAGCGCATCGGTGTGCAGCTCGAGCGCGTCGCTGCCGTACTCGAGCGCGTACTCCACCCGGTGTTTGTCCACCGGGAGCTTGCCCGGCTTTCGGATGATCGCCAGGCCCACCCCGAGAGCCAGCGCGACGGGCGCACCCAGCAGGAACCCGCGAGACTCGATGGCCGCCACCCGCGTCACGTTGAGTGGCCTCAACGGCCTGGCCAGCAGCTCCACCGCCTCCACCAGCGCGAGCGGGTTGAGGAGGATCGGCGTGATGTCCCGGAATAGGATCCCAGGGCGCGGGAAGTCCGGGACGTCGCGAACGAGCCGGTAGAGGGTTTCCGACATGGGAACCTCTGACATGGTGTGAACGATGTTGCCTTAGTGCTTGACGACGAAGGACTTAGCGTCCACAATCTCGTGTGGAACCTCTTGCGTCGTGACGCGGGTCACGCGGGCGAGCGGCGGGCCCGCGCGCACGATCGCGTCCAGCTCCTCGAGCGTGGCGGCGGTGGCCAGGCCGACGACCTCGACGGCGCCGTCCTCACGGTTGCGCACCCAGCCGCGCACCCCCAGATCGCGGGCGCGGTTCAGGACGTACCAGCGGAAGCCGACTCCCTGCACGCTGCCCTCCGCGACCCAGCGCAGCGCGCGGATCCCCTCAGGTCCCGGCATCGTCCTCCGCCCCCGCGGCGGACGCGTCCCTGCCCCGCCGTGCCCGGAGCCGCATGACGTACGCCGCGACCAGGGCGATGACGAACGGCAACATCCAGAGCGCGGCACGGTGCGCGTAGTCGCTCAGCACCCCCCGCGACAACACGCCACCCGCGCGGCCGATGATCCACCCGACGCCGAGCAGCACCGCGCACCACAGCGCGGCGCCCGCGCCGGTGTACAGGAAGAACCGGTCGAGCCGCATCCGTGCCAGGCCGGCGGGGATGCTGATGAGGTGCCGGATGACCGGGAACAGGCGTCCGATGAACGTCGCGATCTCGCCGTGCCGGTTGAAGAAGCGCTCCGTCCGCTCGAGCGACTTCTCGGTGAGGAGGACCCACTTCCCATAGCGGACGAAGACCCACCGGCCGACCTTCGAGGCGACCCAGTAGTTGGCGTACGCGCCGGCGAGGCTGCCGACGGTCCCGCACAGCAACGCCACCCAGAGGTTCATCTCGCCGTGGTACGCGAGGTAGCCCGCCGGCGGCATCACCAGCTCCGACGGCACGGGCAGGACGGACGACTCCATCGCCATGAGGAGGACGATGCCGCTGTAGCCAAGCCGGCCGATGGTGTCCACCAGCCAGAAACCGAGCTGCTCAAGCATCGGTGAATCCGTGGGTGCCGCGCAGCGGGACGAACCGTGCGCCGGCGAGCGGCTGCGCGTTCGTGGTGCCGTCGGCGTTCACCGTGACGAGCGTGAGGACCTGGCTCTCGCGTGGGCCGAGCGGCAGGAGGATGCGCCCGCCCGGGGCGAGCTGCTCGAGGAGCGGCCGCGGCACTTCGCGAGTCGCGGCGGCGACGACCATCGCCTCGTATGGTGCGTAGTCGCGCCAGCCGAGCGTGCCGTCGCCGACCATGACCGACACGTTGCCGATGCCCGCCTCGGCGAGGGCGGCGCGGGCGCGCTCGGCCAGGGCCGCGACGCGCTCCACCGAGAACACCTGCCCGGCGACCATCGCCAGCAGGGCCGTCTGGTACCCCGATCCCGTGCCGACCTCGAGCACCTTCTCGCGCCCGGTGAGCCGCAGGGCTTCGAGCGCGCGCGCCTGTGTCGAGGGCTGGCTGATCGTCTGGCCGCTGCCGATAGGGAGCGCGGTGTCCTCGTACGCCTGGCGCTGGAGCGCGGGCGGCACGAACAGGTGGCGCGGCACCTCACCCACGGCGCGCAGCACGGCCAGGTCGCGGATCCCGTTCTGGCGGACCGCTTCGACGAGCTTCGCCCGGTAGCCGGCGTACGAGTCGCTGCGGGGCACGTCAGATCTCGAGCTTCCAGGCCCGCACGGCGTCGAGGTGCGAGTAGCTGGTGAGGTCAAGGTGGAGCGGCGTCACCGAGATGAAGCCGGCGTGGATCGCGTGGAAGTCGGAATCGGCGCCGCCCGTCCAGTTGATGTGGCCGCCGCCGATCCAGAAGAGGTCTCGGCCCCACGGATCCTTCATGCGCTGGAGCGATTCCTGGTAGACGCGGCTGCCGAGCGCGGTGACGCGGACGCCCTGCACCTGGTCACCGGGAATCGGCGGCAGGTTCACGTTGAGCAGTGTGTCCTGGGGGAACGCGTTCGCGGTGAGGATAGTGCGCAGCAGGCGCTCGAGGGGATCGCGGTACGTTGGCAGGAGGTCCTGGTCGCGCGAGGCGAGAGAGAGCGCGACCGCGGGGATGCCGAGCGACAGTCCCTCCATGGCGGCGGCGACGGTGCCCGAGTAGAGCACGTCCTCGCCCATGTTGGGGCCGTGGTTCACGCCCGAGACGACGAAGTCCGGCTTCTCAGCGAGCAGGGCGCCCAGGGCGAGGAGGACGCAGTCCGTCGGGGTCCCGTCCACCTCCCAGCGGCGCGGTCCGCGCTGGGTCGGCCGCAGGGGCTTGTAGAGGGTGAGCGAATGGCTGGTGGCCGACTGCTCGCGGTCCGGTGCCACGACGTCCACCTCGGCGATCGTCGAGCAGAGCTCGACCGAGAGCTCGAGGCCGCGGGCGCGCAGCCCGTCGTCGTTGGTGCACAGGATTCTCATGTCGGTTGCGGGCCCGCGAGGATGCGGCGCCAGTGCCGCGCGAAGACGCCGGCCAGGCGCAGCGTGTCGGCGACGTAGCGGAAGTGGCTGCGCTCGCCCCCGTACACGGTCGGGACGCGCACCGCGGTGATGCGGAAGCCGCGCTCGGCGGCGAGCAACAGGAATTCGGTCTCGAACTCGTAGCGCTGCCCGGCGGGCCTCACCGTGGCGGCGACGGCGGCGCGCATCGCGCGGAAGCCGGACTGCGAGTCGGGGACGCTCGCGCCCACGGCGCGCGAGACGAGGGTGCTCGAGAGCCAGTTGGTAAACCGGCGGCCGGGTGGCATGGCGGACCCGTCGCGCCGCCGCGCGCCGACCACGAGGTCGGCACGGTCCGCGACCAGCGGGGCCAGCAGCATCGGGATCTCCTCCGGCGGGTGCTGGCCGTCGGCGTCCAGCGTGACGACGTACGGGACGCCGAGCGCCTCGGCGCCGGCGAGGCCGGTCGCGAGGGCCCTGCCCTTGCCGAGGTTGCGCTCGTGGCTCGCCACGGCGGCGCCGCACGCGTGGGCGATCCCCGCGGTGTCGTCGTCGGAGCCGTCGTCCACGACGAGGAGCTGGGCCCCGGGCACGGCGCGCCGGGCGCGCGCCAGCACGTCGGGGAGCGTGCGCGCGGCCTGGAAGGCCGGGATCACCAGCGCCACCTCCGGGCCCCGGGGCGTCGTCTCACCCATCGGTCCGCGGCCCGACCTTCTCGCCGTTGAGGATCTTCATCACCTGCTCGAGCTCGTGCCTGAGGTCGCGCACCAACTCGACCGCCAGCGCGTCGCGCGCGGCCGGCTTGAGCTCGCCCGTCCGACGGAAGTGCTCGATCCGCTGGCGCGCCCCCTCGATGGTGTACTTCTCCGTGTACAGCAGGTGCTTGACGAGCATGATCAGCTCGATCTCGCGGCGCTGGTACACGCGGTTGCCCGAGCGGTTCTTGGCGGGGTTCAGGAACCGGAACTGGCTCTCCCAGTACCGCAGCACGTGCGGCTTCAGGTCGGTGAGGGTGCAGACCTCGCCGATCGAAAAGAACTCCTGCACGGGCGGTCCGGCGGCCACCGTCAACTCCAGCTCTCGCTCTTGAGGGCACGCTCCATCAGCTCGCCGATGGCCTGGCGTGGCGGCTTGCCCTCGAACAGCACGCCGTGGACCTGGCTCGCGATCGGCAGCTCGACGCCGACCTTGGCGGCGAGCGCGACGGCGGCGCGCGCGGTTCCCACCCCCTCGGCGACCGAGAGGCGCCGCGCCATGACCTCCTCGAGCGTGCGCCCCTTGCCCAGCTCGACGCCGAGGCTGCGGTTGCGCGACAGCGGCCCGGTGGCGGTGAGGACGAGGTCGCCCACGCCCGCAAGCCCGGCGAAGGTCATGGGCTTCGCCCCCATCGCCACGCCGAGCCGCGTGATCTCGGCGAGCCCGCGCGTGATGAGCGCTGCCCGCACGTTGCTGCCGAGCCCGAGGCCGTCCAGGATGCCCGCGGCGATGGCGATGACGTTCTTGAGCGCGCCGCCGAGCTCCACGCCGATCGGGTCGTCGGTGGTGTAGACGCGAAACGTCGGCGCGCTCATCGCGCGCTGCGCGCGCGCGGCCGCGTCGGGATCCACGCTCGCCGCGGTGACGGCGCTGGGCTGCCGCTCGTAGACCTCGCGCGCGAACGTCGGCCCGGAGAGCGCGACGACCGTTGTGCCTTTCGGGAGGACTTCGGCCAGCACCTCGCTCATGCGCTTCAGGCCCCGCGCCTCGAGCCCCTTCGAGGCGCTCACGACGAGGGCGCCCGGAACGAGCCCCGGCGCGGCCGCGCTCATGACGGAACGCACGGCATGCGACGGCGCCACCGAGACGACGAGCTCCGCGTCGGCCACCGCCTGGACCACGTCATTGGTCGCCCGGAGCGAGGGCGTCAGCGGCGCCTCGGGGAGGAACAGGTCGTTGCGGTGGCGGCGGTTGATCTCCTCGGCCACCTCGGGCTCGTACGCCCAGAGCACGACATCCTCGCCCTTGGCCGCCAGGAGGTCTGCCAGGGCCGTGCCCCAGGCGCCGCCGCCCACCACCGCGACGCGCATCAGGCCTTCTGTTCCGCGCGCCGCTGGCCGAAGCGCGCCTCGGTCCCGGCGAGCAGACGGCGGATGTTGGCGCGGTGGGTGAAGACGATGAACGCGAACACCGCGAGGGCCGCCCACAGCGTCGCGGGCCGGCCCGGATACAGCCGCGGCACGCTGGCGACGAACGCGCCCGCGGCGAGGATCGAGCCGAGCGACACGTAGCCGGAGAGCCGCACGATGATCGCCCACGCCACCAGCGCGACGCCCAGCGAGCCCGGCGCGAGCGCCAGGAACACGCCCGCCGCCGTGGCGACGCCCTTGCCGCCCTTGAAGCCGACGAACGGTGAGAACACGTGCCCGCACACCGCCGCGAGCCCCACCACGAGCGGCCACCACGCGGGTCCCGCCGCGAAGCGCTGGGCGAGCAGCACCGGCACTGTGCCCTTGAGCACGTCGAACAGCCCGACGGGGACCGCGGCCTTCCAGCCGAGCAGCCGGTACAGGTTCGTCGCGCCGAGGTTCTTGCTGCCGAAGGTCCGCAGGTCCGTGCCGGCCGCGGCCCTCGCCACGAGGTACGACGTCGGGATCGCGCCGAGCAGGTAGGCGCCGACGATCCACAGCAGCGAGCCCCACCCGAGGCCGCTCATCCCTTGGCCCTCGAGCGGCGGCGGCCCGTGAACCGCACCCGGATCGGCGCGCCCCGGAAGCCGAACCGCTCGCGCAGCCCGTTGACGAGGAACCGGCGGTAGTGGTCGGGGATCGCGTCGGGCCGGCTGCTGACGATCGCGAACGTCGGCGGCGCCGTGCCGATCTGGGAGCCGTAGAGCAGCTTGACCTCGGCGCCGCCCGCCTGCGGCGGCTGGCGCTCGGCGACCAGCTCCTTGATCGCGCGGTTGACCTCCGCCGTCTGGATGCGGCGCTGCCGCGCCTCGGCGACCTCCACGACGGCGTCGAGCGCCCGTTGGGCGCGCAGCCCGGTCTTGGCCGAGAGGTAGAGGAACGGCACCGCCTCGAGGAACGGCGCGCGTTCGAGCGACTGCTTGTGACCCGCGTCGGCGGTCGTGTGGTCCTTCTCGACGAGGTCCCACTTGTTCACCGCGATGACGAGCCCCGTGCCCGCCTCCCACGCCTGTCCCGCGATCTTGATGTCCATCGCGGTCAGGCCTTCGGCCGCATCCACGACGATCACACAGACGTCGGCGCGCTCAACGGCGCGCGCGGTGCGCAGGAACGCGTAGAACTCGACCGCCTCGTCGATCTTGCCGCGCTTCCGCAGGCCCGCGGTGTCGATGAAGTTCAGGACCCTGGCCTTGAAGCGGAGCGGCGTGTCGATCGCGTCGCGCGTCGTGCCCGGTGTGTCGGCTACGATCAGCCGGTCCTCGCCGAGGAGCCGGTTCACCAGGCTCGACTTGCCGACGTTGGGGCGCCCGATGACCGCCACCTGGATCTCGTCCTCGCCGGCGGGCGCCGGCGGGAGTACCGCCACGACGGCGTCGAGGAGGTCGCCGGTGCCCTTGCCCGTGCCTGCCGAGACCGCGAGCGGGTCGCCCAGGCCCAACTCGTAGAAATCGAGGTGGCGTTTTTCGCGCGCGAGGTCGTCGGCCTTGTTGGCCGCGAGCACGACCGGCTTGCCGCGCGTGCGCACGTACTCGACGATCTCCTGGTCGCCCGGCATGGGGCCGGTCTCGACGTCCACGAGGAACAGCACCACGTCCGCCGCGTCCACCGCGAGCTGCACCTGGGAGCGGATCGCCGCGTCCATCGGCTCGGTCGAGCGCGGCAGGAAGCCGCCGGTGTCCACGAGCCAGAAGACGCGGCCGTTCCACTCCGCCTTGCCGTAGTGCCGGTCGCGCGTCGAGCCCGGGCGCTCGTCCACGATCGCCGCATGCGCGCCGACCACGCGGTTGAACAGGGTGGACTTGCCGACGTTGGGCCGGCCGATGATCGCGACGGTGGCCGCCTTCGCGCTCATGCCGCCGCCCCCAACGCGTCGGTGAAGTGGTAGGAGAGCCTCACCGGCATCGGCGCCTCGGCGACGAGCGTCGCGAGCGGCACGTCGTCCACGAAGATCCCGTTGTCGTTGACCGACTCGGCGGGCAGGAGCGCGAGGCTGCAGTCGCCCCGGTCCGCCAGCGCGCGCCGGAAGTCGGCGCCCGGCAGGAGGCCGGCCGTCGTCACGGCGGACCCGAAGTACGTGTTTTCGAGCACCGCGAGCTCGAAGGTCGCGCCGGTCGCCGCCACGAGCGCCGGCAGGACTTCGGGCATCAGCCTGCCCATCGCCGTGCCGGTGCACACCAGCACGCGCCGGCCCGCCAGCGTGGGCAGCGTGGCGATCTCCGCGGCGACCAGCTCTTCCAGGTACCGCACCGCGCCGACGCCGTTCTCCACCTGCGGGAAGCCGTCGTAGCTCCCGGCGGGGGGGAATGGCTCGCCGGCGAGCATGTACAGCTCGTCCGAGCCGTACACCCAGCCGCCTGCCCTTTCCCCTCTCGCCCTCCGCTCCCAGAGCCGCACGGCTTCCACGGCGGCCCGCGCCTCCCCGACCGTCGGGCTGCGTACCAGCTCGTGGCGCGAGAAGGTCGTGAGCGCCACCGGCACGACCGACACCGTGAGGATGGACTCGCCCATGCCGTACAGGTCCGCGAGCGAGCGCTCGAGCACGGCGCCGTCGTTCACGCCCGGGACGAGCACGACCTGGGCGTGGAACTGGATCCCGCCGGCCGCGAACATCGCCAGCTGCTCGAGAATCGCCGGCGCCTTCGGGTTGCGCAGCAGGCGGCGGCGAACGTCCGCGTCGGTCGCGTGCACGGAGACGTAGAGCGGCGAGAGCCGGTACTCGAGGATCCGCCGGACGTCCCTGTCCTTCAGGTTCGAAAGCGTGGCGAAGTTCCCGTGCTGGAACGAGAGCCGGTAGTCGTCGTCACGGATGAACAGCGTCTTGCGGGCGGTCCCGGGGTTGCCGTCCACGAAGCAGAAGTCGCAGCGGTTGGCGCAGCGACGGATCTTCGGTGGATCGAGGGTGACGCCCAGCGGCAGGCCCTCGGGGCGCTCGATGTCGAACTCGACCGCCTCGCCCGCGGCGGTGCGCACGCCCAGGATGAACGCGTCGTCGGCGGCGAGGAATTCCCAGTCGAGGAAGTCGGCGAGCTCGCGGCCGTTGATGGCGAGCAGCTCGTCGCCCGGGCCGAGACCCAGCTCGGCACCAAGGGACCCCGCGGCGACGGCGGCGACGCGCAGCACAGGAGAGCTACCGGACGGGCGAACGGGGGCCGGCCTCTCTCGAGGCGGCCCCCGCCCTGCAGGAGCGGGCGATGGGAGTCGAACCCACGACGTCCAGCTTGGGAAGCTGGCATTCTACCGCTGAATTACGCCCGCGTGCGAGGCGGAATGTAGGATCCCTCCGCCTCGTGTCAAGCATGCTCAGTTCACCTTGTACCGGTAGGCGATGATGCCCCGTCCGGTCGCGGTCAGGTTGAAATCGTACACGCTTCCCGGCTGCCCCGTGGCACTGAGGGCCGGCACCTCGACGACCTGCCGCGCGACCACATCACCGGCCGCGTTCAGGAACTCCAGCGTCAGACTGAGCGCCGGCCGCTCGTGCCCCAGGAGGTTCTGCGCCCCGCCACGGAACACCGCGGTTGAATCGCGCGGATCGAAGCGGTGCACGCTGAGCTCCAGCGGGAGCGAGTCACGTTGCTGCAGCGCCCAGACCGTCGAGTCTGCGTAGGCGCGGAAGCTTGCCGCGTACCCGTCGGCGGCCGGCAACGAATCCCGGCGCGCGCGCACGATCGAGTCGCGCACGCGGTACAGCAGGGCGACACGCTGGTACGAGCCGGCGAGCAGCGTCCACGACTGACGGTTGAGGGAATCCGCCGCCAGCAGGCGGCGCGCGGCGCCCAGAGAGTTCGGGCCGTCGTTCGCCGCGATGTAGGCGTTCGTGAGGTTGAACAGCGCGTCGCGGAAGAACGGGTTCTTCGCGAGGCCGAGGTCGAAGGCCCGCGCCGCGAGCCGGTACTTCTGCACCCGCTGCGCCGTGTCCGCGCGCGGCAGCGCGTCGGCCTGCTGGAACAACGCCACGCCCGTCTCGAACAGGTCGAACGACTCGAGCGAGTCGGTGTTCTGGAGCAGCGAGTCGTAGATGGCCGAGGCTTCCTGCGACCGGTTTTGGCGCGTGAGCACCGCCGCCAGGTTGGTGCGCGCGGCCATGTCGAGCGGCTTCATGGCGAGGTACGCACGGTACGTCGATTCGGCGGCGGCGAACCGCTCCGCCCGGTGCAGCAGCCGACCGGCGTTCAGCATCGCCGTCGCGCGCGCTTCGGCCTGGCGTGGATCGTCCCCCGCCCGCGCCCCCAGCTCGAAGTAGACGATCGCGCTGTCGCTGTTGTCCTGCTGGACAAAGATGCCGGCCATGCTCGCGTACACGACGGGCTCGCCGCGGAAGACCAGGTTGGCGCGCCGGAAGATGGCGAGCGCCGAGTCGTAGTTCTGCGCGTTCAGCGCCTCGACGGCCTGGTTGTAGAGGGGCACCCACTCGTTGCGCCGCCGCCGGGCAATCTCGCGCCGGCATTCGGGGTCGGCGAGCCGCTCGGCCTTGGTCCACGCCGAGTCGGCACCGACCCAGTCGCGGCGGAAGGCGTAGGCGCGAGCGAAGAAGTACCACAGCGTCAGCTGGTCGACACCGTGGTCCGTCAAGGCCTCGGTGAGGTTCCGCACCGCGTCGTTGACCTCGCGCCGCCGGTCCGCCTCGAGGTTCGTCCGGTCGGCGCGCTCGAGGTACTGCTGCGCGCCGTTGAGCCGGAAGTTGCTCCGGAAGCTCAGGCTCCGGCACTGCGGCGGCTGCTGGGCCGCGGCGGTACCCACGACAAGGAACAGCGCCGCTGCTGGCGCGCCCCAGACCACGCTCCGCAAACTCATGCTCAAGCTCTCCTTGAACCAGGATCGTTCAGGCGTGCCAGCCAGCTTTAGCTGCGCCGCCGAAGTGCAATAATCTCCATGAGTTACCGTGCTACGTCAACAGGTTACTTGAAGTCCCTCCCGTACAGTACTCCGGCACCGGTATTGAACACCACGACGCGCTCGTCCCTGGCAATTGTACCCCGTTCCACCAGGCGACGAACCGCAGCGACGGCCGCGCCCCCTTCCGGGCAGGCATCCACGCCCTCGAGTGAGGCTAGGAGGTCGGCATCGGCGGTGAGCTCATCGTCGGTCACCGACACCGCCCCGCCGCCGCTCTCCCGGAGCGCGCGCAGCATGAGGGCACCCCCGAGTGGTCCCGGCACCCGGAGACCGCTGGCCACCGTCCAGGGGTCCGGCCATGGCTCGCACGCGCTCGAGCCGGCCTCGAACGCCTTCACGACCGGCGCACACCCGCTGGACTGCACCGAGAACAGGCGGGGCATCGGTCCGCTCACCCAGCCCGCGTCGATCAGCTCGCGGTAGACCTTCCACATGCCGATCAGCCCGGTCCCGCCTCCCGTCGGGTAGATGACGGCGCCCGGGAGGCGCCAGGCGAGCTGCTCGGCGATCTCCAGGCCGAGGGTTTTCTTCCCCTCGATGCGGTAGGGCTCGCGGAGCGTCGAGAGGTCGAACGCCTGCGTCTCGGAGGCGTACGCACGCGACAGCTTGCCGCAGTCGCCGATGTGGCCGTCGATGGTGATCAGCTCGGCGCCGTACGCGGCGATCTGGCCGAGCAGCGGTCGGGGCGTCGTTTTCGGCGCGTACACGCGGACGGTCGCACCGGCGCGCGCGCCGTAGGCCGCCGCCGCCACGCCGGCGTTCCCGGCGGTCGGGAGAACGAAGCGCGTCGCCCCGGCGAGCACCGCGCGGGTGACGGCGGCGGCGAGGCCGCGGGCCTTGAACGACCCCGTCGGGTTGGCGGCCTCATCCTTGATCCACAGGTCCTCGAGGCCGAGCCGCTCGGCGAGCCGGTGCGCCCGGAGCAGCGGTGTCCCGCCCTCCCCGAGCGTGACCGGTTCCTCGCCACCGGCGAGCGGGAGGAACTCGCGGTAGCGCCACATGGTGTGGCCGCGCGCGACGAGGGCCTCGCGGGCCTGGCGCGGCACGGTGCGCGCGTAGCGGACGAGCCATGGCGAGCCGCAGTCGGGGCAGACGGTGCGCAGTCCGTCCGCGGACGCCGCCTGGCGGCAGCCGGAGCATTCGAGGGACCAATCCATAAGGGCGGTCGAAGCGGTGAAGGGTTGAACGTCGAAGGTCAGTCGGTGCGGTGGACGTGCTCGAAGATACGCTGCGCCATGGCGTCCGAGATGCCGGGGATCTGCTTCAGTTCCTCTACGCTGGCCGACTTCACGCCGGCGAGCGACCCGAGACGTTCCAGCAGCGCGCGGCGCCGCGACGGGCCGACGCCCCGGATCTCGAGCAGCGCCGACGTGATGGTGCGCGCGGTGCGCCGCTTCCGGTTGAACGTGACGGCAACGCGGTGCGCCTCGTCGCGCGCGCGCTGGAGCAGCCGCAGCGACGGGCTGCGGCGCGAGAGGCGCAGCGGTTCACTTCTTCCGGGCAGGAAGACCGCTTCGTCGCGCTTGGCCAGGCTCGCGAACGGGAGCGCCGTGACGCCCGCCTCCTGCGCCGCCTCGAGCGCGGCGTTCAGCTGCCCCTTGCCCCCGTCCACGACGAACAGGTCCGGCAGCGGCTTCGCTTCGACGAGGCGGCGCGCCAGGAACCTGCCGACCATCTCCTTCATCGACGCGAAGTCATCCTGCCCCTCGATGGTCTTCATCCGGTACGTGCGGTACTCACCGCGCTTGGGCCGGCCGTTCTCGAACCACACCGTGGAGCCTACCGTATCCCGCCCCTGCGCCGTGCTGATGTCGGCGCACACCAGCGTGCGCGGGACCGCCGCCAAGCCGAGGTCGCGCCCGAGCGCGTAGACGGGATCCTCAGCCCGCTCCGCGCCCTCGAAGGTCTCGAGCCGCAGCGTCTCGAGGAGGTGGATCGCGTTCTGGTCGGCGAGGTCGGCAAGGCGGCGGTAGAGCCCGCGCTGCGGTACGGCGTACCGCGCGTCGCCGAACGCTTCGCGCAGGGCGTCCTCGTCCGCGGGTGGGCACGGGAGCACGGCCAACCGCGCGCGCCACGGCCGCGGTAGGTAGTAGCGGACGAGAAACGCCGTCAGCACCTCGCCTTCCGGGACGCCCTCGACGCCGACGAGGAAGGTGTGCTCGCGGCCGATCACCTTCCCTTCCCTGATCCGCATCACTACCGCGCAGGCGTCGTCCTCGTCGCGCGCCAGGGCCACGGCGTCGCAGTTCCCGCCGCCGACGCGCTCCACGGTCTGGGGCTCCTCGATCTGGTCGAGGCGTGCGAGCACGTCGCGCAGCTCCGCCGCCAGCTCGAAGTCGAGGTCCGTCGCGGCCTGCTGCATCCGCTCGCGCAGCCGGGTGCGCACCTCGAGCGTCTTTCCCTCGAGAAACAGAATCACGTCCTGGATCATGCGCCGGTATTCCTCGCGGCTCTCCAGGCCGACGCACGGTGCCCGGCACTTGCCGATGTGGAAGTCGAGGCACGGGCGCTCCGGCGCCTCGCCGGGCAGCGCGTAGTGGCACGAGCGGACGGTGAAGATCCGGCGGATCACGCGCAGCGTCTGGCGCAGCGCGCCGACGTCGGTGTACGGCCCGAAGTAGCGCGCCCCGTCGTCAGCCGCCTGGCGCGTCACCAGGATGCGGGCAAACGGCTCCTGGAGGGTCACGGCGAGCCACGGATACCGCTTGTCGTCGCGCAGGTTCACGTTGTACCGCGGCAGGTGCTCCTTGATCAGGTTGTTCTCGAGGAGCAGCGCCTGGGCCTCGCTCTTGAGGACGATCGTCTCGAGGTCGGCGATGTGCTTCCGGAGGAGCATGAGGCGAGGGTTCGCCTCGACGTCGTCGCCGAAGTACCAGCGCACCCGCGCGCGCAGGCTCTTGGCCTTGCCGACGTACAGCACGGTGCCTTCGGCGTCCTTCCAGAGGTAGACGCCGGGGGCGTCGGGAAGACCCTCCAGCTTCCGTTGCAGCGCGTCGTCAGTCACGCCGCAGCCCGCGCCGGAGCAGCGCCTGCGCCATCGGCACGCGCAGTAGCAGGGTCATGCCGCCGTACGCCAGGCAGAACGGTGCCAGGACCAGCGCGGCCTGCGCGACGGGGCCGCTCCTGCCGGTGGCGAGCAGGACCCCCCAGCCGGCGGCAGCGGCCACACCCGCGGCGCCCCATAGTCTCGCGAGGTAGCCCGGCGCGAGGCGCGCAGGCCCGATGCGCGCGGCGAGCCGGCGGCGCAGCAGGACGAACTCCACCCAGCCCGAGAAGCCCGCCGTCGCGGTAAGGCCGACCGCGCCCCACCTCCGCTCGATGCCGAACAGCGGCGGCAGCAGCAGCGACGCCGCGAGCCCGAGCGCGGTCGTCAGGCCCACCCGCACCAGCGCGTAGCGCAGCGGCGTCCGCGTGTCGCCGAGCGCATAGAAGGTGGACGACGACAGGCGGCTCAGCGTGGAGGCGAGCAGGCCCACCGCCGACCCGGCGAGAATCGCCCAGACGTAGCGGCTGTCGGCGCCCGAGAACTGCCCGGTCTGGAACACGGCGCCCGCGACCACGTGCCCGAGGGCGAGGAAGGCGACGGCGCACGGCACGATGAAGAAGGCGATGCGGTGCAGCCCGTCCTCGAGGCGCTGGCGCAGCGCCTCGTGACGCTCCGCTTCGCTCCCCTGCACCGCCGACATCGCGGGAAGCTCAGCGGCGGAAATCGACATGCCGAACAGGCTGACCGGCAGCGTGTAGAGGAGCTGCGCGTTGGTGATGCCGGCCACTGCCCCGGTGCCGAGCAGGCTGGCGATCACGCCGTCCACGTACGCGCTGATCTGGTTGACGCCGCGACCCACGAGCGCCGGCCCGAAGTTGCCGATCACGGTGCGCACGTCGGGGCTCGTGGTGTCGGTCGAGACCCGCAGCGTCCGGGTGAGCCCCACGACCGACGGGAGTTGCACCAGCACCTGCAGCGCGCTGCCCGCGACGGCCGCCCAGGCGATGACGACGACCAGCCGCTCGGCCCCTGCGTGCCGACCGGCGACGATCGTCGCGACGATGATGGCGAGGTTCCACACCACCGGCGCCGCGTACGACAGGAAGAACTTCCCGTGGCTGTTGAGGATCCCGAGGCACCACGCCGAGAGGACGAGGATGCCGGTCGCCGGGAAGAGGATACGCACCAGGGTGATGGTGAGGAGCCGCTTGTCGCCGGTGAAGCCCGGCGCGAGCAGGTCCACGACGAACGGCGTCGCGAGGACGCCGGCGAGGACGATCGCGGCCACCACGAGGCCGAGCAGCCCGGCTACCGCCCCCGCCACGCGGCCAGCGTCCTCGGTCTTTCCCTGCCCCACGAGCCGCGCGTACACGGGGATGAAGGACGCCGACAGCACGCCTTCGCCGAACAGGTTCTGGAGCAGGTTCGGGATGCGAAACGCGGCCGAGAGGGCATCGGCCGCATCCGAGAGTCCGAGATAGTGGGCGAAGACCCGCTGGCGGACCAGACCGGCGATGCGGCTCAGCAGGATCCCGGCGGCGACGAGCGCCGCGGAGCGCCCCGCCGAGCGCGCCATCTAGCGTTCGGGCTTGGGCAGGGACTTCTGCTCGACCGCGCGGTCGGGGTTCTCGAGCAGCCGCTGCACGAACTGGTGCTCTTCCTGGAGCTGGCCGAGCTGCTTCGCCATCGCCTCCAGCTCGGTCTCCAGCACGCCGACCCGCTTGGCGAGCTCCTTGACGTCGGCCGGCACGTCGCCGCCGCCCCCGCTGCGGCGGTCCACCCACGCGCGCACGACGGGCGAGTCCAGCACCACCGCCGTGAGCGGAATCATGAGCGCGATGAGGATGACGAGCCACACCATAGGCCGAAACCTAGGCTTCCCGGGGGGCCCCTTCAAGGAGCCGGCGCGCGTGGGCGCGCGCGGCCTCGTACATGACGTCCAGCACCGCCGCCCC
>ERZ1292640.884-Hain-H43-02um-R1-884-length-24885-cov-10_pt1 | contig 24885 bp, 22 predicted proteins | sample MGYA00564404_ERZ1292640 | MGnify/ENA primary metagenome ERZ1292640 (study PRJEB36523, sample SAMEA6512636) | groundwater metagenome | collected 2019-01-08 | study: AquaDiva: Metagenomics assemblies of 32 groundwater samples | reverse complement strand
CAGACGTGCTCAGGAAACAGATGAAGTCGTCCAAGTACAAATCACAACAGATTTACATAGGAACTGTTACTGATCCTTACCAACCCATGGAAACAAAGTACAGGATTACAAGAAAGGCGCTAGAAGTTCTTTTGGAACATGATAATCCTGTCAGTATACTTACGAAATCTGACAAGGTTCTAGACGATATAGATTTATTGAAGCAGTTCAAAAAAGTTGACGTGAATTTCACTGTTACCAGCTTGGACGAGAAATGGGTAAGGTTTACAGAACCGCGTGCGCCTTCTGTAAAACAACGCTTGGCTGCAATGAAAAAACTATCAGGTGAAGGCATAACCGTTTACGCCATGATGGGTCCCTACTGGCCGTTCTTTACTGATCCAGAAAAACTTTTCAAGGAATTCAAGAAAGCCGGTGTTAAGCGTGTTTTTACAGAGAGCTTCAACACGACAGGAGGTAATTTTACCGGCGTGGAAAATGTGCTAAAGAAATACTCGGAACATCTTGCAGGGATGAAGGAAATATTGTTTGACAGTAAGAGGTTTTATGAGTTTTACAGGGAAGCAGAAAATAAAGTAAAACATGCATCAAGGAAATACAATATCCCAACAACCGTCTATTTCGGTTTGGGTCACGCGGCAAAATTCAGGCAGAGCTAGTACGACAGGAATTCTATCCTGCACTTCGTCATCTTGTTGTAAAACTTCAGATCAGGATTTATCTTCTTGACCTCGAAAACTATCTGGTTAAGCCCCTCCCAGAAAAGAAACCAGCCGCCAGGTTCTAGGAGAACTATCATGAATGTCGCCAGCAGGGTTGTCTCGCCACCAAATAAAATCAGGGTTGCTATAAACATCAGCAGTATTCCGGATACAATGAAAGAAACTCCGGTTCTTATCATGCTTTTCTTTTCCTTTAGCAGCATGTCACGGTGACGCATGAAGTGATTTCTCATCCTTTTCTTTATCATCTTCTCGTGTACCGCGCTTCTTTTCTTTTTTTCCATGAGGAGCTTGAGTTCGAGCGACCCCGATGTTTTGTCCCTTGCAGCTCTTTTTGCCTCTGAAATAAAGTCAACCGACAGGGATTTCTGCGAATAAGGCCTTGGGTCAAAGCTGGAGAATATGTCATTGTAGGAGTCTACCCGCAGGCTTATTTCCGATTTGCTTAATATCTCGTGATACTTGTGTTTTTTCTCCATACAATTAAGATATGGATTATGTCTGGTATAAAGCTAACTGGCAAAGAAACAGAAACTAAGAAGCGAACCTAACGCTACGTATTTGGAAAAATTGAAGTAAGGTTAATTAACTGAACCTAACACGCCTTACTTACTTTCTGATTATGATTTTATCCAGCGGAAATCTGACTTTCTTCGCGTCGGCGTATTTGTCATCGCCTCGGTAGCCCACCGGACAGAGGGCAACAGAAGTCATGTCTTTCAGGCCTAGCAGGCGGTCAAAAGCCGTGTGGTCAAAGCCTTCCATGGGGCAGGCATCTATTCTCTTTACAGCGCATGCCGTGAGAAGTGTGCCCAATGCTATGTAAACCTGTTTTGTTGACCATTCAAGTATTTCTTCCTTGTCCCTTCTTTTTATCGAACCTATCATCATGTCCTCATAGCCCTTGATTGACTCGATGGTAACTTTTCTCGTGTGTGCAATATCTTCTGCATATTTCTTGATATAATTTTCATCGACATTTGTCATGGCACAGAGAACAATTAAGTGAGAAGCATCGGTAATCTGCGGCTGGTCCCACGCTTTTTTTCGCAGCTCTTCCCGCAGCTTTTTATCGGTTACAACGACAAACTTCCACGGCTGGATGCCAAAAGACGACGCAGAGAGCCGCAGCGCTTCGAGCAGTTCGTCCATATCGGCATGCGAAACCTTCTTTGCAGAGTCAAAGATTTTCGTCGCATATCTCCAGTTAAGGTCCTCGATTATATTTTTCATGACTATACTAAGAAGGAAATATTTTAATAATGCGACTTACCAGTAAAATTAGTTTTACAACCAGTCAGCTTCTATTCCCTGTGTCCTGTCAGGGCCTACAGATACATAGGTTATTGGAACGCCGGCGAGCATCTCAAGTCTTTTCAGACATGTCACAGCTTCTTCTGGAAGGTCTTTTACGTTTCTTGCGCTTGTTGTTGGTTTCATCCAGCCATCAAAGTCTTGATAAAGCGGCCTGCACCTAGCAAGCAACGCATCCGAAGCAGGGAATCTTGTTTCACGTCCGTCCAATTCGTAAGCATCGCACAATCTAATTCCTGGTTCTGCATCAAGCACATCAAGTTTCATCACTGCTAGTTCAGTGACACCGTTTTTCTTTACAGCGTCCGCGACCTGCACTGCATCATACCAGCCGCACCTTCTGGGTCTTCCAGTGGACGCGCCTTTTTCAATGCCTCTTTCCCTTATGCCTTCGCCTATTTTGTTGTCAAGCTCTGTCGGAAATGCGCCGCTTCCCACACGAGTTGCATAGGCTTTGACTATGCCTGTGACGCGGCCAATTTGATGAGGTTCTATTCCCAGGCCTGTCAGCACTCCGCCTATTGTTGTGTTTGAAGAAGTGACATTTGGATATGTGCCGTGGTCCACATCCAGTCCGGCACCCTGGGCGCCTTCAACAAGTATTCTGCTGCCGTGATCAAGCATTTCATTTAATTTATAGGAGATATCATCAGCATATTGCCTTAGCGGTTCAAACGTTACTTCTAGCTCTCCTAGAACTTCTCTTGGATCAACATCAAAATCTTTATCTAAAGAAGCAAGTAGTTGTCTTGCAAGCCAGCGTTTTATTTTTCCTGTGCTGTAATGTTTTTCCACTGTTTGCAAAACCCTTTCTTTATCAATTCTGTATTTGCTTTCGATTATGCCAAGTACACGGTCTCTTATTTCCGGTTTGTCAATATTGCATAAATCGATAATTCTTACTCCTGTTCTTCTTGCCCTGTCTGTATAGGCTGGCCCTATGCCGCGGCCTGTCGTTCCAATGGCTTTTGAAAGTCTTGATGTTTCTTCCTCGACATGATAGGGCATTATTACGTGAGCTCCGTAAGCTATGCCAAAATTCTCTGGTGTTATTTTAACACCAGCTTCTTGCAACCCTTCCAGTTCAGAACTCAATGCTTTTAGGTCTATGACACAGCCATTACCTATGGCATTGTACACTCCGGGGTGAAGCAGTCCAGAAGGAGCCATATGAAAAACATATTTTTTTCCGTCTACTATGACCGTGTGACCTGCGTTGTGTCCACCGGCACATCTTGCATTAGCTCTGTAAGAAGAAACCCTTTTGTCAACAATCTTACCTTTTCCTTCGTCGCCCCACTGGCATCCAAGTATAACATCTACCGGCATTTTTACCCAGTTTAATAGAGTTTCAAATAATTTAAAGATAAAATGAAATCACGGAGAAATTACAACATCACCACACGCTATAGTTAGACCAGACACCAGATCCGCTGATGTCATGCGGTCGTCCTTCTGTCCTCGAACTTTCTGATTCCCTCTCAAGCACAGCATTAGCATGCAATTCATATATATTTCTGAAGCCGCCTTTCTGCATCGCAGTCCTTATGCTGTTTATTATGCGCGGCATGCTCTCGTTAAGATGGCCTGCGTAAGGCACCGCGCCCTCTACGCCTTCGGTCTCGTTTGACTGGCCATATCTTTTTTCTCTCCATTTTTGTGCACGTTCTGAACCTTCACCCCAATAGGGCTTTACATCTGCCGTATAAGGCATTCCATCCCTAACGGCTCTCAGTTCAGTTCTCTTTGGCGGGCTCTCATCGAATCTTGCAAAAAACCTTCCTGCCATAACTGCATCTGCACCCAAAGCAAGCGCAACCCAAACGTCATCATTTGTAACTATCCCGCCGTCTGCGATTATAGGCACGTATACACCCTTTTCCTTTAGATATTGCTGTCTGCGTTCGTTTAATTTTATGACAGCAGTTGCTTGTGCCCTGCCCATTCTGTATTTCTCGCGCGTTGTGCATATGGAACCAGGACCCATGCCTATCTTGATGCAATGCGCCCCGTTATTTACAAGAGAATCAAAACCTTCCTCCGTGACTATGTTACCTCCAACAACAGGAATGTTTGAAAAGGTTTCCTTTAGAAAACGTAAAGCACCTTCCTGATAATCTGAAAAACCCTGGGAAGAATCTATGAAAATTATATCAGCACCGGCAGCGACAAGTTCAGGCACCCTTTCTGCGTAGTCGTGGGTATTTATGGCAGCCCCTACTCTGTACCTTTTTTCACTATCAACCAGTTCAAGAGGGTTTTGGAGATGATGCTGTATATCTCTTTTGAATACCATCGCCTTTAATCGGCCGTCTCTGCTAACTATGGGCATTGATCCATGATGACTGTCTTCAAGTATTTCGTTCGCTTTAGCTAGGTCTCCGCCTATTTCGTCTTCATAGGACGCGACAAGTTCTCCCAGCTGTTTCATTCTGTCCGCCGCTGTTAGGTGCATGTGGCGCGTTTCTGAGTAATCTTTGCCTGTTAAGAGCCCGATCAATACACCGTCGGGTTTTCCATCGTCAGTTATAGGAAAAGTTGAATAACCTTTCTTTCTTGTATGCGCAGCTATCTCCGCAATAGTAGTTTGAGGAGAAAAAACATCTGGTGTAACAAAGCCGGCTTTATATTTTTTGACATCTGCGACCATTCTAGCTTCTTCATCTATTGGCTGGCTGCAAAAAATAACGCCAAGCCCGCCGGTTTTTGCAAGTTCTATAGCCATGTCAGATCCGGTAACAGACTGCATCGGTGCACTTAACATCGGCATGTTCATTACAAAAACATCTTCAGGCAGTTGATCTGGTGTCAATTCTTCTTTGGAGAAATAAGATGTTATTGGCGTTCTCAAATCAACGGAATCTACAGTGACTTCGCGTCTTATTCTACCGGGAAGAAGAAGCCAATCCTTGAAAGTTGTTCCCGGTTCCCATATAATTTGTTTTGCCATTGCACCTCAATTGGGAAAAATTAATTTAAAGCTGACAAGAATTACAGAAGAATTACAAAATTTTACCGGTGTTCTGTGATGTCATCCTATTCATGCTATCGCCCTATTATTACGAGCAGTTCATCAAAGCCGCCTATTACCTCGGCAGCCTTTCCTACATGATGCTCGAGAACATTAAACCCTCTTAGCACCTGCTTTAGCCAGTGGTCTGCCATCCAGAGGTTTCTGTAAAATCCGTCCTTGCATATGCGCCTTTCATAATCCTTGTACAGTTCGCGGACATCGTCCACAGCTATAGGCATCGAGGCTATGACTATTGGAGCAACATACAACTGTTTGTTAATGAGTTCCCTTATCTGACCTTCTGAAAAGTGCTCCAGGACGCCGCCGGATATGCATGCGTTGAAGGAGTCCCTGCCAAAGTCCCGCTCAATATCAAGGGCGTCGCCAAACAGAATTTTTATCTTGCCGCCGAAGTTTTCTGCATTCTTGATTGCTGCCTCCGCTACTTTTGGGTCATTGTCTATGCCAGTGACGTCATAGCCATATGTGGATAGTGGAATAGCCGTGCAGCCCAGGCCACAACCAATGTCGAGTATTTTTCCCGGAATCTTCACGTATCTCTTGAAAAGCAGAAAATCCTCACGTACCATGTCGTTATATTTGAGAAAGTCTTCCTTCGTGAAGATGATGTTCATTTCGCTGCCGAATGCTTCGAACCAATTCGTTCCCATTATATTACCTGTGCCAGAAAGAATTTTAAGTTGTACAATACAACATTAGTTATGAGCGACCGTGTAGCATATGTGATTTTCATTGCAGCCATTATAGTTCTGCTGTTTCTCGTCTATCCCAGGGCTCCGCCAAAGCCGATAGTATGCGGCATGGAAAATTGCCACGGCCTCAGCCTGTCATGCGGGGCCAATATTCCCCAGAACTGCGAGATGGTCTATTCCTTCGGCGACAACTGCCGCCAGTTTGCCAAGTGCAAGGTCGTGAACCAGACCTGCATGATTTCCGTGGAAAACCGGTTCGGGGAGTGCATAAATTGCATCAACGGCTGCGCAAAGCTTCTGGCAACCGATTACCTGAAGGCCATGGAATGCGAACACTTTTGCACCCAGTAAATCACACTTTAAAAACACTTCGTTCAATCTAACGCTGTGATAACATGGCATATGATGTACAAGCAGTAGCAGAAAAATACGGGCTGCAGACAAGGGCAAGAGTACTGGAAACGCCTCAGGGCAGGTTCGTTGTTCTTCAGACCTATGAGCAGCTGCATGGCGCCTGGAAGCCTATACATGTTTTCGGTCAATCCGGTTCTGCAGAAGATCAGACTGTGGCAGGAAGACTTTACAAAGAAAATAAAGGAACTGGTGTTTTTTCCGTCAGTCGGCTTGAACAAAGAGACGCAGTAGTCAGGAAATATCTAAAAGGAGTGCTGCGGGCAGAGGGCCATGACGGCCATATAAGTTTCTGGTAATTTTCTAAGCGGGTTCTTTTGCGAGTGCTAACGAGCCAAACTTATAATATGTTTCTTTCTCCCAAGGGTCTTTCTTTTTTAAAGAAAGAGGCTTACCATTTCTGTTCTTCTACACCGCTGGTTTCATTAGCCTGTCGAGCCATCAAAAAGAAAAGATAGGAAAGACGGTTAAGGTATTTTACAATATCATCGTTTATGATGCGCTCTTTTTTCAGGGCAAATATCCTTCTCTCTGCCCTTCTTGCTACGGACCTGCATAAATGCAGAGCCGCAGATTCATCGTTGCCTCCGGGCAGGATAAAATTTTCAAGCGGCTTCATAGCCATTTCCAGCTTCTGTATTTCCTCTTCCAGCCTTACAACATGATCAGGCTCCAGCTGCGTTGCCTTGTCGTCGCGCTTCTTTGAGCCGGCCAGCTCAGCCCCTATGGTAAACAAATCACGCTGGATGTCCCTTAGCACGTTAAGCCTATAAGCATCCCTAGTCTTGGAAGCGGCAAAACCAACAAAAGAGTTCAGCTCATCCACAGAACCATTGGCTTCCACAGATAGAGAATCCTTATCCACTTCCACTGATCCAAGCATCTTCGTCTTGCCGGCGTCGCCGGGCCATTTCTTTGGTTGCATACTCAAATTCAACTCCGTTGTAATTTGGTATCTCAAATAAGCTTTCGCTTATTTGCAGATGAAAATCCTCTGTTAGAAGCAGATTTAAAATAAAACTGGAAGGAAGAGTCTCGTTAAATTGTATATGTTATACTCAAACAAGTAAATTACGGAAATGCCATTTGTTTGGTTCACTATAAACCCTAAGAACAAATACAACTTCTCAAATCAACTTTCCATCGCATTCACCGGGACGACCTAAGTTTTTATCGGACTAACCTGTCCGCCGCCATAAGATGCGACTAATGAATTGATAAAATCAATTATGGATTTTATCCACTGCCCTAATGCATCAACCTGTTTGCGTGTTTCTATAACTTCTGTGTGTGTTTCTTTGATTTCTGCCTGAATCGCATCTAATTTAGCAAGCATATCCTGGCTTTCTGGTTGTGCAACACCAGAACCTCTGCACGGTATCTTTTTAACACACTTTTTTACGCAATCCGGCACGCCAATTTCAGCAAATTGCGCCTTACTAGCCTGTGTCATAGCAGCTTCTGTTTTAATCGCGGTAGCCTCTCTTTCTGTGACAGTTGTGCTATCAACACAGTTTCTTACACAGTCTTTGTCAGAAACCTCTGTATAACATTCTTCAGGGGGTGCGGGTGTTTCGCATATTCTATTGACGCAATTGGGTCCGCATGAAACCTCTTCGCACACAGGCACGCCAATGACAGGAGGAATTACTATGTTGTATTCAGAACTCTCCGAGTAGTTTATTTCTACTGTCTGCTCGATATTGGCAGATTCATAGGACGGCTGGGAAGCAGTTATCCCTATCAAATATTTGCCAGCAGGACATTCATATTTGCCTAAGAGAATTTTGGATATGTATCTTTTTGTAAATTCATTATATTCAAAATATATATTCTTTGTGCATTCTTCTATTTTTTCTTTCTCTGTTGTTTCTGAGGGGTGCAGATAGCCTCTTATGTTCGCATAGGGAACAGCTGTTCCCTGATCATCCATTATTTCAGCATACATGCTAACGTCAACTGTATCTGCTCTGGTATTAATCTTAATCCCGTTTTCTAGCAGAAGTTTGTGCGAATTGACATCAAATTCTTTAGTAACCTCGGTTTCTGCATACCCAGACACGCCAACTCTTGCACGCAAGGCATACTTTCCAGCAGGACAATCATTGGGAATATAGACATCGTCTATATAGGTCTTCTGTATATATTCGCCCTTGTAATAAAGCGGGCCTTGCGGCGATGTGATATAAACCCTGCAAAAAGCTGTTGGCTCTCCAACGTTTCTTGCACCAGGGTTTACCAGCGTGACTGCGCCGGTTATTCCTGCTGTCTGGTTGATTATCTCCTGTATCAATGGAAATATCTCGCCGCTTACATAGGCATTTGGAACAACAGACCCATTTGCATAGGTTACCAAAATTTTAACATAAATCCTGTCACCAGGGGCATAGCTGGTCTGGTCAAGGAATACCTGAATGTTTAATTTTTCTTTGGTTATCCCGATTTTTTTCTCCAAAGTTATAGAATCTAACCCCCCGGAGTCTATCTTCACGCTCAGCGTATAGTTTCCTTCAAGGGTCCATTCATCTATATTCCATTTTTCAATCTCATAGAAACCATCCTTATACGTAGACGACAGCCATCTAAACACTGTAGGTTCAGCTTTCCCGACAGCTCCAGGTTTCTCATACGAAGAACCTTTAATTTCCACATTGACCTTAGCGTCTTTGATTATGTTGCCATCTTTATCAAAAACCTTCACCTTTCCTTGCAGGACATCTCCGGGCATGAAAACATCCTTTTCCAAAACTATCTCGCCATTCAATCCTCGTTTTGTAATTAAAACTGTTTTAGATTCAGATGCAGACTGCTCTTTCCATTTTGCACTCATGGATATGGTGTATCTTTTTCCTAAATTTTCTGACCCAACATAGTATTCATAATAATAAATGTTGTCTTTTACCTGTGGATGAGGTGTTATGATTAAACTTCCAGTATCGGCATCTCTGATTTCTGCTTTCACAGAACCGTCGGTTATGGCATTGCCTAAACCATCCTTTATTTGAGCGGTTACCTTGATCGAGTCCCCTGGATTGTACTCATTCTTATCAGTCAATAACACCATTTGCAAACTGGGCTTAATTACAGAAAAACTAGCGATTGCAATTGTTGTTTGATAGCTGGAATGGGAAGCAGTTACAGTTAGAGTATAGTCTCCAATCAAAGTGCCTTCGTCAAACCATTGGTTTCCTTTGTAGCAATCGCATAAAGCTGAATAGTAGAAATAAGGAGAATATTTTTTCGGCCCGGTTATGTTGCTTTTAAGGGACGCGTCAACAATAAATTTGCCTGAAGCGTCTGTTATCGTAATTCTTGGCTCAAAATTGTCAGTCGGATAATAAGTCGTTTTAGGTAAACTTATACTAACTGACAGTTGTGGCTTTGAGCTAGTGATCGTAGCTGTTGTCCCCGTACCAACATTGCCTGCGGCATCCCAGCATCTGAAATATGCAGAATAATTTCCCTCCAAAGCTAACAAAGTATAACCAGCCACATTACCGCTTATGGCAGCTTGGTATATACCGATTATTGCACTGCCAAATAAAAAATTACATCCAATAACACCAACGTTATCAGATACTGATGCAGTAAATGTTGTGGACTGTCCTGCATTCACAGAAATCGGGCTTACAGAACCAACTGTTGGCGGTGTTGTATCAATAGTAGCAATTATTTTTAAAATAGATGGGCAGGCATAAGAAACTGGTTTAGTAACCGTAATAGTTTGTTCCGCAGTTGTTGCATTCAATGCCTGTAAAGTGAAACCAATATTCGCGCTAGAATAAGGTTGTATCAGAATGTATTTCACACACCCATCAACACAGGATAGGTAAGTTGCTGGAAAACTTATTTCAGCCGTCTCGTTTGCTGTTGTATTCTGCGTATTATTTAGTCCAACAGTAACCACAACCTGACTAGAAACAGACAAATTAATCTCCTGAGGACTAACTGTGCATGAAATGACATCGGAGGCGTTTGCTATTCGAATCAAGAGAATTAGTGTCAATATACTCAAGAATATGAATTTATTCATCCCTCTCAATATTAAATGGGAAAACCATCATATAAAGATAATTTAGCAGAAATTCAGGCGGCTCGCCTCTATGGAAAGAAATATTATTAAACAAGCTTAGTTAATGTTTATTATGAGAAAATTATTTTTTGCAATTGGTTTGTTAGTTTTGATTGTCTTTATCAGCGGCTGCGTTGAAAGGCCGTCTGGAAATATTAACAGGCCTCCTGCATTAAGCCAGATTGGTAACAAAACTGTTAATGAAGAAAACACATTAACATTCACAGTCAATGCGTCGGACCCGGACAACGATTCCCTCGTTTACTCGGCGTCAAATCTGCCGGGTGGCGCGACATTTGACACAATTACGCAAACATTTAGCTGGGCGCCAATTTATGCTAAAGGTTCTTACCAAATTACATTCACTGCAAGTGACGGCAGTTTAAGCGATGATGAAACCATCACAATTACAGTGGAAAAGCCAGCGGAAAAACCGGAGAAAGAATTGGCTGTCGAGTTGGGATTGCCTGAAGGCTATAACGCGGAGTTCCTGCTGAAACCAGAGCTGCTCTCGCCACTTTTCATTACTGCAACTTCTGATGACCAGCTTCTGGTAGCAGAACATTATGGCGATCGCTTGCTGCGTATAAACCCGTTAACTGCTAAAATAGACGTTCTTTATAATCTGCCTCATGAGCAGAATGTCTGGAACGCCTTAGTATCCGATGGTGCTGATGGCGCTTATATGCAAATTAGGTGTCAGGTTGTTCACATTAGCGGAAATGGTACTTATACAGCTTACTATCCTCATTGTATGAATCCATCTGCACTCGGTCCAGATGGCGAGATTTACGGATACACAAAATCCGATGTGCTTGTTCTTCGAAGCAAGAATGAGGAACCAAAAATAATTGCCACAGGATTCTCAACAATAACTGATTTGGTTCGTGACAAAGAAGGGAATCTGTATGTATCAGATTGGGATATGGGCACAATAACCCGCATAAAGCCAGATGGTACAAAACAATTACTTTCTTCTGCACTAAATCAAAAAGACCCCATTGATCTGGGATTTGCGCCAGACGGGACAATGTACGTAGACGAAGGTATAGGTAAGTTCAGTCAAATTGACACGAATAGCGGAACTTTAAACAAAATTAATTGGTTTGGTGGTACTGACAGTATTCATCCAACCGACTTCGCTTTCCTTTCCAACGGCAAAGCATACTTTGTTGATGGTACCCATAATAATATTCTTGGCGTCGATTTACAAAAAGAAAAGGTAGAATTAGTTATCAGGGGTGGAGGCAATTCACGCGCACTTGATGTTGGTCCGGACGGTGCTGTCTACATTGGAGACAGCAACGGATATCCATTCTACCGTTCTAAAATATTACGCATATTAAATAATACAACAGAGGTTTACGCAGATAATCTGGATGCAATAATTGATCTCAGCTTTGCTCCAGATGGCAACATGTTTGTTGTCACAAGGTACCGCAGGGGAATGGAATGTGGAGGCAGCTCTGTTCTCTTAGTAACTCCTAAGCGCGAGGTAAAGACTTTGGCGTCTTGGGATTGTAGTAATTCTGGGGCGCGCGGGATGTGGAGTATAAGTGTTAATCCTAAAACTGGGTTGGCAGTTGCATATGACGAAGGGAATAGTGAACTGGTAAGTGTGGATGAAAATGGAGATGTTTCTGTACTCCCCTACTCGTTCGACTTTGATACTAAGTCTGTCTACCTAGATCATGCTCCTGATGGCACACTGTACGCCACAGAAACCAGCAAGAAGGACTTTGAGACTGGCCCTCTTGTTGAGAGGAACATAATTCGATTTGGTGTTGAGGGCAGCCCAAAGATAGTAGCTGATTTCAACCACATAGGCTGCTGCACAACTGAGAACATCGCAATCTCGCCTAATGGGACCATTTACGTACTTGGTTATAAACTAGAGGGCAATGACATGTCCCTGTGGAAAATTACAGATAACGGAGAAAAGATACTACTCTCAGATAAGTTGCCTATAGACCCGTTGTCTGTCGCCGTTGATGACAAAGGTAATATTTATGTGGCATCCTCTGCTGGCTTGCTGAGAATTTGGGAGAACAAAAAGTAGGTTTAAGAACAAAATAATTTTTCGGCTCACCCCCGAACTCTTCGTCACTTCGTGCCTCGCCTCGACTTCGTCTCAATCCGCTAATAGCGATTAAGAGGGAAATTCCTGCGAAATTCCCCCAATTTTCACTTTGTGAAAACTTCGCTTAATCACATATGTTATATTCAATTTTCATGCAGATATTATAAGGAGACTTCCACTGAGTGGCTTCGCCACACTTTGCCTTACTTCACAAGAATATTATGATGAATAAAAAGATATAAATAGTATTTTAAAATTGTGATACTAATGGCAATTATGAATAAACTCGAACATATTTCTGATACGGTAAGAGAGACTTATGGCTCATATCTAGAAGGCAAATCAATCCAAGAGATTGCAAAATTAAGAGGTTTGAAAGAAACAACAATATATTCTCATTTTGAGATCCTAATATTGAATAAATTGGTCGAATTGGATGATATTATTAATTCAGTTAAAAAAGAAAAAATATTGAGCGTTTTAAGAGGAAGTGATTTCACAAATTTAAAAGAGATAAAAGATCAACTCGATGAATCTATCGGCTATGGAGAAATAAGGTGTGTTTTAGCTTTTGTAAGACCACAAAATCAATTATATCGAACCAAAAAAGCAACCAGCGAACCGATTGTTCTTGAACCAGAAAATAAAATGGTATTTGAAAAATTAAAGGAATGGCGTAGAAGTATTGCATTTAGAAAAAATATTCCTCCTTATTGTATTTTTCACGATAGTACTTTAATTAGTATAGCAAATAAAAGACCTCAAAACAAAGAAGAATTAAAAGAAATAAAGGGGATGAGTGTAAAAAGTATAGAATCTTATGGAGAAGATATATTAAAAATCATGAACAAATATAACCGAATTGATTCATCATCAAGTCGTGGAAAAAGGGAAATTGAGACTTACAACAAAGGATCATATGAACGAGTAGAATCTCTAGAATCTTCGAAAGCAGAAATATTTACCGTTGGAGAGCTTACAAAATACATTAAAAATATATTAGAGTCTGATAAAAAATTAACCAATTTGTGGGTAAGAGGTGAAATATCAAACTTAAGACAACAGGCTTCAGGTCATATATACTTTAGCTTAAAAGATAAAGAAAGTCAAATCAAATGTGTTTTATTTAGAAGAGTTGGCGAACATCTTAATTTTAATCTCGAGCATGGGATGAAAATAATTGTTAGAGGAGATCTAGAAGTATACGAACCTTACGGAGAATACAGCATAATTATAGAAGAAATTCAGCCAGATGGTCTTGGGGCATTGAATTTAGCTTTTATTCAACTTAAAAATAAATTAGAAAAAGAGGGTTTATTTTCAAATAAGCATAAGAAACCATTACCTAAGTTCCCCGAAATTATTGGTATTATCACATCTTCTACTGGTGCTGCAATTCAAGACATCTTGAATATAATAAGAAGACGCTACCCTCTTGTTAGAATACTAATAGCGCCAACAACTGTTCAGGGAAAAGAGGCTGCTACATCCATTGTTGACTCTATTAAATTAATGAATGAACTTTCCTGTGTCGATGTGATAATTTTAGGCAGAGGTGGTGGTTCTTTAGAAGATTTATGGTGCTTTAATGAGGAAATCGTTGCTAGAGCGATTTTTAAATCTAAGATACCTATAATCTCGGCTGTTGGACATGAAACAGATTTTACAATTGCTGATTTTGTTGCCGATTATCGAGCTCCAACACCTTCGGCTGCCGCAGAGAAAGTAGTACCAGATGCACAAGAACTATACGAAGTCATTTATAATCTTCATGTTCGTAATATACAGGCAATTCGTTACGTTGTAGAGTTGCATAAATCTAATTTAAAACAAATCTTAAACAGACCGATTTTTAAACGCCCATTTGATAGAATACATTCATATTACAGGGAGCTGGACCATACATTTTATAAATTACAGACCATTACTTTAAAAAATACAACTTCCAAAAGAAAAGAGTTAGAGATTATGGAATCTAAAATATTTGCTTTAAGCCCAACATCTATTTTAAAAAGAGGATATAGTATAATAATGAAAGATAATAAAATAGTTAAAAGTTTTTCAGATGTTAAACTACAAGACAATATAAATGTAATATTACATAAAGGAAAATTAGATGCTCAAGTTAAAAAAATTAGGAGGGACTAAAATGCCACCAGAAACTATTTCATTTGAAAAAAGTCTAGAAAAACTTAAAGGAATCGTGGAAGACCTAGAAAGCGGAGATTTACCTCTAAAAGAGTCTTTAGAAAAATTTCAAAATGGAATAGACATAATTAAACAATGTTATAAGGAATTAGAGACAGCAGAATTGAAAATTGAAACAATCATTAAAAAAGATGGTAAAATAATTACGGTACCCTTTACTAAAAAATAGTTGAATTATCTATTATACCTATAATTTCGGCGGCTGGGGTTTCCAACTTTTAATTTAGGCACGAAAACTCTTCGCCAATTTTTGCTTCGCAAAAACTGTTGCATTTTGACTCGGTCTCCGCTTCGAAACACGTTGCACTCTCACTTCGTTCCAGAAAAACAAGAACTTCTCTTACATGCTTAGCTGCAAAGTCCCCACCCACAATCCTGGCACGTGACGCAGCTTTCTTTGAATGATATGGCTGTCGAAAGTCTTATTAATTACAGTCTTAGATAGTATATGTAAGTGAATAGATATATGTTACAATATTACATCTCTGCAGGCTTGATTGTTTTTTTGTCATATTTTATTTATTTTAATACGCTGTCTCTCGTGTATCAGCTAAGACATAAACAACCAAGAATTTCAAAGTGGTTACTATACAGATTGCCTGTTTTTTTTGCAGTCACGTTTCTTTTGTACACGATATTTGAAATATCGCCCCAGGCATTTCGAGATGTGATAAGTGGAACCCTGATGACAGCATTGCCTGTAGTTTTTGTTTTTTCGGTGCTGATTGCATTTATTGAAAAAAGCAATTATGATTCTTACGAAAGAAACCCGTTTAAAGAAGGAAGCTACGTTTGGGTTATGCCTTGCACGATAGCTTGGAAAAAGAAGGGTATAGGGTGGGCAATTTCCTTTATTTTATTGATCCTGTTAATAGCGTTATATTTCTTCACTTCGGAGAGCGCTTTGCAGGCTGTTTTTCCAGCGTTTGTAGTCGTGGTTTTTCTTGTTATATTTCTTATTGTAATGTATTTTGGATTAAAATTAAGAAAAGGAAGCACGTCACGCAATTCCAAACGAGGTCAGCTCGCACATAGCGTCAACCCGGCCAAAGTTTTCGGAAGGTTTAATAAGATCTTAAAGCAATAATAATTATGGACGCAGTGTCATTTTTCAAACCAACAATCCCCACAGTCATAATTTTTATTGTGCTATTTATACTGACTTTTATGTTTTTGCCTACGATCTATATGGGTGGTCCGGCAAGATTTGGCTATCCCATGAGTTTCTTTACCTTTGGCGGCTGCTACGGCCCCCCGGCTGGTCCTCCAATAAATTGTTGGAACACTGAAATATATTCATGGAGCAGTTTTATTATAGATATTATAATTTGGTATTTGGTTTCTTGCGTGATTGTAACTCATAAAAATAGGAAAAAATAGTTATCTATGAACAGAGCCCCCATCCACATGACTCGCAAGTGACGCAGCCCTCTTTGAGTGATATGGCCGTCGAGTCACATGTCGGGCAGCTTGTATATGCGTATTTGCCGTTTGTTTTGTGTTGGAGAAGCGTCCCTTCTGACGTCTCTGTGGTGGTTTCCTTTATCGTAACATAACGTTCTTTCTTGATTTCCTCTACATGCTCCCTCGTTGGCGCGACAAGAACCTGTTCCTTTATGCTGGAGTCGCGGAACACTGTTACGCCTTTGCAGCCGAGCTGGTAAGCAAGCATGTAGCTCTGGCGCATGTCATCCACAGTAGCGTTAGCCGGGAAGTTGTTGGTCTTGCTTATAGAGGAATCAACCCATCGCTGGAATGTGGCAAGAGCACGTATATGGTTTTCCGGCGTTACGTCCATGGCAGTTACGAAAACCTTCTTGAGACGCTGCGGTATGTAAGGCACGTTCTTTATGCTGCCGCGGTTCTCAGCTATCTGCTTCATCAGGTCCTCGTCATATAATCCGTGCCTTCGCATTACCTTCTCGAAGACAGGATCAATATAATAGAAACTGCCCACCTTGACATTCTTTTCAAAGACAAGACTATAGACAGGTTCGATACCAGAAGAGCAACCAGCAATCATGCTTATGCTGCCTGTCGGTGCCAAGACAGTTGTGTAGCCGTTTCTTATGCCATATGTTTTGACTTGTTCTATCAGAGAAGTCCAGTCAAGGCGGCTATTCTTATGGGTCGCGCCGGCAAACGGCAGCCTGCCTTCAGGATAAAATGATTTGTCAAGATAAGGCATAGGTCCGCGCTCTCTTGCAAGATTTACGGATTCGACTTTTGTCCAGTAATTTACGAATTCCATGAGCTGTTCCATGAATGCGCGGCCATCATCATCGTCATAAGGCAGGCCGAGTTCGAAAAGCATGTCACCAGCGCCCATGATGCCAAAACCAATTTTTCTTGTTGCCAGCGCCATATCTTCTATCTGCTTGAGCGGCCAGCGATTGATATCTATAACATTATCCATGAAGCGCGTCGCTATGATTATAACGCGCTGCATTCCATCCCAGTCAACATAAACGTCGCCGCTTTCACTCTCACGGACAAAAGCCCATACGTTGATGGAGCCCAGGTTGCATGGCTCGTTCGGATAAAGTAACACTTCGCCACAATTGTGCACAATGATGCCGTTAGCTATGAACGAGTGTGTTGTAGGTTCGGTTATGTCGTAAACTGAAATTACGTCCCCTCTTTCTATTGAGGTTACATATTCTTCCATAGGCATTCCAGTACCGTCTTGTACCAGTACTTTTTCGTTTTGTTTGATTTCGGAAACTGGAATCCATCCATGCTTTGTTAAAATTCTGTGATCAGGCGTTGCGGTTAATTCTTTTCCGGATTCTGTAGTTAGAACAAGCGTTTCTTTTTCTCCTGTCTTCCATATTTTTTTTGCTTTTACAGCCAGCAAACCCATTTGCATCTGCCTTTCGCCTGAATAAGCAAGCGTACGTGCATCTACCAGAAGTCTGGGCGAATCTTCCATTTCAGCAAGCTTTTCGATTTCGATTAATCCATTTTCTGTTAATATTTTCGTGTTCCCAGCTACGCAAGGATTTGTCGTTGTTATTGGTCCAAGATGTTTAAGGAACGGGTTGAACTCATTAGCGCGGTCGAAAAATATTACACCCGGCTCTGCTGATTCCCATGCCTGGTAAACTATCTTGTCAAACAGCATCCTTGGGCTGACCGTTCTTTCCACCTTGCCGTTTCTTGGATTTATGAGAGGATAAGGTTCATCATTCTCATAGTATTTCCAGAAATCGTCCATGATGAGCACGGAAATGTTAAAGTTGCGCAGCGCCTTGTTGCCGTCCTTTGCTGTTATGAACTTCTCGATGTCCGGATGATTGGAGTTCATGATTCCCATGTTGGCACCGCGCCGCATGCCGCCCTGTTTTATGACATCGGTCATGTTATCGTAGAGACTCATGAAACTCAATGGACCAGAAGCAGCTCCGCACGTGCTCTTGACAACATCACCTTCAGGCCTGAGTTTGGAAAAATTAAAACCAGTGTTATGGATCATTACCATGCTTCCCTTGCCTGCGGCATACGTATTCCATTCATCTACTGTAAGATCATAGTAAGGTTTTGGTTGCTCAGCGCGGGCAACTGTGCTTACTTGGTGACCTGATTGCGCGATTCTGCGCAGGAGCAGCGCGTGAGGTTTGTCATATTGTTCAAGCACTGCTGCTATGCGCTCCATACTCAAGCGGTCAATCCTGCCGTGTGCACTCCAATAATTAAGTTCAGATGCGCATGGACCCACTGCTCCTTTCTTTCCGATAAGGTCGTGTTGCTTCAACACATCACGCCATGCTTCAAAATTGACTGCAAGCGCGGTCTGCCTTGTCGAGCTGCTTTGTAGGCGTTGCTTGCGTTGCTCGTTCGCCATATAAGGTATAATTTCATGTGCAAAATCATTGACTTGTGGTAATGGACATAGTAGCACCGTATATGTTGGTAGCTTTCCTTTACCATGCGGCTCCTTTCTTCGAACAGTAGGTCGGTAGCCAAGCAGGCTTACGAGTGCGGCAAGGTCGTGAGCCATTTCTTCGCTTGCTGTTGTGTAGGATGGACTACCGTCAGCGTCTATGTTTCCATCACTATCAATTAAACCCGCGATAAAAGCACGTACAACCGTAAGAGGAGATTTGCCAATGTGTTCGGGTACGCGAATAATTGTGTCTTTTCGACCACCTCGCTCAAGCGCGCATGCCTGTTGCATGGCGTGTACAAAGTTTTGTGCTTGTGTTGTAACCACAAGACATTTGCCTCTTGGGTCGCGCTGGATAGAAACATTAATGTCGTGTTTTTTCAGAACATTGCGTACGTTATCAAGGACATCTGTCGTGCCTGAGAACCAGCGCAAGCGCTGTTGTCGCAATGCAGGAGAATAGCCAAAAGATCCGTCGCCAAGAGTGAAGCCTATGAGCCATGCGAGTTCTGTATTTACCTGTAATCCAGAAACGACACGCTCTTCTTTCCACGGCCAGAATGTTTCGGCGCGGTCAGGACCAAGAATAATATCATTAGGCTGAAGCTGACTGGCGCGCACCTCTTCGAGTCCCGCATTTTGCAGCACCATGAATGGATGCCAATCACTTGTTTGGATTTCTGCGCCTTCGCGGGTACGGACGATGATTTGGTTCTCAGCAGGCACATCGAATTTCCAGACGTGCGTAACTTTCCGCAGTCCTGTCTCGCTCGTGGCTGGATTCATCGCAAGCGTACGAATGTTCAAGTCGCGCACATCATAGGCTGTGCCATTTTCTTGCTGTACGCCTTCTCTCTCATCAATCGTTGCACGGTTGAAAAGCACCTCTATTGGCTCTACGCCGCAAAGGGTCGTCCATACTCGTGCATCGCCTGCTATGCAACCGCCCCCTGATTGGTGAATTATGGCTGTATACTTGAGCGAGTCCATAATGCTTTCCAGGTTGTCTTCGATGCCTAAAACAAAGCAAGCAGATCCCATTCCGAGAACGCTTCCGAAGTTAGCTATTGCTGGTGTGTTAGGCATGAACTGCTTGTTGATCATGATCTGGTAGAACTCTTCCAATGTTTTCTCATGTTTATTGAAAGCGCCGTCCTTGAGCAGCTCCAAAAATGCCGTCCAGCTAATCTTTACATTGCCGAGGCGGTTGAACCGGTCGTAAGTTCTTTTGAGCGCCTCAAGATGATATTTATTTAGCACGAAACTTCCTATGGAAAACTCGCCGTCATACATGGCCGGTTCGAACTCTTCGTAATCCTGTGGCGTGCCGCTCTGAGTGAAAACACGCTCATCATAAAGCAGCTCAGGCAGAGCCACGTGCGTAGCAACGCGCGTGAACAGCTGCTTTGGCGTCTCAACAAGCTTGCCACTTTCATCTTTGCGCAGGTAACGAGCCTTCAGCACTTTGAGCGCATTGGGATCAAACTTTTTGTCCACTTCATCGATTTCATCCTTTTCAAGAATATGCTTCTTTTCCGTGCGCAGCTCAGCGCGCTTCTGCCGATAAATAATATAAGCCTTAGCTGTTTTAGCATGACCTGTCTCGATAAGCACCTGCTCGACGATGTCCTGGATGCCTTCGACAGTGGGTATCGAACCTTTGGGCATCTCGCTCTCAACTTTCTCGAGAACTTTGTCAGCAATAACAGCGATTTCTGCACGGCTTTCGCAGCCAGCTTCCCGAGCAGCTCCATAAATTGCGTTAGCTATTTTGTCCTTGTTGAATTTTGTTATAGTTCCGTCGCGTTTTCTGATTTGACCGATCATTTTGCCCACCTCTGAAAATTTTTAACATGAACTGTTGCTAAGCACTCGCATGGGGTTAAGTTCGATACTCAACCCTACGCTATCGTTCCACCCTTACTTACCGCCGCCGCGCCTACGTCTTTAGTAACCTGACTTCTCGTTCAAATGCTGTAAGATCATCAAATTCCCTGTAAACAGAAGCGAACCGTATGTAAGCAATCTTGTCAATATTCCTGAGTTCTTGCATTACTCTTTCGCCGATCTCCTTGCTGCTGACCTCATCGGTATCGCGTACAGCTTTCTCGATGCGGTCAACAGCCTGGTCTATGGTTTCAAGAGAAACAGGCCGTTTTTCGCAGGCCCGAATAATGCCGGATCTTATCTTTTCGCGGCTGTACAGCTCGCGGCGGCCGTCCTTCTTGACGACCATGAGGCTGATGTCCGCGCGTTCATACGTGGTGAATCTTTTCCCGCAGCCCTCGCACTCGCGGCGCCTTCGGGTATTGTCTTCGCCATCACGCTTGTCAACGACTTTTGTCTCACCAGAACAGAAAGGACATCTGACCATTTGAAAACCCCTTGCTAAGTATGAAACGAACCCCTCGCCACACGTTTGTTAAGGAACCGGACGAGCTGGGGCAGATTTGTTATAGTAGTTTGTAATTATTACCCTACAACAGGTTGTATCTGACCACAAAACAACCACAACATATTGTGGTCAGGGGATATATAAAGCATTTAGGATTTTTGACATATTTTTTGCAAAAGTGATATGACCCACAGGAAGTTACAGGTTTTTTAGAACCATAAAGTAGGTAATAAGTGATTTTTTCGTGATTGACGAAGCACTTTGCTTAAAGTTGTTCATGTTATCTTTTTCTTTTCGGCTTGGGCATGCTGCGGCGTTTTCGCTTTTCTATGGCTTTTTCAAAGTTTTCTATCTCCTTTTCATGATACCGAACCAGATCTAATTTTCCCTCTTCTCCAGCTTTCCGGATCTTTTCAATATGCTCCGCCTTTCGCTTGTTCAACGAGTCAATGCCTTTTTTCAAGCGTTTTTTGTTTGACATGCTTTATTTTTGTCTCCAGCAATAAAATTAGTTTGGGTATAATATCCTTTGATATTTCTGTTCTATAATTTTTATTATCTCTTATTGACCTGTAAATGATCATTGCGGCATTTAATTCCACCGAGCTTATTCCGAAATCCAAAATCTCGGTTCTAAGCATTCTTGTATTGTATTTCTTGTTTGAAAAAAGGCATTCCAGAATAATCATTTCCTTCAGCCGCATAACAAGTGGATAAATCAGTTCCTCAGAACCTTCATAATTCTCCATTATGCTCTTGGTCAGGCCGAGAGAAGACTCGGCAAGCTCCACACGAGTTCTTATGCTGTCAAAATTCAGTTGTATTCCATTTTTCAAATCATCAAGAAACTGATGGTTTATGATAGCCGCAGAGCTGTCTTTTATCGACTTGTAGAATATCGGGTCATTGGCCATCGCATTTTGCATCTGTTTTGCAGTCCTGACCTGCACATCATACCTCTGCCTTATCTCGGAAGGAATTCTTATTTCCACCCCGTCTTCATCCACGACAAGAATTACGTCTATGTCGGAACCCTTTTCCATCTCCCTTCGGGCATATGATCCGTAAAGTACGATGCTTATGACATGTTCGGTATCTATTTCGCTAAGTAGGTCAGACTTGGGATCAAGGGGCTTTTTAACAAGCTCGATTTTGACACTGCCGCCTACCCATCCGGCAGGTAAATAGATGCCGCCGGAGTTGCCGTATCTTTTCACAGTCTTTACAAAAGTCGTTAACATAGGTATATACATTGTATATACATTTAAATAGCTATATGAGCAGTATGCAGACAACAGGAAACTACTCCTTCCCCTTGTTCCCGCACTCATCACAATACCGGTGATATTTCTTCTCGCTGTGGAACTTTTTGCCGCAGCCGACGCAGGTCGAGATGCCTTTAAGCGAGTAGTCAACAGCATCCTCAGCGCCGAGCACCTTAAGAACAAAGTCGGATCCCATGACGTCCATGATGATTTTTTCTATGTGCCCTTTCTCGTCATCAACCATAGCCAGCGCCTTTTCTTCTGTTTTATGATCGGTTTTGTTGTTGTACCCGGAAACATTCTTGCCGTGAAGCTTAGGCATGACTAGCTTTGCCTGGACAATGAATTTGCTGGAAGTGTGCTTTATGAGCTCGATAGTGGCGTGCGGGTCATCCTCGCCGCCAAGCTCCCAGGTGTTGGGCATGTTCTCGGCCCAGTTGAAGACCAGAACTCCGTTCTTCTTTTCGAATACGACCATGATTATTGTTTGATGTTTAATCTTTAAAATGACTAGAATGCAATTAATAAGATGGGGTGGGATTTGTCCGAGATGTTTAGGAATAAACATAAGGTTTATTCTATAGGTTATCAAGGAAGAAACATAGATCAATTTATAGATACATTAAAAGAAAACAAAATAAAAGTCTTGATAGATACAAGAAATTCAGGCCTTAGTCGTAAGCCGAATTTTTCTCGACAAACACTAAAAAATAAGATAGAAAAAAACGGTATAAGATTCATTTCAGTTCCTGATGCAGGGGCGCCTAAAGAACTGAGGAATTACTTAAAAGATTCAGGAAATATAGAGATATTTTTCAAAATGTACAAAAAACATATAATAAAAACTAAGGCTTTTGAGAAGTTGAGTAGTCATATAAATGGCGAACGGACATGTCTGATGTGCTTTGAACGAAATCCTTACGAGTGTCACAGACTGATTCTAAGCGAGATGATACACCAGAATATGGACACAGAAGTAAGGCACCTTTAATCATAAAATTTAGTGATCATATGGAAGAGATAAATGATCTTGTTATTCTAGGCAGGTCCTGGCCAGAATTGTTAAGAGATGGGCGTTATTCTGTTTGTGTAGCTGGGTATTCCAAAGAACGTGGATTTGTCAGGCTTTACCCGACAAGAATTTTCTCGCCACTGAAGACGTGGAACATAGTAAGCGTCAAAGTCGAAAGAAATAAAGCAGATACAAGAAAGGAAAGCTGGAAGATTATAGGGTCGAAAAATGACTGGGACAACCTTGACAGAAACATAAAGGTTACTGGGACGCTTCAAAGAGATGAAAGAATAAAATTATTAAAAAACTTGTCAAAAGACGCTACAGAAACTCTGAGATCAGAGGGCAGGAGCCTTGGGCTTGTGAAACCTGAAATAATTGCATGGAAGCTCAAAAATACAGGGCTTTCGCCTTCGATACAGACGACGCTGACAGGAATGAAGCTAAAGACAAAAAAGGACTTCAAGGCAAGGCCGTACATAACTTACAGGTGCCTTCCGTCCTGCGCCTCGAAATCGCCTCATAACCAGCAGCTCATAGAATGGGGCGTCTACATGTGGCTCAACAATCAAAATACGAAGGAAAACCAAGAGAAAGTTTTTGACAACCTTCAGCTAGCCAATGATCAATGGGAAAAATATTTCTTAGTAGGTAATCTGGCGTATAAGAGAAAGACATTCGCAATAATTAGTGTCATACGTTTCAAGAAATAAACTATCCCTGCACCTCATTGCATTCCGGACATCTCAGGAACTGGTAGCGGGCCTTGAAGCCGCAAATAGCTAGGATATATCTATCAAACCATCTGGAAGTACTGGAGGCTTACAGACTTTTAGGTATTCACATCTTTTGCAAAATCTTATATCATTTCTCTGCTCAAAATCCTCTTCTTTAGCTGTGTTAGAGGGCAGTTGAACGAATTCTTTTATCGTGTTTATGCTGTCAAGAGCATAGCTTTCAAAAGATTTTAATTTCTCTGCCGAGCCTGTATAAGCGTTTACTTTGCCGGTAGCTAAATTAACTTCGAAAATCTCTATGTCAGACACCTGCCGCCCCCATTGATTGAGAGCGTATGACAGGTAACAGGACAATTGCAATGAATAGTCGGCATCGTCCTTTTTGCCTGTTTTCCAGTCAAAAATTTTTATTCTGTTCACGTCTTTGACAGCAAGATCAATTTTCGCCCATATTCTAGTTCCTTCAAGAATGAAACTCAGCGGCTTAAGTTCATCTATTGTAAGCCATTGGTCTTTTCGCAGGCCCTGAAGCTCTTTGAATATTTCAGAATTGAAGAAATTCTGAAGACATTTTATAGCATGATCAATATAGTAGCTTATGTCCACGTCTGTTAGAGATAATCCGTACTCATGCTCAAAAAATCCTGTATAATTTTTAGGGTTCTTCTGGTAGAGTCTTTGCTTAGAGTGCTGAAAATCGTCGACCATCTGCTTTGTAAGCCTTTGCTCTGCAGAAGTGTAATCTATTGTGTACCCGTTTCGTAATCCTTCTAAAACGGCTCGTATAACATCATGAACCACAGAACCCGCCCACATCTCCTTTGTAGTAAGTTTCTTTAGCATATAGAGAGCTTTTGCCGTGGAATCTCCTTTCCCAGAAGGCCATCCTTCCCAAGAGCCATAGCGCCCATAATAAAACATTCTCTTGCATTTTACAAAATCATTGCCCTGAGAAATCGACCAAGAAAATTCATTGACTAAGTCTGCCATATTTGTCACTTCTTCCGTCCAAAAACCTTTTGTAGTTCTTCAATTTCTTCAGGAGTAAGCTTCTGTG
>ERZ1292640.883-Hain-H43-02um-R1-883-length-24894-cov-5_pt1 | contig 24894 bp, 19 predicted proteins | sample MGYA00564404_ERZ1292640 | MGnify/ENA primary metagenome ERZ1292640 (study PRJEB36523, sample SAMEA6512636) | groundwater metagenome | collected 2019-01-08 | study: AquaDiva: Metagenomics assemblies of 32 groundwater samples | reverse complement strand
GATCCCCGCGATGCGATGACGGCGTCCATCAAAGCCCACGGCATGACTCTTGACGACTTTGTTCTCCAGATTGTTCGCAACTCCATTCATTAATCCCCTTCTGATGATATAATAATAATCGAGTCACAAAATGCCCAGATGGTGAAACTGGTAGACACGCTAGCTTCAGGAGCTAGTGGCGGTAAAACGCTTTGGAGGTTCGAATCCTCTTCTGGGCACTTCATAGAAAAAAGTCAATAAATACGATACAATAGGTGATCGTCGCGGACGTGGCGGAACTGGTATACGCGCAGCCTTGAGGAGGCTGTGCCGCAAGGCATGGAGGTTCAACTCCTCTCGTCCGCACAACGAAAGATTCTGCTTTGCAGAATCAACGTTGTTGCCACGTTTAAATCTTCGATTTATTACGTGGCACAAAAGGACCGTTTAGCTCAGTTGGTAGAGCGTTGCGTTTACATCGCAAAGGTCGGGGGTTCAAGGCCCTCAACGGTCACCCTAGGACAGGAAGAAAGGGTTAATTACGTTTGCCGAGATGGCCGAGGTAGTCAAGGCGCATGTCTGAAAAACATGTTATCTAGGTGCAACTCCTAGTCTCGGCACTGAAGTTGAACAAAGTCAATTAACACAGTATTATCAGTCATATGAAGTTGTCAGCTGATGTCAGAATTGCTTTTATAGCAACTGCTGTTTCTTTTGCCGCTGGTGCGGCAATCGCCAATTATGACGGCATTAGTCGTTCAATTTTTGGCCCAAGCGATCAGCCTAATAGTGGTGAACAAAGCGGCATACCGAGTTGTCCGCCTAATTCTGTGGATGTAGAGTCTTTAAGTGAATCCGCGCAGGGTTCAAACCTTGGTTTGGCCCCAAGTGGAGTGATTTGTACATTAGGTAGATAGAGATTGCGCGGCGGTAATTCATCGGTAGAATGCTTCCTTGCCAAGGAAGATGTAGCGGGTTCAATTCCCGTCCGCCGCTCAAAATTATAGGTTATTATTGCCGGGTCGTTCAATGGTAGGACACCTGTCTTTGGAGCAGGGTATTCTAGGTTCGAATCCTAGCCCGGCAGCAAGGCACAATTCTGCGCCTTGCTTCGCCAGAAGCAAAAGCAGAATTTGACGCAGGCGGGTGCAGAATTGTACCCGCCAACTTTATTTTATTTCCTCCTCGTCACGGTGTAGGTCGTAGGATAGTAGAGAAAAATGGCCGGGGCATCTTCGACCAACCGCTTTGCAAAGTCCACATAAATCTTTTTTCGTTTCTCCTGATCAAGTTCTTTCCTGCCATCTTCCAGAAGTTTATCTATTTTTACGTTCACATAGCCCGTGAGATTGGTTGCTTGTTGTGTTGAATGCCACAACGGATACTGATCCGGATCCGGCGGAAGCGAAAGAGCTGCGAGAAGTACCTGAAATGGTCCAATCGTGTTGACAACCTGCACGATTGTCGGGACACCTAGGTTCGTCCATGACGATGCAATTTTTTGGGCCACATCAATATATTGTGAAAATGTGGTGATCGTCAACCCTGCAGATTGGGAAGCAACGTGAGCGTTTGTCATGAGTTTTTTGGCTTGGGGCAAATCGAAATCATACTTTTTTATTGTGTCCGTATAGGCCCAGGAAGTTTTTGCTATCGGTGAGTACGCCCGTTCAAATCCTAAATCCGTTACGGCGTACCCGAGTGCCTGTCGAACGGCTTTTTCACCAAGCAGAGGATCTTTGGTATTAAAATACAACGCGACGACGCGATCGTAACGGGGACGATCTAAAATATGTGCGGTCTTCCAATTGGCTATTGACTCTTTGGTCGACAACTCCTCAATATTATCGATATCACCGAGTTGGTATGCGGTGATTGCAGCCGCTTCCGTACGGAAGAACCGGTATTCCCGGCTCGGCTTCGTTATATCGGTGACCGGATCAAGACGAAGAAACTGCACGGTATCTCCTTTGAAACGGACATTTGCTACGCGGTAAGGTCCAAAGCCACGTAGTCCCTTCTCAAGAATGGGTTTGGCAACCAGCGAAAGAAACGGCGCAAACGGCTCTTTAAGTGTCGCGCGGAGGATCCGCGGTGAAATAACTTCAAAAGAAACATCGCGTATATTATAGTTAATATCTTTGGGGAGTACCGGTTTCCCGTTGTGCCAGAGCGCATCCTCCCGAATGGTAAAGTCATACGACTTCCCGCTTTCCGTCGCCTCCCAAGACAGTGCAAGCCCGGGTATTGGGGCCTGATCCGGTGAAACTCGGGTGAGACCGGAGCTTAGTAGTTCCTGAATATTCATGGGGAGTGTTGTGGGTGTTACGTCACCGACAACGCCAATCCGAAGTGTTTTGGTTGATACATACATGGACAACTTCGGGAAGAGTTGCTTTATTGCTATCATTCCGAAAATTCCCAGAAAAAATCCAATCAACAAAGGGAGGGTATATTTTTTTGACACCTCACGGGCCACGAGATAAACAAGTCTGCTTTTTCTAAAAAACATCATAGAGAAAAGTCAAGAATTATTTTACCAGGAATGTGGTCACTGATGTGATAAGAAAAAGGGTTGCAAAAACGATCGTTACAATAAATACCATTCGCTCTGCTCCCCGTTTTGTGCGGTACGCACCTCCACCAAATGCTGACCCTAATCCTCCTTCACTTGACTGAAGAAGAATGAGCGTAACAAGGGCAATACTCACCGCAATATGGATAAAAAGAATGATAGATTTCATATTCACCCCCTAACTTTTAAAATGTGTATAAGCGCTGCTGCAAGTTTATTACTGTCATGCCTGATGAGGCTTCGAACCAGTGCGTCGCTTTTGGACTTGGTAACCATGTGGTGACTCACGAGATCGCGGCGTATAAGTTTATAGGGATTTTCATCCATTACGTTGTCTTCGACCGGTACTTCGTTGAATTTAGCGTAGACGTCAAGTGCGCGTTTGGGGACTGAACCGCTATTGATAAGAACACAATCTATCGATGAGCCGATGTATTTCTCGAGCGTATCGAGATGATCGCGGGCACTGAACTGAAATGTTTGTCCAAATTTCGTCATGAGGTTGAGTACATACACGATTATGGCATTTGATGTTGCTAAGGCTTCCGGGATTCCCGAAACGAGGATGTTGGGAACCAGACTTGTGTATAAATCTCCGGGTCCGAGTACAATAAGATCCGCTCTCCCAATTGCCTCAAGAGCTTCCGGATTTGCGTGGGCCTGGGGTTTTAAGAAAACATCCTTAATTTTAAGCCTTCCGTCGTGTTGGGGCTCATCAATAAGATGTTCTTCGCCGACGATATGTCCATCTTCATAGCGGGCTGAAAGATTTGTGTTGGTATAGGAAACCGGAATAACCCGGCCCTTGATGCGAAGAACTTTCCTGGTTTGCCTGATTGCTTCTTCCTGGGATCCCAAAATATCTGCGAGAGCCGCCATAAATAAATTCCCCATGGTCATGCCGCGGATTCCCTCCCCTTTTTCAAATCGGTACATAAAAAGCTTCCGTAATAGTCCCGCTCCTCCTTTTTCGTCGGAAAGTGCAACAAAGCATTGCCGTATGTCTGAAGTAGGGAGGAGGCCAAATTCATCACGGATCCGTTTATTGCTCCCGCCGCTATCGGCCATAGTAACGATTGCCGAAAGTTCTAACGGATATTCTTTGAGGCCCTTAAGCGCGACAAACATACCGGTTCCGCCTCCGATACACACAACGCGTGGAAATTTATTCTTCATTGATAAGAGTTAATAAAGTGACCAAGGAAGTGATGACCAGTGAAACGATGATAAGAGTCCACGTATAGCTTACGCTGACCGTTGGGACAACAAATCCTCCCCACGTCAGTCCGGGAAATGACCAGGTTTGTAACGTGACTTGGGGAACGAGCGCCGTCCAAAGGTACAAAACAATCACATTGACAAACCACCCCAAAAGTCCGAGAGTAAGAATGTTGACGGGCAGGAGAATAAGTGAAATAAGGGGCTTGAGGAGTATCATCATAATTGCGAGCGTAAATCCTGCAGAAAGCATACCCCAGAGGTTTCCCGAAATGGAAAGGGCAGGAATCATGGCGCTTGTGAGCCACAGCGCAAAGACATGAAATACGACGGATCGCAGGAGTTTCTTCATGATTTACGTTTCATCGTAACAAATTCGTAACTACTGCGCAAATGCGTATGATAGTGTTTGGCAAACCGGTGTGCTTCATCGCGGATATGCTGGATGAGTTGAAGGGCAGGGTTCGATCGTGCTAAGCGGACAATCGTAAATTCGCTCCCGTTGGGGATCACAATTTCTTCATATCGTTTCGCAAGCCCTATGATTGGTATGTTGGGTGACAGCGATTGTTGCGCTGCCGTCACCTGCGGTTTCCCTCCATCGACAACGAGAAGATCCGGAGTCGGCCACTCGGGGTGACGGAAACGGCGGAGTATGACTTCACGTATCATCGCGACATCATTGGGAATACCGGATAGTTTTATCCGGAATCGACGATACTCCCGGCTATCCGGTACTCCCTTAGTAAACACAACGAGCGACCCTGTCGCCCAGACTCCGGAGATATTGGATATATCGATACATTCGATTCGGCCGAGAGACGGAATGATTACCCCTTTTTTCTTCAGTACCAGGATCAATTCATCAAGTCGCGTGCTTCCCTGATCGTCAGGGAGAGATGTATGGTCTACATAAATCATAGGATCAAACGAGTGGACAAGAAGCATATCAAGTGCATTGAGTTGGCGTTGTATGTCTGCGGCCTTTTCAAACGCAAGAGAGGCGGCATAGTTCATCATTTCTTTTTCCAGCGCCAGACGCACGGAGTATGATTTACCGGTAAGAAGAAGAGCAACCCGCAAAATATTTCGGCGATACTGCTTTTTGGCCTGTCGCACCCAAGGAGAGTCAGGCATTTTTGAAATGACACTTGGGCAGGGATTGCAGAGTCCAATATGCGTGTAAAAGCAGGCATGACCATCCCTCTTTTTTTGTAGACAATAGGGAACGATCCTCCGAATAGAACGGAGAAGCTGTCGTATAATCCGATTGGATTGAAACGGTCCGATTATGAGCGCCCGCTGAAACGGGCTTCCTGTGGCATCAATCGTGTGTTTACGCTCAAAAAGTATCCGCGGAAGCGCTTCCTGCTTTGTTATAGCTATGTAGAGCGGGCTCTTATCATCGCGGGCGATGATATTATATTTGGGTTGATGGGCGCGGATGAGTGCCGCTTCGAGGAGGATTGCGTCAAATTCGCTATCGGTAGGAATCGTATCAATCGTGACAATTTGCTTAACGAGGAGTTGTGTTTTCGCGTTCAGTGTATCTTTTTTACCAAAGTACTGACGTACGCGGCGCTGTAGGTTTTTGGCTTTCCCAACATAGATGACCTTACCCCACGCATCTTTATAGAGATAACAGCCCGGTCGGGTCGTCAGCGTTTTTACGGTTTGCGTGGGTGTTTTTTGTGGAAGGGCCATATGACAAGGATCCATAGAAGAATTGCGATACTGCCAATCATACCCGAAAGAGCGAAATAAAGCCAAGCAATAGGCTGGATATCAAAGGAATGCTGCACCGTCCGATCACCCGCAATAACAGAAACAGTACCTTTTCCTTTGGGAGTTGAGGCAGGTATGGAAACCGTAATCGGTATCGTCAGTTTGGAAAAAGGAGCAATGGTTTGGTTGCCTTTGTCGATCGTAAAGGCAAACGGCTTCGTTTCGATACGTACATTGATAGGTTTTGTTTCGATTCCGCTGGTGTTTTCTACCGTCACGATACCGTTTGCCGCAAATCCTGCGGTTACGACTTTAGGAAAATCTATACGGGGGATGAGAGCCGCCGGAGCGCTCGGGCTCGCCACTGCCAAAAACTCAACGGTTACGTCTTTTCCTTCTTTCCGGTTTTCCCTATAAAAACCAGCGGGAAGCGGGACCGTACTGGATGTTCCGTGGATGGCAAAAACAATGTGATTGAAGTCAAGCGTGCTGAAGTAATCCACGCCTCCGGTGGTACTGCCCCAGGTCGGATCTATGGGTATCCAAATCCCCCGGTCCCGATCATAGTATTCCGGCCATGCGTGGAGGACATCTGTGACGAGAGAGAGTGGACGTAATTTCGCATTGGTCGTATGCGCATAGCCTACAAGTTCCCGTGCAGGAATGCCTGCCGCGCGGGCAATGGCGATAAAAAAATCGGTAAACTCCATGCAGAGGGCGCTTTTCGGGGTTTTGAGCGCCTCAAGAGCGCCTTTGCGTTTGGGTGTTGTCTTTACCCGTTCATAGTCATAGGTAAGCGTGGATACGACGTAATCATAGATAGCCCTAGGTGTTGTATAGGTCTGGGCAAGGCTTTTCACAGAAGCATCTTCCGTTTCCCAATAGGGGAGAGCTTTCGTGTGCTTGGCAATCTCCGTTTCCTCTAATCTTTTTTGGGTTTCGTTGGGTGACAAGGTAATGGATACGGAAACAGTCGCTTCGATGGACACTTTCTTTCCGGGTAAAAGCGCGTAGCGGGCAAGCCAGTTTCCATCATCATCTTTTACTATCTCGGTTGGTTTGGGGTTCAACGCATCAATAGACACGCGTTGGTATGCCGTATCCGGCGGAAGGGCGATTTCGCCAGTAACCGGCGTCACACCGGGATTTTCCAGGTAGTAGCGGAGCGTGAGCTTTGCATTCTGTTTTTCTCCATAGGCGGCACTTATACCACCGCGAATCATCTGCTCTCGATTCCAGCGTTTGCCGTCACCAGGTCTCGGCTTAAGGTAGCTAATAGCCCCAAACGTCGGAGGCGTCTGGATAGTCACGTTGTAAGTACCCAGATCCCCCTCCTCGGTAATGCCGGGGATATTTACCTCCCAGATGCTGCCGTTTTTGACGGCGATATCCAGATTTTCATAGCGAAGAGTGAATTGCGTTTGTTTACCTAAGCCCACAATTTGTTTATTAAAAGTAAGAAGTATTTCCGTTTTCCCGTCATTTTGAGTGATTGTTGGGGTGATGGTGCCGCCGTCATCGCGGGCGATGATATTTTTGACGTTGAGTGTATCCAAAAGAATCGTATACTGTTTGGGGTAGAGGTTCGTTTGCCGGTTAACGAGCGATACCGTCTGCGTGACGATGGTCACTCCCGTTGGGGCGATGGTATAAGAAACGTCGTAGTTTGCCGTAAATTCACCCGCGGCAACCGCTTGAGAAAGCGGAATAAACAAATAAGCAACTAATACAATAACTAAATAAACAAATTTGTGTAACGAACTGTTTTTCATTCGTCGTTTAACGCGTCATTGCGAGGAGTCTTACGACGAAGCAATCTCATACAATAAGAGAGATTGCCGCGCCGTTAGAACGGTCTCGCAATGACAGATTACGTAAATCCTATTGGATTATTGTAATATTTTTCTGAGGAATTGTCCTGTATAGGATTCTTTTACGTGGGCCACGTCTCGGGGAGTTCCCTGGGCGATAATTCTTCCCCCTTGGTCACCGCCTTCCGGCCCAAGATCAATCACCCAATCTGCGTTCTGTATGATATCCAGGTTGTGCTCAATAACAATGATGGTGTTGCCGGTTTGCGTTAACCGATGGAGAACGGTAAGTAATTTTTGCAAATCTGCGAAGTGAAGCCCGGTGGTGGGCTCATCTAAAATATATATAGTTTTACCGGTTGCCCTGCGGGAGAGCTCACTTGCGAGTTTTACCCGCTGCGCCTCTCCACCAGATAAGGTAGGAGCACTCTGACCAAGCCTGATGTAGGAGAGGCCAACATCAACAATTGTTTGAAATTTGCCCACAAGCGTCGAATGGTGACGGAAAAGTTCAAGCGCTTCCGCTACCGTCATCGAAAGCACCTCCGCAATGGATTTACCGTTAAATGTGACCTCCAGTGTCTCCGGATTAAAACGCGTTCCATGGCACACCTCACAGGTGACATAGACATCAGAGAGAAATTGCATTTCAATTTTTTTCTGTCCCTCTCCTTCGCACGCTTCACATCTGCCCCCCTTTACGTTAAATGAGAACCTTCCGGGTTTATACCCCCGGAGCCGCGATTCGGAAAGAGACGCAAAAAGTTGCCGGATATAGGTAAACGCTCCCGTGTATGTGGCAGGATTGCTCCTGGGGGTTCTCCCGATCGGAGATTGATCAATAAGGATCGCCTTATCGACCAGCGCCAGTCCTTCCAGTTTGTCATGCGCGCCCACTTCCAAGCGGCTCAGGGTATTAAAATGGTTGATAATGGCGGGATAAAGCGTCTCGACAACTAAACTGGACTTTCCACTTCCGGAGACGCCCGTGACGCAGATAAATCGTCCCAAGGGCAGGGATACGTCAATGCATTGGAGGTTATTGTGGCGGGCACCACGGATGGTAATGTATTTGTCATCCCCGACCTGATCGGGGATCCAGATTCTTACTCTCTGGATTCCCGCTTTCGCGGGAATGACATGCTGCTGCAAGCGTTCACGCGTAATTTTTAGTTTCCCTGTCAGATATTTTCCCGTTAGAGAGTGTTTATCTGCTTTGACCTCATCAACGCGGCCTTCGGCGACGATTTTTCCCCCATGTTCACCAGCCCCGGGTCCAAAGTCCACGATCCAATCGCTTTCCTCCATTGTTTCGCGGTCATGCTCGACGACGATTACTGTGTTGCCCAGATCGCGAAGTTTTTGGAGCGTATGGATGAGTTTTTTATTATCCCGCTGGTGGAGGCCAATGGATGGCTCATCCAGTACGTACAACACTCCGGATAACCCGGAACCAATTTGCGAAGCCAAACGAATACGCTGCGCTTCTCCTCCTGAAAGAGTCGTCGCCGTCCGTGCAAGCGTGAGATATTCCAGTCCTACCGCAATTAAGAACTTCAACCGTGCACCTATTTCTTTAATAATCGGCGTTGCGATCGCGCGGTCGGAGGCAGAGGTGAATGATTCTGCAAAATCGGTCATCCATAGGTGACAGGATTCAATAGACATCGACGTAATTTTTGCGATAGATAATCCGTTTACCGTTACGGTAAGCGCTTCTTTTTTCAAACGGGTTCCGCTACAACTTTCGCATAGTTCTTCTCGCATATATTTTTTTATTTCATCGCGAACAAAGTCTGATTGTGATTCACTGTAGCGGCGTTTCAGTTCGTTGACCATCCCGGGAAAGTTTTCGGATATTGTCGTTTGATCTCCAAAGCGGTTTTTTCCGGCGACCAGGTAACTGCGCTCTCCCGTGCCGTAAAGAAGCACGTCGCGCTGTGCTTGGGTAAGTTTGGCAAGGGCGGCACGTACATCAATACCGTGCTCCTGGGCAACCGTGGCGATAACGCGCGAAAACCATGTATCGTGAAAAAACATCTTGGCAAACGGAAGGATTCCGCCTTCAGAAATGGAGAGATTGGGATTGATGACCCGGTCCGGATCGACCGTCAATATTTTTCCCAGTCCGGTGCACGCGGGGCAAGCGCCGTGGGGAGAGTTAAAAGAAAAAGACCGTGGTTCAAGTTCAGGCATGGAGATCCCGCAGGCCGGACAACTGAATGATTCCGAGTATAACGTGTCCTCCGTGTTGCGCGGTTTGTCCGGAAGGTCAAACCCTTTATCGAGGACTTGGGCTACCACCACGTAGCCATCCGAAAGGGTAAGCGCTTGTTCGACTGCGTCAGCGACGCGGGAACGGATCGCCGTGCCTTGAAAGGTCTCACCCTGCCCGGCAGGGTGAGACCTTTTCAGAAATGCAAGTGTTTCTCGGTCCAGTGTCAATTTATCAATCACCACATCGATCGTATGTTTGTTGGTTTTGATGAGGGTAATATCTTCATCTATGCCAAAAAATTGGCTGTCCACCCGGATCATCCGATAGCCTTTAGCCCGGATGTTGTCCAGGAGACCGGTAAATTCTCCCTTGCGGTCTCTTACTATGGGAGCCAATATCGCACACTTAAATATTTTTTTTCCTTCGTTTTGGAGGGATAGGGCAGCGGCTTCAAAAATCATCGTAACGATTTGTGATTTATCGAGTTTGGTTACTTCCCTCCCACACTCCGGGCAGTGCGGGTGTCCGATACGCGCGTAGAGAAGACGGAGATAATCATAGATTTCGGTTACCGTTCCTACGGTCGAGCGCGGGTTGTGAGAGGTTGATTTCTGATCAATGGAAATAGACGGAGAAAGTCCTTCAATACTATCGACATCAGGTTTATCCATGATGCCTAAAAATTGACGTGCGTAAGAGGAGAGACTCTCTACGTAGCGCCGTTGCCCCTCGGCATAGATCGTGTCAAAGGCGAGCGAGCTTTTCCCCGACCCCGAAAGCCCCGTAAACACAATAAGCTTATTTTTCGGAAGCTCGAGCGTGATATTTTTGAGATTGTGTTGCCTCGCTCCTTTGATGATTAATTTATCCATAGGTTTAACTCCTCGGATGGTCCCGGGGCACTGACATTATATCACGGGGATTTCTTTGGGATACTTATCCTGCATTGTACCTGCGGATGAGGCCGACGACGCGGCCCTGAATTTTTATGTGGGTCGCAAATATCGGGGACATTTGGGTATTTGCGGGCATGAGTTTGATCCTTTCCTTCTCAAAATAAATGCGTTTAAGAGTAGCAAGTCCGTTTGGGAGAAGAGCAACGACAATATCGCCGTTTTTGGCGTCTTGTTGATGTTGAATCACGACAAAGTCCCCATCAAGGATACCGTCATCGATCATGGAGGTACCTTTGACTTTGAGAATGTAGTGCGGTTTGCCGGCGCTGATCATGGCCGGTGCCACAGAGACGTAGTAGTTTGGATCCGTATATGGTTCAAGTGGCGCTCCCGCGGCGATGTACCCCAGGACGGGGAGTTCTACCGCTCCTTCATCAGCTCCGGATCGGTAGGTACCGCGTACTATCTCGAGTCCCCGCGCCGTGCCGTCGAGTTTCTTGATAAATCCTTTCAGGCGTAACCTATCGACGTGTTCGTGTACCGTTGCGGGCGAATGAATCCCCATACTCTCTCCGATTTCCTTGAGTGTCGGAGCATACCCGTAGCGTTGGATGAACTGTGTGATAAAATCGAGAAGTTGTTTCTCCCGTGGATAGAGGATTGCTGGCATACTTCGTATAATATAAAATATAACCGAACAGTCAAGATATCATTATAAGATACTACTATATCATTTACCATATTATAACCTTATATGTCTCTCTTTAATCTCAAAACAAATTTTACCCCCGGGGGTGATCAGCAAGAGGCTATCAATGCGTTAACACAAAACATCCAAAACGATATGGCCGAACAGGTGTTGTTGGGTGTCACGGGCAGTGGCAAGACCTTCACCATGGCAAATGTAATTGCCAAACTCAATAGACCGGCCCTCATTATCTCTCACAACAAAACACTCGCCGCGCAGCTCTATCAGGAATTTCGGGATTTTTTTCCCGATAACTCCGTATCGTACTTCGTATCCTATTACGACTATTATCAACCTGAAGCCTATATTCCCCATACCGATACCTATATCGAAAAGGAAACGGAGATCAACGAGGAGCTCGATAAACTCCGTCTTGCGGCAACCGCCAATATCCTCACCCGACGCGATACGATCGTCGTGGCTTCCGTCTCCTGTATCTACAACATCGGATCTCCAAAGGAGTACGGACACTTTGTCCTCGAGCTCAAACCCGGCATGCGTATCAAGCGTGAAAACGTCCTTGAGCGTCTCGTGCAACTCCAGTATGAACGCCAGGACTACGGATTTCATCGGGGAACATTCCGCGTTCGGGGAGATACGATTGACCTGTTTCCTGCCTACGAAGATGTCGCGACGCGTATGATTTTTCAGGCAAACCTCCTGTATCAACTCATTTCCGTCAATCCATTGACCGGGAAGAAAACTGAAGAGCTTGCAGCCAAGGTGATCTATCCTGCCAAACATTATATGACTGATCCGCGTACATACAAACAGGTTTTCGAAGTAATACGCTCTGACCTAAAAATTCAAATCGACACCCTCAGATCGCAAGGCAAGATGCTTGAAGCGCATAGAATAGAGCAAAGGGTGACCTATGACCTTGAGATGATAGAGGAACTCGGCTACGTCAACGGAATTGAAAATTATTCGCGTTATTTTGACGGGCGGCGTCCCGGCGATCCCCCCTATACGCTTCTTGATTATTTTGAGGAAGCGGTAAAACATAATTGGCTTCTTTTTATTGATGAATCACATATGACCGTACCGCAGATACGGGGTATGTACAACGGCGACCGGAGCCGCAAACAAACACTCATTGATTTTGGATTCCGGCTTCCCTCTGCGCTTGATAACCGGCCATTACGGATCGAGGAATTTCTGAGGCGTATTCCCCAGACCGTGTACGTCTCCGCAACTCCCCATGAGTGGGAAACGACAAGAGTCGCAAGTATTGGCGTTGTCGAGCAACTTGTCCGCCCAACCGGACTTATTGACCCTGCTGTTTCGGTGCGTCCGACGAGCGGGCAGATTGAGGATCTCATAAACGAAATAGAAACTCGGGTGAGCCGGAAAGAACGGGTGCTCGTGACGACACTTACCAAACGCATGGCCGAGGATCTCGCGAAATACATAGAAGATCGGGGTATTAAAGGACAGTACCTTCATTCTGATGTTCTCACGCTTGAGCGCACCGATATTTTAGCCGACCTTCGGCGCGGTGTATACGATGTCCTTGTCGGCATCAACTTACTTCGCGAAGGGTTGGATTTACCGGAGGTATCATTAGTTGCCATATTGGATGCGGATAAAGAGGGATTTTTGCGAAGCAAAATTAGTCTTATCCAAACCATGGGAAGAGCAGCACGACACGCACAGGGTGAAGTCATTATGTACGCTGACCGCGTGACAGATTCCATGCGGGAGGCGATCGCAGAGGTTGGACGTCGTCGGGATGTTCAACTCAACTACAACAAAACGCATAGTATTACGCCGGAGTCAATTCAGAAACCGGTACGGGAGAGGCTCGTCGAAAAAGAGCAAGAACCCGTGGAGCAAACACTTATGACGCAAGTCCTACCGGATAATCTCGATCGTATGACCCCGCTTGACAAGAAGAAGCTCGTCGATAAACTTACCAAGGCCATGCGAAGGGCGGGCAGGGATTTAGACTTTGAAACAGCAGCCAGCCTCCGTGATACGATTGCCACGCTTACTCGTTAACCATTTTTTTAAGCTTCCTGGTAGAAATGCCCGGGACATCAGGATGGCGTTTGTGCTGTATATATTCATACACCATAGGGATCACGGATAAAACGATGATCGCAATGATGGCGTAGTGAAAGTTTTGCTGCACGAATGTGATGTTGCCGAAAAAATAGCCCGCAAAGGTAAACAGCGCCACCCAAACCACACCCCCAGCGACGTTATAGGTGAGAAATTTTTTGTAATCCATCGTCCCGATGCCGGCCACAAACGGTGCAAACGTTCGGACAATAGGGACAAATCGAGCCATGATGATCGTTTTGCCCCCATATTTTTTATAAAATTGTTCGGTCTTGTCGATATGTTCCTGATTGATGAATGGAATACGCGGATTGTTGACGATTTTTTGACCAAAGAAATGGCCGATCCAATAGTTCACCGTGTCTCCGACAATTGCCGCGATCATAAGGAGCAGAACAACGACACATATATTGAGAGACCCGAGTGCCGCAATTGCTCCCGCGGCAAATAGGAGTGAGTCACCGGGGAGAAACGGGGTTACGACCAATCCGGTTTCTGCAAACACGATTAAAAATAATACCGCATAGGTGAGCGTACCATACGTGCTGACAAACTGGCTTAAATATTCGTCCAGATGTAAAATCAAATCCATGGGAACATTATATATTGTCGCCACCCCTATTGGAAACATGGAGGATATCACCCTGAGGGCAATGAACACCCTTTTTTTTGTGGACATCATTGCCTGCGAAGATACGCGGAGAACCGGAATACTCCTCCGACACGTAAAACAATACGTTGACAATCTTACCGCGACCGCTACAAGATTATCAATGGTACGATTTGATGATCACACGGAAAACCAACAAACTCCCTGGCTCATTGAGCAAATGTTGCAAGGAAAAAATGTCGCGCTCGTTTCCGACGCGGGGACGCCCCTTATCTCTGATCCGGGATACCGGCTCGTCTCTGAATGCGTGAAACGTGGTATAAACGTTATATCTATTCCGGGTCCGACTGCCGCAATCGCCGCGCTATCCGTTTCCGGACTGCCGACCAATCACTTTATGTTCCTCGGCTACCCGCCAGAAAAACAATCCCACCGCATCAAGCTTTTCCAATCGCTTCCCAAAGACGTCACAATCATTTGCTACTGCGCCCCCCATAAACTCAACCAAACCCTCACGGACATGCATTCACTTTTTGGCGACATCCCCATCGTTATTGCCCGGGAACTTACGAAGATTCATGAAGAAGTATGGAAGGGGAAGATTTCAGAAGCATTACAAAAATTCAAAAATCCATTGGGGGAATTTGTACTCCTCTTTCGTTAATTTTTTGTGTAAAGAACAGGTGCGAAGCTATCTCACCTGGCGGGTGGATTAGCTTGGCACCTCTACTTCACACCTTCGTGCATTCAATACTCCTCCAACGTACTCGTATCCCCGATCGGTAATCCCATCTCCTTGGCTTTGAGAATCCGGCGCATGATTTTGCCGGAGCGGGTTTTGGGGAGCTTGTCGATAAATTCTATCTCCCGCGGATACGCGTGTCCAGCCAAGTGCTTTTTTACATACTGCGATAGTTCTTCTTTGAGAACTTCGGAGGGTTTGGTTCCGGACGTAAGGACGACAAACGCCTTGATAATTTCGCCTCTCATGGCATCCGGCTTGCCGATGACTCCGGCTTCTACCACCGCAGGATGAGCTACAAGAGCTGATTCTACTTCAAACGGCCCCACACGTTCCCCTGCGGTTTTGATGACATCATCCGCCCTCCCAATGAACCAGAAGTAGCCGTCCTTATCCCTCATCCCATGATCACCGCTCAGGTACCACCCATGAGAGAAATAACTTTCGAATTTTTGTGGCCGTCTCCAGATAGTGTGCATCATCGACGGCCACTTTGGCTTGAGAGCAATATTCCCTTCAGTCCCATCAGGAACCTTTTTCCCGTGATCGTCGACGATAGCTGCAATCACTCCCGGTACGGGTTTACCCATTGATCCGATTTTAATGTCCAGACACGGAAGATTCGCAATGCAGATTGCTCCGGTTTCCGTCTGCCACCAGGTGTCATGAAACGGTTTGTCAAATGTTTTGATCGCCCAAGTTATCGCCTCCGGATTAAGTGGTTCTCCCACCGAGCACATATGGCGGAGTGCGGAGAGATCGTAATCTTTCAAAAGTGTGCTTCCTGCTGCCATGAGCATCCGGATAGCAGTCGGCGCCGTATACCAGACGGATACTTTGTATTTTTCTAAAATTTTATACCACCGCTTGGGGTCAAACCGACCGGCAAAAACAACGGCTGATACGCCACAGGACCAACTCCCCAGTATTTCGTAGGCGATACCTGTCACCCAACCCGGATCAGCTGTACACCAGTACGTATCGTCATCGCGAAGATCGAGCACCCACTTTGCCGTCATATGTTCCTGGAGTATCGCACGGTGGACATGCATTACCCCTTTGGGTTTTCCCGTCGTGCCGCTTGTGTAAAGCATGAAGGCGTAATCGTCCGGGTCCATGTGGGCGATATGAAGTTCATCGCTTGCATGTTCAAACGATTTTATAAAGTCCTCGCTGTCGATAGTGATGATATGTTTTAAAGACGGCAACTTTTTTCGTACCTTATCAATTCTCTCCCTTAACTCTTTATTCGTGATCACTACCTCTGCATCACTATTGCCAAGTCGGTCAGCTAAAGCCTGCTCCTGAAACGCACTGAACAAAGTTCCGGCGATTGCGCCGATTTTGAGGACTCCAAGGAAACTAATGTACAACTCCGGTACTCGGGGAAGAAAAATGAACACTCTTGCTCCTCGATCTACACCAAAATCCTTAAGGATATTACCCATTTTGTTTGACAGAAGGGAGAGTTGCTCAAAGGTATATTGCTTCGTGGTGCCATCTTCACCTTCCCAATACAGTGCCACTTTATTCTTTCTCCATGTTTGTGTATGCCGGTCTACGGCATTATACGCGGCATTGATCTTCGTGCCGTCAAACCAGTCGAGTTCGCGGCGGGCCAGTTTCCAATCAAAGGAGCTGTATACTTCGCTGTAGTCGTGAAGATTTGGAGGGGAAGAGAAATCTTTAGAAGTTTTCCTGTAAACGTCGGTTGTCATTGATTAATGTGTCATCGCGAGACCGTTCCGACGGCGTGGCGATCTCACATCTATAAGAGATTGCTTCGTCGCTTCGCTTCTCGCAATGACAAGTTGCATTATATTTTTTTCTCTCGAACCACAAATTTATCATTTAACCGTTTCAAATTTTCCATGACTCCGGTGTATTCAAGCTCATCCATCCCTGCCATAGCCGGTCCGTAAAACCCCTGTGCACGCATAGCAAGAGTTTTTTCAGACGCTTTGACGCGGATCGTGTCCCAGAATGGCTGGTCGAAAAGATCAACGGCTTCGGTGAGTTTCCCTTCATGCACACAGTATCCTGCAGCGGAGACGATGGTCGGTCCGTCAAAAAATGAAATGATACTGTTTTGCTTGACGGGCATGACCGCCACATGATGGCTGCCGCGGTTGTCTCCAAGTGTATAATGGGCAAGCGCCCAGGGAGAGAGAATCTCGCCGGTAGACGGAAATGTCTTTTGGCTGCGTACTATGGCAACCGGATCATCTTTGCCAACATATTTTCCCGCGATGTTGTGTAGCCGGCTGGTTGATGCCGTTGCCGCCTGAAGTCCGGTAGCATTTTCCCTCACGCTCTCAATCACATAATGATTAGGATCACGAAGAAGCGTACAGATATCATAGTAGTCCGATGGAACTTTAAGCGTAATGACGCGGTCGACATCCACATTATTGACATCCATGATGGTGAAAGTAAAGCCTTCGCGCATTTCCGGGGCCAAAAGAAGACCAGCGTTGTGATACGGGTTGGCAAATCCTTCAAAGAGTGGATAGTTGAACACCCCCGGCCCGCACTTGTCTGCGGCAAAGACAATAAACGGCTCGGCCGGACGCTCTTCAAGTTCGATTTCAGCTGATCCCGGCCCCATGCCCCGGACGTTTCCGGAAAACGCGTCTTTGAGAAGGTCTTGACCCGCGCCGTACAGGCCCTGTGATTTTGCAATAGCAGTGGTCGCGACGAAGGTATCCCAGGCAAGTTTATGGATATCCGGATTGTCCGTGCCTTTGGAGTGGGTCATGAGAAGAGCAATGTCATCACCGGTAAAAGTTACCCGAGCATCAGTTAACAAACCTCTTGCTTTGGCCGATTCGACTTCTCTCACGGCTTTTGCGAGCATGGCATCGCTCGGACGGTTATGTCCTCCAATGGAACCTGTATCAGCTTTTATGATAGAAATAGTTGTTTTCATACGTGTCATTTCCTGTCATCCCCGACTCGATCGGGGATCCAGAATTTTTTACTCTGGATTCCCGCGTACGCGGGAATGACAACTACATAGAAAAATCAGCCAGTAAGTTCTTTCCTGTCATTTCCGGCGGAACGGGTAATCCCATGTGGGCGAGGATGGTAGGGGCGATATCGGCAAGCATACCCTTGGGAAGCGTATGCGAGTAACCTTGAAAGCTTGTGTTTACCATAATAAAGGGTACCGGAAACGTGGAATGCTCGGTATCCATTTCCCCGTCGTTCCCGAGCATTTCTTCTACGTTACCATGGTCTCCTGTTATGATGCAAGTCCCGTTTTGGGAAAGCACTGCGCGAACAATGGATCCTACACAAGAATCTGTCACTTCGCACGCTTTGACCGACGAAGCAATATTGCCGGTATGGGCCACCATATCGGGGTTCGCAAAGTTTATGAGGATGAACCCATAGACACCGATAGCAATTCGGTGTAATACCTGTTCCGTAAGCACAAAAGCTGCCATTTCCGGCTTGAGGTCATACGTCGGGACATTGGGAGAAGGAATGATGAGTCGGTCTTCTCCCTCGTAGGAGACTTCACGCATGCCATTAAAGTAATACGTGACAAACCGTTCCTTTTCCGTTTCCGAGACCCGTAGCTGGCGGACTTTATACTCGGACAATATACTCCCCAGAGGCGCAAACACTTTTTTTGGTGAAAACGCGACGCTCACGGGGAGATTCGGTTCATACTGCGTCATGGTGACAAAAAATAAGTTATTTCGGACGACGTTTCGTTTAAACGGACGGGTACGTTCATCGACTGCAACTACATGTCGATGATAGTATTTGACGGCATAGGGATCAAACGCGACAGACACTTGAGCGGTCTCAAAGTCCGGTAATACCAGCGCACGGGTAAGTTGCCGGGGTCGGTCAATACGGAAGTTAAAAAATATCACTGCGTCGTTATCCGCAATGCGCGGCATGGGATGGCCTGTGTCATCCGTGATGATGGTCGGCTCTATAAATTCATCAGTAACATGTCGAGTATACGAAGAACGGATTGTCTGGACGGGGCTAGAAGACAGAATTCCGCCGTCAGATTGAGTGAGACACCGGTATGCTTTCTCTGTTCGCTCCCAGCGCCGATCACGGTCCATACCATAGTAGCGGCCTATTACGGATGCGATTTTACCCACGCCGAGAGCGGTAAGATGGTCTTCGAGTTCTCCCACGAATCTTTCCCCCGAGGTGGGTGGGGCGTCCCGTCCGTCAGTAAAAACATGGATATAAACATTATTTGTCATTCCCTGCTTTTTGATAAGCTCAAGGAGCGCATACAGATGTTCGCGGTTCGCGTGTACCCCTGCGTCGGATACAACACCCAGCAGATGAATATTTGATTTGTTTGTGCGGGCGTGTGCTAGGGTCGCTAAAAACGCGTCGTTGGTGAAAAAGCTCCCGTCTTTAATTGCCATTGAGATGCGCGGGAGATCCTGATAGACCGTGCGGCCTGCGCCGATATTGATGTGACCGGTTTCAGTATTCCCATCTTCTCCATAGGGCAAGCCGACAGCTTCGCCGGAAGCAGCAAGCTCCGTGTGCGGAAAACTTTGCCAAAGAAATGGCATCGTCTCTAGTTTGGCGAGACTAATAGCATTACCCGGCCCTGGGGGAGCGAGTCCCCAGCCGTCTAAGACGATTAATACCACGGGTTTTACCATATATCCTAGAAGGCTGTCATTCCCGCGAAAGCGGGAATCCAGTCTTAATCTTACATCATATAAAAACTGGATCCCCGATCAGGTCGGGGATGACAACGCCTGTTATTTTTGAGAAAATAGTTCACTTTCTATCTGAAGGAGTCTATTATACTTTGCTACCCGCTCTCCCCTGGCGGGTGCGCCGAATTTGACATAGTCGGCTTGGACGGCTACCCCAAGATCTGCAATAAACGATTCGTTTGTCTCCCCGCTTCGGTGAGAGACGATCGTCTGAATATTATTTTTTTTAGCCATGGCGACCACACGTAAAAATTCTGTCAGTGTCCCGATCTGATTGGGTTTAAGAAGAATTGCGGTGCAGGCCTTGTCTTGGATGGCTTTTTGGAGGCGCTTGGGATTGGTGGCCAATAGATCATCGCCCACGATCATCACGTCGTGGCCGAATTGTGCGGTGAGCTCTGTCCAACCAGACCAGTCATCCTCATCAAGCGCATCCTCAAGGATAAGAAGACGGTATCTTTTATGAAGATCGGCAAGGTAGGCAACAAATTCCTTGGGACTCATAGGAGTCTGCTTGTCTTTGATCTGGTAACCCCGATCTGTCTTAAAGTGACTTGCCGCTACATCCAAGCCAAAAAATACATCTACGCCGAACCGGTACGGCGTGGCTTTGATCGCTTCTACGAGAAGTTCCATTGCGTCGATGTTGGTGTAGAGATTGGGCGCAAAACCCCCCTCATATCCTACGGCCGTAGATGTATTGCGGTACTGGAGTATTTCTTTTAATTTCTGATAGACTTCGACACTCAACCGAAGCGCATCGGAAAACCTCAAATTGCTTACCGGTATAATGGCAAACTCTTGAAAGTCCAGGTTACCGGCCCCGTGCTTGCCGCCGTTGATCACATTGACGATCGGAATTGGCAGGCGGACGAGGGGAGTGGGGATTAGCTGTGAGAATATAGTATGAAGATAACGAAAGAGCGAAACCTGTTGAGCGCTTGCGGCAGCGGCGGCTATGGCGAGCGAAACACTCAGGATACTATTGGCACCGAGTGTATGCTTATCTTCGGTGCCATCCAGAGCTATCATTGCTTGATCGATTGTTTGTTGCGAGAGCGCGTCCATTCCGCGAAGTTTGGGTCCGATAACGGTATTGACCGCATTGATGGCTTTCAACACCCCCATGCCGCTGTAACGAGCTGGGTCGTTATCCCGTAGTTCGAGGGCCTCGTATTTACCTATGCTGGTTCCGGCCGGAGCAGAAGCTGTACCTCGATATCCACTTTCAAGAATAACCATGGTTTCAATGGTAGGATTTCCCCTGGAATCTAAAATTTCCCGGGCAAGAATGGTATAGATTTTTGTAGACATATTACATTGTCATCGCGAGACCGTTCTTACGGCGTGGCGATCTCTAGAGATTGCTTCGTCGAAGACTCCTCGCAATGACATCAATCTAGGTTACCCTTTTTTTCTCCGCCTCTGCTATGGTTTCGCGTACATGATTTACGGCATCGGGATTAACTGATACACTGGTCACTCCCCAGCGTACGAGTTTTTCTACTAAGTCGGGATAATCAGATGGAGCCTGACCGCAAATGGAGCTCGTAATGCCGCGTTTGGCGGTCGTGGTTATAACCCGCTCAAGCGACCATAGTACAGCAGGGTCAAGCTCGGAAAAGTCATGGGCGACTTCGCTATTGTCGCGGTCAGTCCCCAAAGTAAGCATAGTGAGATCGTTGGAACCTATCGAGACACCGTCAATGCCAACATCGAGAAAATCATTGATTCGGATGACGTTTGTCGGAATTTCAACCATCATCCATATTTTAAACGAAGCGCCGCGGGAAAGACCCTGAGCAGTAATAATCTTTTTGACCTCCAGAAGTTCAAGTGGGGTACGCACAAACGGGAGCATGATCCACAAGTTTTTAAAGCCCATTTTATTTCGGACAAGTTTGATGGCATCAAGTTCCATAGAGAATACGTCCTGATTAGCTACATATCGGGCAGCACCCCGGAATCCGAGCATGGGGTTCGGTTCTTCCGGCTCGTACGCTTTACCGCCAATCAGGCCTCGATACTCATTGGTTTTAAAGTCCGTCGTCCGGTAGACTACCGGTCGCGGCGAAAATGCACTGCAAAACTTTTCAATTTCATTTGCTAACGTATGTACAAAAACATCGCGCTTTCCGTCGGCCAAAAGTTTCTTGGGATGCGTGCCGATACCGGCGATCATAAATTCAGCCCGAAGTAGCCCGACTCCATCAACGTTCATACGTGCAACTTCCTTTGCCCTGCTTGGTTCAGCCAGATTTACGTAAACTTTTGTAGCAGTCTTTATATTATTGGTCGGATTGGTATTTATTGGTCGGATTGGTCGGATTTGTATAGCTCCCCTGTAAACTTCTCCCGTACTTCCATTAACCGTAATCACCATGCCATCTTTAAGAAATTTCCGTGCGCCTTTGGCACCGACAACCGCCGGAATACCTAATTCCCTTGATACAATTGCAGCATGAGAGGTTCGGCCACCGCGTTCCGTTACGATTGCCACGGCTTTTCTCATGGCCGGGACGTAATCAGGATTGGTCATCTCGGCGACTAACACATCTCCGGGTACTATCCGATGAATTTCTTTGGGAGAGGCGAGTACTTTCACCGGACCGCTCGCTATCCCCGGACTCGCAGGATCACCTTTGAGTAGCACTTGGCGCTGCGAGTCCTGAGTCCTGAGTCCTGAGTCCTGAGTCACATTCCCCGTTGTTGTTACGGGCCGCGTCTGCACGATAAAAACCTTGCCCTTTTCAATAGCCCACTCGCTGTCTTGGGGAAAAAAATAATGGTGTTCGAGCTTCTTGGCAATTGAGGCAAGATCGGTAATCTGTCGGTCCGTGAGTTTCGGTTTGGATCCGATTGCTTTTGTAAGAGGAACGATTGCATTACCGTTCCCTTTCTTGACCATCTTTTTTTCTTGGAGCTTAATCATTTTTGATTGTATGGTTAGACTCGCTTTGTCTACTTCATAGTGATCGGGAGTCACCGCGCCCTGCACGATCATCTCTCCGAGGCCAAAAATTGCCTCTATCACGATTTTATTTTTGTCGTTTGTAACAGGATCGAGGGTAAACATAATGCCGGAGGTTTCTGAATTGACCATCCGTTGGACAGGAACGGCTATCGCTACTTTAAAATGGTCAAATTTATTCGTCGCTCGGTAGAAGATAGCTCGTGCGGTAAAAAGGGACGCCCAGGCTTCTTTAATTTTTTCGATGAGGTTCGCTTCGCCATAGACGTTGAGATACGTTTCCTGCTGTCCGGCAAATGAGGCGCCGGGTAAGTCCTCCGCCGTGGCAGAGGAGCGGACCGCCACATGCGCATGGGTCACGAGTCCCTGATCGAGATTGAAATATGCATGGATCACTTCATTGGCGATATCCCGTGGAAATTCGCATTTTGTGATGAGATCGCGTACAGTCTTCGAGGCTTTATCCAGTGCATTGCTATCATTTACATCAAGTTGATGAAGGGCAGTTTCAATTTTAGGCCGGATACGCGTCACATCCAGGAAATGCATGTAGGCTTGAGCGGTAACTATAAATCCCGTAGGGACCGGAAATCCGGCCTTGGTCATCTCTCCGAGATTGGCACCCTTTCCTCCAACAATAGCGATGTCTTCTTTATCTACCTCATTAAACCAGACGACAAATTTCTGTGGCATCATTCTAGTATGAGGGATGAAAAGAAACGGTGCAAGTATCAGAGAACGGGTAATCCTCCAAAATCAGTTTTTCTAATTTCTTTATACTTCCCGTTCTTCACAAGTGCTGGCTTTCCTTCATGTTCAACCACATAATAGGCGAACCCTTGCATCTTTTTGACTGGCTCGTAATCCGCGTGCCCGGGCATACTTACCGCATTATTCTCATTAAAATTGACCGGGCTATCGTCAGCCGTCACGAAATACATTGGCCCAACATTGGCCACCAGATGACCATATCCTTCCGGCATATAGACACTGTCTCCGGTTTTCACACGTACCGCCTTAAATTCTTCTACGACGTCGAGAATCATGATCCCTTGGGCGTCTACGGCAAGCTTTTGCAATAACGCGATTCCATCCCCGTATAAAATCCAATACGTTTCGTCGAGTTTCCCAACGTGATAGTGGCCATACGTTTTAATATATTCCCCGCTGATGGTACCCGGTTCCCAGACAGTAATGTTTTTCTGGTCCACGCCGCCGCGGATCATGTAGTAATGGACTGCAGGGCCCTTGCCCGCCGGATCCATGAGCACCTCCTGCATCTTCTCGTGAGTACGGGCTGCATAATGCTTTGGAACAAATGTAAAATTAGTGTTCATACGCCTCCCTTCCCATTTTTGGGGTTATTCAATATATGTTTTCAATACTACTGACCGACCTGCTGATCGTAACGTATATGATTGTACGGCATGAGGGATAAAACAACTATGCCCTTTTCCGACTTTTATCGAACTTCCCAATGTCACAACTTCTACTTGGCCTTCTTTGACAAACAGATGGTGAAATGATGCTCCCATGTAAACTGCTTGAACATCGGATACTTCGATGTGATCGAGTGAATAATATGGAGTAGATAAAAGCGTGGAGCCTTTAGGGTGTACAAACGCGCGTTCCGGATCATTTCTGGTTTCACTTGGGTCAAGGTAGCGAAAATAATCATCAATATGAATTGCTCGAATTGATCCGTCGTCTTTTATCTTCCCCTGATCAAAACTCCTGATGGTCGCGTCCTCATCGGCTACATCCTGCTGCACTTCATAAAGGATATTACCAAGTGTCGATGTAGTGTCTTCTTCCCACGAATGATGCAAACCACCGCCGCTTAAATCAATAAGTGCGTCTCTGGGTACATCGACAGCATTGACGTATTGCCATGGATTTTCTTTTTGGATACATTTTTTTACTTCACTCCTGCCCTGCTCAAGAAACACTGCGCCGGAACGCACTTTTTCACTCATGCCGCTCATTGTTTCTTCGATACGTTTGCAACAAGCTTTGTACGCAGTTAAATCAATTCCTTTTCTTATTCCAAGTGTGATACGTCCTGGTTCAAAATAGTACCAGGATTCTGCCTTGGATATCCATCGTGAACTTTTTGCAGAAGATTTCTTGTGAAGCTGAAATGAATTACCGAGTGCTTGAGTAAACTTAATGAGAAGCGGCATGCCTTCGTATTTCTCATAAATGGTTGGCCCGAGAACTTCTTGAGGATCTTGAGCTATGAGTTTTTTGAGGGACAGAGCCTTCTCCGCTTGGTCATCACCGGTAAAACTATCATCTAAAGAATCAAAAATGTCTTCAGCGAGTAACGATGAGCCGGCAAGCTCGTAACTCTGTCCAAATTTCCTTCCCCCCAAATCTCCTTTGTGATGCCAATTTTTGTATTCGACAATGTACGTCCCACCCCACGTGGGTTGTTCTACGAGTTTCGGAAATATGAGATATGGTCGCTTAAAAACAGCTGTACTCATGAAAACTCCTTTCGAATAATTTCCAGAAGTTCATCGTGGAGGTTGCCATTACTTACTAAAAATCCACGGCTCATGTCGTGCGGGGTCAGCTCATTCCCGTCTAAATGCGTGACCCGCCCGCCGGCCTCCTGAACCA
>ERZ1292640.882-Hain-H43-02um-R1-882-length-24912-cov-8_pt1 | contig 24912 bp, 15 predicted proteins | sample MGYA00564404_ERZ1292640 | MGnify/ENA primary metagenome ERZ1292640 (study PRJEB36523, sample SAMEA6512636) | groundwater metagenome | collected 2019-01-08 | study: AquaDiva: Metagenomics assemblies of 32 groundwater samples | reverse complement strand
GTGATCGCGCTCGATCGCAAGACCGGCAGGCAGTTATGGCAGCACGAGATTCCCCGCCTGCAGCCGGGCCGCCGCGAGAACGTCAACGGGCCGGCGTCGCCGAGCCCGGTCACCGACGGCACCAACGTCTACTTCTTCTTCCAGGACTTCGGCCTGATCAGCTACACCGCCGACGGCAAGGAGCGCTGGCGCCTGCCGCTGGGGCCGTTCAACATGTTTTACGGCTTCGGCGCCTCGCCGATTCTCGAGGACGGCTTGATCATCCTGCCGGTCGACCAGGACACCGATCCCTACCTGCTCGCGGTCGATGCGAAGACCGGCAAGCAGAAGTGGAAGGTCTCGCGGCCGCACGTGATCTCGGGTTACTCGACGCCGACCATCTGGCGGCCGAAGGCCGGGCCGGCGCAAATCCTCGTGCCTGAATCGTTTCAGCTCACCGCCTACTCGCTGGTGGACGGGGCGAAGTTGTGGTGGGTGCGCGGTCTCGCGTGCGAGATGAAATCGGTGGCCAGCATCGACGGCGACACCCTTTACGTCAACGGTTGGGGCTTCGGGCAGAACCAGGCCGGCACGCAGGTGCCGACCGTCGACTTCGCCACCGGGTTGAAGACCTACGATGCCAACCAGGACGGCTTCGTCGGCCGCGACGAAATCAACGGCACCGGCACCATGGACCGGATGCTTCGGCCCGACTACGGCTTCGATGCCTTCGACGGCAACCGCGACGGCAAGCTCGATGCGCGCGACTGGGACGTGTTTCGCGCCATGCTCGCCGCCGAGAACGGCCTGATGGCGATCAAGCTGGGCGGCGCGGGCGACATGACCGCCACGGCGGTGAAATGGAAGTACCTGCGCCCGGTGCCGCAGGTGCCGTCAACCGTGCTCTACCAGGGGGTGCTCTACATGGTGAACGACAGCGGCATTCTGCTCTCGTTCGATCCGAAGAGCGGCGCGGTGTTGAAGCAGGGCCGCCTCAAGGGCGCCATCGACAAGTACTTCGCCTCGCCGATCGGCGCCGACGGCAGGCTGTGGCTCGCCAGCCAGGATGGCACCATCTCGATCGTCACCGCCAAGGGCGACTGGGAAATGGTGCAGGTCAACACCCTGGACGATGAAGTGTTTGCGACCCCGGTGCCGGCCGATGGCGAGCTCTTTGTTCGAACGCGGAGCGCACTCTACAACTTCGTGAAATAGATGACCAAGTTCGCCGCCGCGCTGTCGTTGCTGCCACTGCTGGCGCTTGTCCTGAGCGAGCATCCGTCGGCAGACGGCCGAGGGACGCGAGTCGAAGGGCAACAGCCGCCGGTCGACCTGAGGAAGAACAACTTCCGCGCGGCCTCGGAGCTGGTCACCACGGCGGTGACCGTCCGGGACGCCGACGGCCGCCTGGTCACCACGCTGCAGCAGTCTGACTTCACCATCGAAGAAGACGGCGTCTCCCAGCCGATCACGCAGTTCACGAAAGAACGCGTGCCGGTCAGCCTGTCGCTGACGCTCGACATCAGCGACAGCATGCGCGGCCAGCGCATGGCCGACGCCCGTGGCGCGCTCGCCAACTTCCTCGACAAGCTGCTGGCGCCGGACGATGAGGCGGCGCTGCTCGGGTTCAATCACGAGGCGCGGATGCTGGGGCCGTGGACCACCGAGCGCGGCGGCATGCGCCTCAAGCTGGATGAGATCAGGCCGTCGGGCGGCACCGCGCTGTACGACGCCATCGACGTCTCGCTGCCGTTGTTCGAGTCGCGCCTGCATCCGCGCGCCGCGATCCTGCTGGTGTCTGACGGCGCAGACACCGCCAGCGACACCACGCCGACACAGCTCAAGCAGAAGCTGGTCCGCAGCGACGTCTTTCTCTACGCCATCGGCATCGATTCGCTCGACGCGCGCAACTCGACGCGCATCAACCCGTTCACACTGAACGAGCTCACCAGCCAGGGCGGCGGCTACACCGAGATCGTCCGCAGCGCCGCCGAACTCGGCCCGGCGACCGAACGCATCGCGGAGGAGTTGAATCACCAGTACATGATTGGCTACACGCCGGCAGCCCGCGGCAACGGCAGGCTCCACACAGTGCGGGTGAAGGTGTCGAACCCCAGCTATAAGGTCCGCGCCCGCCGCGGCGTCGTGCGGTGAGCGCCAATGCGGCTACACTGAAACAGGGTTGAGCGACGTGCCCGACGACGAACCACCACCCGCTACCGGCGAAACCGCCCTGGCGCGAGCCGAACGCCTGTTGCGGGAATCGATCGAGGCGCGCGAGCGCACCGAACGGATCCTGCGCGAGGCCGAGGAACGCCTGCAGCGCGCGGTCAGTGCCGGCAACGTCGGCCTGTGGGACTGGAACCTCCTCACCAACGAGGTCTATTTCTCGCCCGAATGGAAGCACCAGCTCGGGTATGCCGACGATGAGTTGCGCGGGCACGTCGACGAATGGCGCGATCGCCTGCACCCGGACGATGCGGCGGAGACGCTCGCGGCGGTCGCCTCCCACCTCGCCGCTCCTGACACCCCCTACGACCGCCAGTTCCGCCTGCGGCACAAGGACGGCAGCTACCGCACCATCCTGGCCCGCGGCCACGCCATCACCGACGACCGCGGCCGGCCCATTCGCATGCTGGGGTCGCACGTCGATGTCACCGACCGCGTCGCCATCGAAACGCAACTACGGCTGGCCCAGCGGATGGAGGGGGTGGGCCGGCTGGCCGGCGGCATCGCGCACGACTTCAACAACGCACTGACCGTGATCAACAACTACGCCGAGATGGTGATCGAGGGCCTGCCGGACGAGGGTCCGCAGTTGGACCGCGCCCTGACCATCCGCCGCGCCGGCGGCCGCGCGGCGCAGTTGACGCAGCAGTTGCTGGCCTTCAGCCGCCAGCAGACGCTCAAGCCGGTCCTGCTCGACCTGCGCGCGATCGTCGACGAGATGGCGCCCATGCTGCGGCGGCTGATCGGCGAGGACATCGAGCTGATCGCCGGCGGCGATGCCCGGCCGTCCTGCGTCAACGTCGATCCCAGCCAAATCGACCAGGTGATCATGAACCTGGTGGTGAACGCGCGCGATGCCATGCCCGATGGCGGCCGCCTGACCATTGCCGTGAGCGATAGCACGCTGGACGAATCGCACGACACCGACCGCGTACAGGTGCAGCCGGGCCCCTATGTCGAACTGCGCGTCAGCGACACCGGGACCGGGATGAGCGAGGCCACCCGCGACCGCATCTTCGATCCGTTCTTCACCACCAAGGGGATGGACAAGGGCACCGGGCTCGGCCTGCCCACCGTCTACGGCATCGTCAAGCAAAGCGGCGGCTACATCTTCGTCGACAGCACCGAAGGCCACGGCGCGACCTTCCGGATCTACCTGCCGGCGGTGGCCGGCGTGCCCGAGTCGCATCCGTCGATGACCGGGGGCGCGCCGCCGCGCGGCAACGAGACCCTGCTGATCGTGGAAGACGACAAGGACGTCCGCGTGCTCACCGCGCTGATCGCGACCGCCGCCGGCTACAAGGTCTTGACCGCGGCGAGCGGGCAGGACGCCTTGACGGCGGCGGCGAGCCTGGGCGAACCCGTCGACCTGGTCCTGACCGACGTCATCATGCCGGGCATGAGCGGCCGCCGCTTGTCCGAGCTGCTGACCGCGCAATGGCCGGCGACCCGGGTGCTGTTCATGTCGGGTTACATCGACGATCAGACGCGCATCATGGGACCGGGTGAGCAGTTCATCAGCAAGCCGTTCACCCGCAACGCGCTCCTCCGCAAGATCCGCGAATTGCTGGACGCGTGACCGGTCGGCGGCGCGGCGGCCGCGGCGTCGCCCGGTGAACCGCGCCGTGCTAGGCTACGGCCTATGCGCGCGACACTGCTGACCGTCACCCTGCTGGCCACGACACTCGGGGCGCAAGCCCCGGCGCAGCCCGACTGGGCCAAGGTGGAGGACGAGACCCTCCGCCACTTCCTCGCCATCATCAAGATGGACACCACCGACCCGCCGGGCGGCGAGAAGCCGGTGGTCGACTACATCAAGCAGGTGCTCGAGGCCGACGGCATCGCCGTCCAGACCTTCGCCATGGAGCCGAACCGGCCCAACCTGGTGGCGCGGATCAAGGGCAGCGGCAGGCAGCGGCCGCTGCTGCTGATGGGCCACAGCGATACCGTCAACGTCGACCCCAAGAAGTGGAGCCACCCGCCCTTCGGCGGCGTGCGCGACGGCGGCTACGTCTACGGCCGCGGCACAGTCGACGACAAGGACAACGTCGTCGCCAACGTGATGACCATGCTGATGCTGAAGCGGATGAACGTGAAGCTGGATCGCGACGTGATCCTGCTGATCGAGGCCGGCGAAGAGGGAACGTCGCGGCTCGGCATCCAGTTCATGGCCAACCAGCACTACCCCGAGATCGACGCCGAGTTCTGCTACGCGGAGGGCGGCGGCGTCACCCGCAGCGGCGGCGAAGTGAAGTACGCCCGGGTGCAGACGGTCGAGAAGATTCCGCGCGCGATCACGGTGACGGCGAAGGGCGTGGCCGGCCACGGCTCGGTGCCGCTCGAATCAAACGCCCTGGCCCACCTGGGCGAGGCGGTCGGCGCCATCGCCGCGTGGACGCCGCCCATGCGCATCAACGAAACCACCGCCGCCTACTTCAAGCGGCTGGCCACGGTGTCGACGCCCGAGGAGGCGGCGCGTTACCGCGATCTCCTGAGTCCGGACCCGAAGATCTCGGGACCGGCCGACGCCTACCTGCGCAAGAACGAGCCGAGCCACTGGTCGATGCTGCGCACGTCGCTGTCGCCGACGATGATCACGGGCGGCTATCGCACCAACGTGATTCCGTCCGAGGGCACCGCCAACATCGACACCCGCCTGGCGCCGGATGAGGACCCGATGAAGTTCCTCGAGCTCGTGAAGCAGGTGGTCAACGACCCGCAGGTCGAGGTCAGCTACGGCGCCCGCGACACGCGCCCGCCGACGCCCACGGCCAAGCTCGACTCCGACGCCTTCAAGGCGATCGAGTCCAACCTCACCAAGCACTACAAGGCAATCACGCTGCCGACCATGAGCACCGGCGCGACCGACATGGCGTTTCTCCGCCAGAAGGGCATGCAGTGCTACGGCATTGGCCCGGCGCTCGACATCGAAGACGGCCCGAAGGGCTTCGGCGCCCACAGCGACCAGGAGCGCATTCTCGAGAGCGAGCTCCATCGCTTCGTCCGCTTCACGTGGGATGCGGTCGTCGACCTCGCGCGCGCGAAATAGCCCGATGACGCCGCGCGCCACGGCGTTCACCGCCGGCGTGCTCCTCGGTGCGGTGCTGGCCGCGGCCGGGCTCTGGACGGTTCGTGAGTACCGCCGGCAGCATCAGTCGATCGACGATGCGGCGGCGGTGGAGGCGGGGGCGGCCGGCTTCACCTCGGTCAACGGCCTCAGCAGCGGCCTTGGGCCGGCCTTCAGCGGCACCAGCTGCGCGTCGTGCCACGCCATGCCCGCGATCGGCGGGTGGGGCACCACCACGATCCTTCGCGTCTCCCGGCGCACTGCCGACGGCACTTACCACCCATATGACGACGGTCCCGTCGTCGCGGCATTCTCGAACCCGGAGCACGAGTGCCAGCCCGTCATCCCGGATGACGCCAACGTCTTCTCGCGGCGCATCCCGATATCCACGTTCGGCTCGGGCCGGATTGACGCCATCGGCGATGAGCTGATCGTCGCGCTGGAAGATCCGGACGATCGCAACGGCGACGGCATTCGCGGCCGGGCGGCGCGCGTCAGCGATCGCGCGAGCGGCGGCACGCGGATTGGCCGCTTTGGCTGGAAGGCCCAGACCGCTTCCCTGCTGGCGTTCACGGCATTGGCTTATCAACAGGACCTCGGCATCACCAGCGACCTCTATCCCAGCGAACGCGTTATCGGGGTTTCCCGCGAGCAGCTCGAGAGGTGCGATACCGTGGCCGATCCTGAGGACCGGCGGCAGGAGTCCACCGGGGTGCGAGCGATCGACACGCTGGTCGCCTTCATGAAGTCGCTTCCCGAGCCGCAACCCGCGCCCGACACCGCCGACTCGCTGGCCGGACGCGGGCTCTTCGACAGCGCCGGCTGCGGCACCTGCCATCGCGCCCAGGTCGGTGACGTCCGTGCCTTCACGGATTTCCTGCTGCACGACATCGGCACCGGCGACGGTATTTCCGAAGGCGACGCCGGCCCGCACGAAATGCGAACCGCGGCGCTGTGGGGCATTCGCGATCGCCGGATGTATCTGCACGATGGATCGGCGTCGTCCATCGAACAGGCGATCGCGCGCCACGACGGCGAGGCCGCGGCAACGCGCGAGCGGTTCGCCGCCCTGCCGCTGGCGCAACAGCAGCAATTGGTCGCATTCGTGAGGAGCCGATGAGTCCTCGCCTCAGCTACCCTGACTCGCGCCCGGGCGAGGTCGTTGACGTGTACGGCGCCACCCCGGTCGCCGATCCGTACCGCTGGATGGAGGACCTGGAGTCTCCCGAGGTGGCCGCGTGGGTGGCCGCGCAGAACGCCGTGACCCGCGCGCACCTCGACCGCCTGCCGCATCGCGCCTCGCTCGTCGGCCGGCTCACCGGGCTCTGGGACTACTCGCGCACCAGCGTGCCGGTGATCGAAAGCGGCACCCTGTTCTATTCCCGCAACACCGGGCTGCAGCGGCAGGCCCCCGTTTACATGCGGCACGCGATCGGCGCCGGGCCGGTCATGGTGCTGGATCCCAACGCGCTGTCACCCGATGGATCGATTTCGCTGGCGCGCTACGCGCCGTCACCGGACGCGACGCTGCTCGCCTATGCCTGCGCCAAAGGCGGCGCGGATTGGGAGACCGTCCGCATCCGCGATCTGGCCACCGGCGGCGATCGCGACGACGAGGTGAACTGGGTTCGCTTCTCCGAGCTGTCGTGGACGCGCGACTCGCGCGGCTTCTTCTACTCTCGCTACCCCGAGCCGCCGTCACACAAGGTGCTGGAGGCGGCGTTGTCGGGCCAGGCGATCTTCTACCACCGCGTCGGCACGCCACAGTCTGAAGACGAACTGATCTATCAGCGGCTGGATCAACCCACCTGGATCGTGAACGGCACGGTGACCGAGAACGGCAGGTACCTCCTCATCCGCACCTACCGCGGCGCCGACAACAACAACCAGCTGCATTACCTGGCACTCGGCGACCGCTCGCGCCTCGCCGGCGACATCGTCCCGGTGGTCGAGACCGGCGATGCCGAGTACTCGCCGATCGGCGCCTGTGGGTCGCGGATCTACCTCCGCTGCGACAAGGACGCGCCGAACCGGCGCGTGATCGCGGTCGATCTCGAGAATCCCGATCCGGCCGCCTGGAAGGTCGTCGTCCCCGAACAGCCGCACGCCATCGAACACGCCGCCCTTGCCGGCGGGCGCCTGATCGTCCATTACCTGGAGGATGTCCGGAGCCGCCTGCGCGTCTTCGGCCTCGACGGCAACGCCGAGGGCGACCTCGCGCTGCCGGGCGTGGGCACCGTGTCGACGCTCGAAGGCCGGGCCGACACACCGGGCGTGTGGTTTGGCTTCAGCTCGCCGCTCGTGCCGGGCACTGTGTATCAATACGACCACGAGGCGCAGCGGCTGGCGCCGTTCGAACCGCCAGTGGCGCCAATCGACGCCGGCCAGTACGAGACGCGCGCGCTGTTTGCCAGGTCGAAGGACGGCACGCGCGTGCCCTTCTTCCTGACGGCGCGAAAAGGGATTGCCCTCGACGGCTCGCATCCCACCATGTTGTACGGCTACGGCGGCTTCTCGATCAGCGTGCTGCCCGCCTACCGCTCCGACGTGCCGGCGTGGCTTGAACTGGGCGGCATCTTCGTGACGGTCAACCTGCGGGGCGGTGCGGAGTACGGCGAGTCGTGGCACAAGGCCGGGTACCTCGACAAGAAGCAGAACGTGTTCGACGACTTCATTGCCGTCGCCGAACAACTCGTGCGCGAGAACTACACGCAACCGTCACGGCTGGGGATGATGGGCGGCTCGAACGGCGGCCTGCTGGTCGGCGCGGTCATGGAGCAGCGTCCGGACTTGTTTGCCGTGGCCATGCCGGCCGTGGGCGTCATGGACATGCTGCGCTATGACCGCTTCACCGGCGGCCGCCTCTGGGCGACCGAATACGGGTCGGCGACCGACCCGGCGCAGTTCGCGTACCTGATCAAGTACTCGCCGCTGCACAACTTGAACGCCGGCACATGCTATCCGGCCACGCTCGTCACCACCGCCGATCACGACGACCGGGTCGTGCCCAGCCACTCGTTCAAGTTCACGGCGGCGCTACAGGCCGCGCAGGGTTGCGACCGGCCGGCCTTGATCCGCGTCGAAACGCAGGGTTCGCACGGCTACCGGCCTACCGACAAGCTGATTGAAGAGAAGGCCGACCAGTGGGCGTTCGCCGCCGCCCACCTCGGTGCCGCTACGTCCGCGCCGGTCCGCGCATCGAGTTGAACAACTCGATGTGCGTGTCGACGACGCGCTTGCGCTCTTGTTCGTTGATGGTCAGTGTCCAGTCGTCCCGGATCGAGGTGCCGCCAAGGACAATACCGTCGGACCGCGGCATCATGTGAATGAAGCCGGCCTCGGGCGTCACCGGGGCGCGGGCGCCGCCACTCGTGGAATAGGCGATCTCCGGCTGCGGCACCAGCACGGTCAACTGGCCCTTCAAGGGCACCAACTCCGCATCGTTGAAGAGCGCCTTGGCACCGAGGCCGGTGCAGTTGAAGACCAGGCTCTCGCCGAGCGCCGCCACGTCGCGCGGGGTCTCGAACTTGCGGATCACCACCTTGCCGCCCCACAGCAGGAAGTCGTTCATCAGCGCGTCGAGGTAGATCGACGGCTCGATGCGCATCTCCGGCCGCTCGATCGCGAACTTGGTCGGGAAGGGATGCTCGCCCGGCTGCAGCAGCACGCGCGGGTTGGTGATGTCGTCAGGCATCAGGATGTTGCTGCCGCGCGCCGCCTGCTCGTTGTCGGTGGGCGCGTAGTTCATGATCCAGCCGATGCCGTACTTCGGCCCGGTCAGCAATTGCAGCCGCCGGTAGGCAATGCGCACGGCCTCGCGAAACTGCCCGTCCCACTCGGGCGTCCGGCTCTTGAAGTCGACCAGCCCCGACGTCGGCGTCCACCCGGCCAGCGACATGTTCGAGGTCGTGTCCGGCGGCACCGTCGCCGCGTAAATCGTCACCGCGAAGCCGCGGCGCTGCAACTCGCGGGCCGAGGTCAGGCCAACCACGCCCGAGCCCATGACCGCCGCCGTGCGCCCGTCGTGCGCAAGCGCCATGTCCGACGCCATGGAGGCGGTACCCCACGACAGCGACATGCCCGAGCCGCCGTGGCCGAAGTTGTGGATCAGGGTCTTGCCATCGAGCTTGTCGGCCTTGAGGACGAACCCCGACGGCCGGTGGGGGCGCAGCCCGATGGTGGTGCGAATCACGCGGTCCCAGGCCGCGTTAACATGCGGCAGGCGCACCGGCGGCCTTAGTGGCGCGGCGATGAGCGGTTTGGCCGCGCTTTTAGGCGCGCAGGCTTGGGTAGCGAGTCCGATTGCGCCCATGGCGCTGAATTTGAGAAGTGCTCTGCGATTCATGCGCCAGCATCATATCGGACTCGCGCCCGTTGCGCGCGGGGGGCTCGCGCCTTCCACCTTCGCGCGTCGCGCCTGCGGCGCTACGGCGGACAGGTCGGCGCTCGTGGGGGTCGCTCGCTCCGCTCGCATCCCGGGGCTCGCTAGGCTCGTGGGGAAGCACTCCCCCACGAGCGCCGTAAGGCGCGAGCCCCAACGACCCGCGCTAGTCGTCCCTCAGTACGACATTCGGGTCGACCCGCGACGCCCGCCACGCCGGGATCCAGCACGCCACCGCCGCCACCAGCGTAATCGTCGCAATCACCGCCACCATCGTCACCGGATCCGTCGGCTGCACGCCGAACAGGAGCGAGGCAATCAGCCGGTTGAGCGCAAACGCGCCGGCCAGGCCGGCGACGATGCCGATGGTGGTGAGCGTGAGGCCTTGCTTCATCACCTGCCCCAGGACGCTCGACTGATCGGCGCCAAGCGCCATGCGGATGCCGATTTCGCGGCGGCGCTCCGCCACCATGTACGACAGCACGCCGTAGGTGCCGATGGCCGCCAGCAACAGCGCCAGGCCGGCAAAGGCGCCCAGTAACTGCGCCAGCAGGCGCGGCCGCCTGATCGATTCCTCGAACACCGCGTTCATATCGCGCAGCCGGACGACGGGCACCGTCTGGTCGGCTTCGCGGACTACCCCCTCGATGGTCTGCGCCAGGGTCTGCGCGGGCAGCGTCGTGCGCAGCACCAGGTTCAGCGTGCCGGGCACGAAGTTGAAGGGCGGGGCCGCCACCGCGCCCTGGTCGATCAGCGAGTAGAACTCGTGGCCGGTCTTCTGATCGACGCCGCCCTGCTTCACGTCCTTGGCCACACCCACCACCGTGAACCAGGGCGCCTTGTCACCCAGGGGCGTACTCGGCCGCAGCCGCTGGCCGATCGGGTTCTGACCCTTCCAGAAGGTATTGACGAGGGTTTCGTTCACCACCGCGACCAGGCCGGGCGAGGCGGCATCGCTCGCCTGGAAGCCGCGGCCAGCGACAATGGGAATGCCCATGGTCTCGAAGTAGTCGGTCATGACCTGCTGGTAGTAGTCGATGTTCTCGAACGGTCCCTCCTCGGGCGCCGTGTAGTTGTCGATGTCGGTGTCGTTGGCGTTGAGCGGACGGTTTGGCGGCAGCCCCGACATGCCGCTGGCCGCCTGCACGCCCGGTATCGATCGCAGCTTCTCGGTCAGGCGCTGGTACATCTGGCCGCGGTTTATCGGCTGTGGGTAGTTGGCGGTCGGCAGCGTCAACGAGAACGTCACCAGCCGCGAGCGGTCGAAGCCGGAGTCGACGCTCGACAGGTTGTAGACGGTGCGCAGCAACAGGCCGGCGCCGATCACCAGCATCACCGCCAGCGCCACTTCCACCATTACCAGGCCGCGGCGGATGTGGTGGCGCGCGGCGCCGGTCGCGCCCTTGGCGCCGCCTTCCTTCAACGCCGTGACCAGGCCCTTGACCCGCGTATGCATGATCGGCGCGAGACCGAAGATCACGCCGGTCGCAATCGAGACCCCCAGCGTGAACAGCAGCACGATCGGATCGACCGTGACCTCGCTCGTGCGCGGCAGGCTCGTGGGATAGGCGCGGATCAACGCCGCCACACCCGCCTGTGCGAACACCAGGCCCAGCACGCCGCCGGCTATCGACAGCAGCACACCTTCGGTCATGAACTGCCGCAACAGCCGCCCGCGGCCGGCGCCGAGCGCGGTGCGAACGGCAAACTCGCGATGGCGGGTCTCGGCGCGCGCCAGCAGCAGGTTGGCCAGGTTGGCGCAGGCAATCAACAGCACAAAGCCGACGGCAGCCTGCAGGACCCAGATCGAGCGGCTCGCACTGCCGATTACTTCCTCCTGCACCGGCTTCATCTGCAGGATGTGGCCGAAGTTGGTCTTGCGTTCCTCGGCGGTCTTGGGCAGCGGCGCAAACACGTGGTTCTTCACGCCGACGCGATCGCCCCAGTTCTGGATCAGCGCCGCCAGTTCGGTCTGCGCGGCCTCGGGCGTCACGCCGTCCTTCAGGCGGCCGATCAGGTAGAGGAAGTGGCTGCCGCGGTTCTGGCGATTGCCGGGGTTGAGCCCCAGCGGGATCCAGATCTCGGTGCGGTTGTCCATGACGTCGGCGCCGGGCGGCATGATGCCGATCACTTCGCGGCGCAGTCCGTTGACTTCGATCAACTGGCCAACCATCGGCTGTCCGCCAAACGCCGACTGCCACAGTTCGTGCGACAGCAGGAGGACCGGCGGCAGTTGCTGCGGCGGCGCCCCGGGTTGCGGCGGCGGACCGGAGAGATCGGCCTCGCCCTTGCCGAACAGGCGGCCCTGCGCCGGCTGCACGCCGAGCGCCGCCATCAACTGGTCGTCAACCGATGCCGACCGCACCCGCATGGGGCGGTCGTCGGCGGTGAGGTTGACCTCGCCGGTGGTGAAGGCGCCGACCGCCGAGAACGACTGGTTCAGCTCGCGGAACTCGAAGTATTCAGGCGGCGACACCCAGAACTGCAAGAATCCGAAAGCGGGAAACTGAGTGGTGAGGTACATCAACTGTTCCGGCTGCGGATACCCCAGCGGCCGCAGGATCACGCCGTTGACGATCGAGAAGATGGCGGTGTTGGCGCCAATCCCCAGGGCCAGCGTGAGAATCGTGATGACTGTGAAGGCCGGTGCCCTTAGCAGGCTGCGGACGGAGTGACGAAGATCCTGGCGCAGGTTGTCCATGCCCATGGCGGATTTGACGGACGGGAACACCGCAGGGTTGCAGTATAAGTGTGGCCTTGAGTCGCCTTCTCCTGGCCGCGCTGATGTTCTCGGGTGCCTGGCACCCGCAGGCGGCGCGCGGCCCCGAGGCCCTGTCATCGGTCCCAGGTTTCTTTGATTTGGCTGTGACGGGCGGCACCGCCACTTTCGAACGGCTCGGCCTCGCGCCCGATGAACGCGGGGTCGCGCTGGCCATTCTTGCGCGCGAGCTGCACGGCCAGGGCACCGACCGCGGCGAGACGGGCCGCCTGCTGGCGTCGGTGTTCGGCCCTCCTGACGGCCCGGCTCCCGAGCCCGCGCCCGGCTCACAGCCCATTACCATTGCCGCGCCGCTCACCGCCGATCACTGGCGTGATGTGCTCGAACTGAAGGGCCACGCCGACCTGTTTCCGGCGCTGGTATCGAACCGGTCGGCATTGATCGTGAGCGCCGCCACGCTGGCCGCCGATCCATCTGTGCGCCGTCTGCTCGATCGCGATCGCGGGCTGCTGCGCTGGCTGGTGCGCAGCGCGCCCGGCGCCTTCCACACCGCCGGCCGTGGACTGCGGATTGAGAATGACCACATCGCCGTGCCCGGCGGCCTGGCGGCCGTGCCGATCTGGGAAGCCATCGTCGGCGAGAAGGTGACGCGGCCGCCGGAGTTCATCCGCGCGCTGGTGTCGCGCGAGGCCGGCCGGCTGGCCTGGTTCTACGGCGCCGCGGCGGCGATGAGCGCCGAACGCCTGGCCGCCGTGCTCGGCCCCGGCCCGCTCGAGGCGCAAATCGAACAGACGCGGGCGATGCTCGACGGATTTCGCACGGGCGACCAGAACTGGCGCATCGAGGAGCATCCCTTCCTGCGAGGCGTCGCCGACGCGTGGATGGTCACCTCGCAGATCGCGCTCGCTGGCAGCACGGTGTCGGCGCCCAACTGGCAGTGGCTGTGGGAAGCGGTCTTCGAGCGGTCGGACCTGTCACGCCGCGAGGCCGCGGCAATCAGGCGATCGCCGGGATCACCCGTGACCTTGGCCTGGCTCGCCGCCAAGCTCGCCTCGTCGCCGGCGCAGGAACGGCGCGAGCGATTCGAAAGCGTGCGGTTCGCGCAATTGGTGTTCGGCGACACGACTGACACCAATGCCACGGACGTGCTGATCGCGCTGGCCGGGTTTCGCCGTTACCACGCACTTCTCGTCACGCTGGATCGCATGGACATTCGCGCGCCGCGCACCTATGCGCGGGCCGTGGAGGTGGCTCGCCGCATCGACGATCGCCCGGGACGCGAACGCAAGCTGAACCTGATCGGGCTGCAGGGCGCGCTGGCGATTGTCGAGCGCGCGCGCATGTCGCGCGCGATCACCGCGGCAACCGCGGAGCAGCTGGTGCTCTCGCTTGCCGATGCGGTCGACCACGACGCGCCCCTCATGCCGGCCATCGCGCAGTGGCTCGCGACCACGCTGTCCGATGCGCTGCCCCGCCTCGTCCGCCCCGACCGTTGGACCGGACAGACGGCGTTCGAATCCAAGTTCCTGCAAGCCATGGCCGGACCAGCCGGCGAGACCGGCTTGCCAGCCGTCGAATGGGAAGGCCTGGAATACCGGCTCGACCTTGTCGCCGCCGAGCGCCAGCGGATCCTGGAGATTCGCGAGCAACTGGAATCGCCGGGGCTCGATGCGGCGATCGCCTCCCGGCAGCCGCAGCAGCTCGCCGACGCCCTGCTGGCCATCGCCTATGCCCCGGCGCTTGGCGATCCCGCCGGCCCGGCCCTGCTCGGCGCCGACATCATCACGCGGCACGACTTCGGCCTCGAGGCGCCGGCCGCCATCCGCCGCGCGGGCATGGCGTGGGCACTGCCGCGCGAGCACGTCGGCGACGGCTTGCCGTGGCGCGTGCAGGGCGCGCTGCTCGGCCTCGACCTCGGCTTGGCGCGGCTGTCGCTGCGCCGCCTGGCCGACAACGAGATGCCGGTCGAGCCAACCATCAACCTGAACGATCAGCTCACCATTGCCCGCTCCGTGCATGCCATCAACGCGCGCGATCTCACCGACGACCATCGCGACCGCATTGTCGCGGCGCTGGCGCGCGGACGCCGGCGGGTCGCGGACGCCGGCACCAACCCCGCGGCGCTGCTCGCGCTCGCCGTGGAGGTGGGCACGTCGTTCGCGGTGCGCGAGACGCTGGCGTGGACGGTGACGCGCTCACCCGAGTCCGTTCCCGCGATGTTCGGGATACGCGACCTGTTGTGGCTCGGCAAGCCCGACCTGGGCGCGGCCGAACTCGACCGCTGGGGGGTGTATGTCGAAGGGTTGAATGGCCGCCTCACGACCGCCATGCCGCCACCGGCGCCGTGGGAAGACTTTGGCGGCCGTCCCGACGGCGGGATCATGGGCACGCAGGCGCCGGACCTGATTCTGCGGCTGGTCGAAGAAACGGCCCGGCTCGGCCTTCCCGGCCGGCTCGTCCCGTCATTGCTGACGTTTGCGGCCCAGGACTACTGGCACGACGTCTCGGCGCGCTTCCCCGACGACTGGCCGGCCATGACGCGCCAGGCACTGGCGCTTTCGCCGTCGCGAGTAGAAGATTACGTGGCGGCGCTGGCCGGCAGCGGTCCGCTACGCACGCAGTGACAACGGTGTCTGACACCGGGGGCCTGCGGCCGGTGTCAGACACCTTTGACTGGTTGCCTTGCTATGGTTCGACTGCTCGTCTTTCTCACGGCGTTCTCGTTCGTTGCCTCGGCACAGGAACCGCCGGCCCCGCCACCGGGACTCGGGCTCCGCATCGTCTCGCCGGAGCCCGATTTCTATGTCAGCGGCACGACGCTGCTCAAAGCCGAGATTCTGCCGAAGATGCTCGCCACGCGGGTGGCGCAGTTGTTGTTCTTCGCCGACGGCAAACAGGTCTGCAACGTGCTCGATCCCATTGCCGCCGAATGCACGTGGGACGCCGGCGCCGACGTCAAGCCTCACGTCTTCCGCGTCGTCGCCAACCTGATCGGCGGCGGCCGCCTGGTGGCCAGCTCGCGGACCAGGGGGCTGGAGCAAGTCGAGAAGGTGAATGTCGAGGTCGTGCAGGTCACGGCGGTGGTGAGCGACCACAACCGCTTCGTGTCGGGCTTGCCGCCGACGGCGTTCCGGCTCATGGAAGACGGCGTGCCGCAGGTGATTGGCCACTTCTCGTCGGAGGGGTCGCCGCTCGAGATCGTGGTGGCCATCGACGTCAGCGAAAGCATGACGCCGGCAATGCCGCAGTTGAAGAACGCGGTGAAGAAGTTCCTCGGCGCACTTGGGCCGAAAGACCAGGTCACGCTGGTGGCGTTCAACGACAACATGTTCACGCTGACGCGCCGCGAGACCAGCGTGGCGCAGCGCACGCGCGCGGTCGATCGGCTGTCGCCGTGGGGCGGTACGGCGCTCTACGACGTGCTGGTGCGGGGCGTGCAGCAACTGTCCCGCGCCGCCGGCCGCCGCGTGCTGGTGGTGTTCAGCGACGGCGACGACCGGTCGAGCCACGCGACCATCAACGCAGTGGAAAGGGCCGTGCGCGCCAACGACGCCACGCTGTTCATGGTCGCGCTCGGGCGGGGCGTGCGCGAGGCGCAGCTCAAGTCGGGCATCGAACGGCTGGTCAACCTGAGCGGCGGACGCGCGCTGTTCGTCGACCGCAGCGATCAGCTCGACCAGCCCTTCGCGGAGATCCTCGAGGAACTCTCGAACCAGTACATGCTCGGCTACGAGTCGACCAATCCCAGGCGGGATGGCAGGTGGCGCGAGGTGAAAATCGAGATTCCTGGCACCGATTTCTCGGTGCGCGCGCGGCAGGGCTACCGCGCGCCGGGGTCCTAATGAAGCATTCCGTTAGACGGCACGCGCCGGCCGGGGTCGTGGCGACACTGCTTGCGGCCGCGACGCTGACGGCCCAACAACCGCAACAGGCACCACCGCGGCCGACGTTCGAAACCAAGACCGAGCTGGTGCTCGTCGACGTCAACGTCGTCGATCGCGAGGCCCGGCCGGTGCCGACCTTGACGGCGGCCGACTTCGAACTACAGGTCAACGGCCAGCCGCGGCCGATCGAGTCGGTGCAGTTCATTTCAACCGCGCCGACCAATACCACGCCGGCGACGCCGCGCGAGACCGCCTACTCGGCCAACGACACGGCCACCACCGGACGCCTGCTCCTGTTCGTCGTCGACGAGGGCAACCTTCGCGTCGGGGCGTCGCGCTCGGTGCTGCGCACCGCGCAGACGTTGTTCGACCGCCTGGCGCCCGGCGACATGGTGGGCCTGGCGCGGGTGCCGACGGGGGTCGGCAACGTCGAGTTCACCACCGATCGCAAGCGGGTGACCGACGCGCTGCTGAAGATCGGCGGCAGCGTCTCCAATCGCGTCGGCATGACCAAGGTGAACATCAGCGAGGCCTGGGCGCTCGATAACAACGACACCGCGACGTGGCAGCAGGCCATCGACCGCGAGTGCGCGGGCGAGACCGGCCCCGGGCTCGATGCCTGCGCCGGCGCCGTCGAGGCCGATGGCCGCAGCATGCTGCTCGATGCCAGCGGACGGACGCGCCAGACCATTGCCGCGCTCGAAGGGCTGCTGGGCGGCCTGGCGCAGCTCAAGACGCCGATCAACATCGTGATGATCTCCGAGGGCATGTTCGTGGCCCGCGACCGGCAGAACATGCGCGAGATCGGCCGCCGCGCCGCCGAGGCGCGCGCCACCATCCACATCATCCGCCCGGGCCAGTCGTACTTCGACGTCGACAACAACTCGGCGCCAGGCGTGTCGCGCTTCTTCGACGACGGCCTGCTGGCGGAGGGGCTCGAGCACCTGGCGGAACAGACCCGCGGCACGCTGGCGACCGTGAACGCGTCGGCCAACAGCGCGTTCGATCGGCTGGGCCGCGAGCTATCGGGATACTACCTGCTCGGCTTCGAGCCCAACGACGCCGACCGGCGCGGCAAGGAGCATCGCATCAGGGTCCAGGTCAAGCCGCGCGGACTCACCGTGCGGGCGCGGCCGACCTTCGTCTTGCGCGAGACCGACACCGTCCCGGCCACCGCCACGGCGGCGATCACGCCGATGGAGCAGGTGGCCGAAGTACTGCGGCAGCCGCTGCCCAGCCGCGGACTGCCCATGCGCGTGGCGAGCTACACCAACATCGACGGCGGCAGCGCCAAGGTGCGCGTCGTGATCAGCGCGGAGTTTGGCGACCCGGCCAGCACGCCGCTGGAACTGCCGATTGGCATCGTCGTGCTCGACAAGAACGACCGGGCCGTCTTCAACCGCGCCGGCTTGACGACGGTGGCGCCGGCGAGCGTGCGCGGCCCATCACCGCGGCTCATCCTGACCTCGCTGCTGCTCGACCCGGGCGAGTACACGCTGCGCGTCGCGGCGGTCGACGAGAAGGGCCGTGCCGGCAGCGTCCACCACACCATCAACGCCCGGCTGACCCGGGCGGGCGGCGGCCTCAGCGTATCGGACCTGATGCTGGTGCCGCAGCCGCCGAACGGCGGCGAGCTGCCGCGGCCGCGGCCCACGGGCATCATCGACACCGAGACGCTGACCGCGATGATCGAGGTCGGCGGCGGCGACGCCAACCTGCTGACCCGGTCGCGGGCGACGATCGAGATCGCGGATGCCGAGAACGGCAGCGCGCTGGTCAGCGTCGAGGCGCGGCAGGCCATGCGCGCGAATAACCTGCGCGCCTTTGCCGCGACGCTGCGGCTGGGCGTGCTGCCACCGGGCGAGTACATCGCGCGCGCCATTCTCAAGGCGCCGGGCCAGCCCGAACTCCGGCTGTCGCGCCCGTTCCTGATGGCGCCGGTCGCGGCCGAGACCACCGCCATCTCGATCGACACGCGCGTGCCGCTGGATCCGGATGCGCCGCCGGCGCCGCTGGCCGAAGTGAAGATCTTTGCCCCGGTGCCGCGCTTCGTGCGCGAGAACGTGTTGATCCCGGGTGTCGTCACGCCGTTCCTCGACGGGCTCGCCGCGCTGCACCCGCCGTCGCCCGCGGTCGAAGAGCTGATCGAGAAGGCGCGCCGCGGCCAGTTCGTGCCGGGCACCGAAGCGGGCAATACGCCGGACGATGAGCTCAACCTCGCGTTCCTGCGGGGCCTCGACGCGCTCAACAAGGGCGAGGTGCCGCAAGCGGCCGCCTGGTTCCAGCAGACCCTGAAGGGCGCGTCCGACTTCCTGGGCGCCGCGTTTTACCTGGGCGCCACCCACGCCGCGCTCGGCCGCGACAAGGAAGCCATCGGCGCGTGGCAGATGGCACTGCTCAGCGAGAACCCCGCCGCCGTGTATCCGGTGCTGGTGGACGCGCTGCTGCGCATGGGCGATGGCCGGCAGGCGGTCGACCTGCTCGAAGAGGCGCCGTCGGCGTGGGGCAACGACAGCGACCGCATTCGCCGCGAGGCCACCGCCCTGGCCATGCTGGGCGATTACGGCGGGGCGTTGCCGAAGTTGATCGACCTGCTGGACAACACGAAGAACGACGATCAGCCGCTGTTGTTCATCGCCATCCAGGTGCTCTACCGCATGCACGGGCAGGACAAGGGACTGAGCCCGGACAACCTCGCCCGCTTCCGCAACTACGTCGAACGTCACCAGAAACTCGGCGGTCCCGATCGGGCCATCGTCGAGACGTGGCGGCGATTCGTGCTTCGTTAGGGCTGGTGGGGCTGGTAGGACGGCGTAGGGCCAGTGTAACAGTCAACGAGCCTGTCGCCGCACCCGCCCTACCCGCCTTACCCGCCCTCTCGTAACACCTGGATCGGGTCGGTCTGCGCGACGCGCCGCGCGGGCGCGGCGCAAGCCAGCACACCGGCGGCCAGCAGGAACGCCGGGCCAGCGGCAAAACTGATCCAGTCGCCTGCCGGCACGCCGTACAAGAAGGGCGCGAGGTTACTGGCCAGCGCCATCGACAAGGCAATGCCCGTGGCCACGCCGAGGATCATCGCGATCGAGACCTGCTTCAGGGCGACGGCGACCACCGCCGGCCGGCTCGCGCCGAGCGCCGAGCGCACGGCCAGCTCCCGCGAACGCTGCGCCACGCCGTGCGACAGCACGCCGTAGAGCCCGGCGCCGGCAATGAGCAGGGCGGCCAGTGCGAACCCGGCCAGCAACACCGCGTACACCTTGGGCCGCGACACGCTCTGCCCCACACGCTGATCCATCGACATCACGGCGTCGAGCGCAATCCCCGGATCCTCCTCGCGCATCACCGTGCGCAGCGTCTCGACATACGCCGCGGGATCGCCGGCGGTCCTGACCACGACAATCGACGACGCGCCCTGCTGCGAGGCCTCGGTCATCTGCGCCAGGGCCACGAACATCTCGGGCTGGTCGGGAGCATCGATCGCGTCCTGCCGCAGGTCGTCGGTTACGCCAACCACGGTCGCGTCGCCACTGTAGGCAGTGCCCGACACCGCGTGGCTGCCAAGTGACGCGCCAATCGCCCGTTCGATCGGCACGTCATCAAGATACTTGCGGACGAACGATCGATTGACCACGACCGCCGTTGCCGAGCCGGCCACGTCGGTCCCGGCAATCGGCCGTCCGGCGCGAATGCGGACCCCGAGCGCGCCGAAATAGTCGGGCGTCACCAGGCGGCGAATCGACTCGGCCTGCACCTCGCCGCTGCCAAACGGTGACCGCAGCGTGAACGAGGTGTAGCCGCCCGCCGACATCAGCGGCACGCCGGTGCTGAACGCGGCGTGGGTGATACCGGGCCGCGACTTGAGGCGTGCCACGATTCGCGCGCGCGCCTGCTGCCGCCGCTCGAACGAGTAGCCGCCGGGAAAGGGCACGGTCGCCGTCAGCACGTTCGTCGGGTCGTAGCCGCGATCGGCGGTCATGGTGGCCATGAAGCTGCGCGTCAGCAGCATGCCGCCGATGATCAGCACGCTCGTCACCGCCACCTGGCTGCCGGCAATCAGCAGACGGGCCGTCGCCAGCCGGCCGCGGCCGGCGCCGGCCGATCCCAGGCTGCCCTCGGACATCGCCCGCGCCAGGTCGAGGCGCCGCGCGAACAGCATGGGGAGGACACCGGCGGCCAGGCTGGCAATGACCGACAACACCACGGCGACGATCAGCACCCGCCCGTCAATGGCGATGGCGTCGGCGCGGGGAAACCCGGCCGGCAGTATCGACGGCAACACGCGGTGCAGCGCGATGGTCAGCCCGAGCCCAAGAACCGCGCCGCTCACGCCGATCAGCGTGTTCTCGATCAGCAACTGACGCGACAGGCGGCCGATGCCGGCGCCCAACGCCGCGCGAATGGTCAGCTCTCGCTGCCGCACGGTGGCGCGGGCCACCTGCATGTTTGCCACGTTGCCGATGGCGCTGGCGAACAGCAGGACCGACGCGATCAGCAGGATGATGATCGCCGGCCGCACTTCGGCGGTGGCCGCCTCGTTCACGTCGGTAACGGCGATCTGGATTGGGCTCGCGGCGCCGAACAGCGCCATGCCGACGGGGCCGGCATCGGGCGCAGTGGTAGCTCGCGCCGTGCCTTCGGCGGCGGCCTGCGCAGTGGTCACGCCGGGCTTGAGCCTGGCAATCGCGCGGATGATCGTTCCGCGCTTGACGCCGCCGGGGCCATCGACCGGAGGCAGCTCGGTCGGCAGCCACAGTTGTGTTTCTCCGGTCGGAAAGACAAAGCCCGCGGGCATGATGCCCACCACGGTGTAGGACGCGCCATCGAGCGCGATTGACTGGCCGACAATGTCTTCGCGCGATCCGAACTGGCGTTGCCACATTCCGTGCGACAGGATCGCGACGCCGGGCTGGCCCTGCCGCCCCTCGCCCGCGGCGAACGTGCGGCCGCGAATGGGCTGCGCGCGCAGCAGGTCGAACATCGCCGGGGTGACCGACGTCACCGGCACGCGCGTCGCGTCGCCGGCGCCGGTCAGGGTCACCGTGCCGGCGCGCCAGGCCGCGAGGCCCTCGATCGTCTGCGGCGATTCGCTCCAGGCCAGGAACGTGCCGTTCATCACGGTGCCGGGCACCCGCCCTTCGCGGCCGCCGCGCGATTCGACGATCTGCACCAGCCCGTCGCCGCTCGCCCACGGCAACGGCCGCAGCAGCACGCCGTTGGCGACGCTGAACAACGTGGTCACGGCGCCCACGCCAAGGGCGATGGTCAGGATCGTCACCACGCCGTGGCCGGGACGCGATCGCAGCAGGCGCCACGCGTAGGTGGCATCCGCGAGCGAGCCGGCGGCGAAGCCGCGCGATGCCGCGGGCGGGACCACGGCGGGAGCGCGGCGGACCTGGCGGCGGAGTGCGGATGGATCGGCGACCCAGCCGCGGATCAGGGTCTCGACCGCCAGATTCGCCTCAGCGTCGCCGTGTCCCTCGGCGCGCGACGACTCGTACGCGCTCTCGGCGTGTTGCGCGAGTTCCTCGACGACATCCTCGTCGAGCGGGTGACCGGCGGCCGTGAACGCCGAGCGAATCCGCGCGCTGAAACTACGCATGGCGCACTCCTGCGACGCGGGTCAGCGCCGCCGAAAACGTCTCCCACACCGACCGTTGCTTCGCGAGCACGCCGCGGCCGCCCGGCGTGAGCCGGTAGTAGCGCCGCCGGCGCGTGCCGGGCTTCTCGACCCAGCGGCCTTCGATCAATCCCTTGTGTTCGAGGCGATACAACGTGGGATAGAGCGAGGTAGCGTGAAAGGTGATGGCGCCGTCGCTACGTTCGGCGATCAACTGGCCGATCTGGTAGCCGTGGCGCTCCTGCTCTTCGAGTAGCGCCAGAATCAGCAGTTCGGCGCTGCCACGCTTGAGCTCGCGCTCAAGGGAAGTCATGCCCATATATGGCTATGATTAATATCACTAAGCTACTGTAATATCAATGCTTATCGTCCTGACACAACTATTACAGTGCGCGGATGGGGGGCCTGCTAGTGTCTCTGCATCATGATTCCTGTGACCGAGATTTATGGCCGCAAGGCCGCCAAAGGCATTAACTGGATCACCTTCATTGCGATGACGGCGTTCCACATCGGCGCCGTCGCGGCGTTCTGGTACATCGACTTCGGCGCCATCATGGCGGCGGTCATCCTGTGGTGGGTCGCCGGCTCGCTCGGCATCGGCATGGCGTATCACCGCCTGCTGACGCACCGCGGCTACAAGACGCCCAAGTGGATGGAGTACTTCCTCACCACCTGCGCCACGCTGGCGCTCGAGGGCGGACCCATTTTCTGGGTGGCCACGCATCGCATTCACCACCAGTACTCGGATCAGGAAGGCGATCCGCACACGCCGAAAGAAGGCGCGTTCTGGGCGCACATGGGCTGGATCCTGATGGGCAAGGGCATGCACCACGACACCGAGGTGCTGAAGCGCTACGCACCGGATCTCTGCAAGGATCCGTTCCATGTCTTCATGAGCAAGTGGCACTGGGTGACGCAGGTGGTCGTCGGCCTCGGCCTGCTCGCCTTTGGCGGCATTCCGTATGTCCTCTGGGGCACGTTCTTCCGCACCACCTTCCTGCTGCACGCCACCTGGCTGGTGAACTCGGCCACCCACCTCTGGGGTTCGCGCCGCTTCCAGACCAAGGATGACTCGCGCAACACCTGGTGGGTGGCGCTGCTCTCGTTCGGCGAGGGCTGGCACAACAACCACCACGCCCACCCGGTGTCGGCACGCCACGGCCTGGCCTGGTACGAGTTCGACATGAACTGGATTGCCATCAGCCTGATGAAGTCGGTTGGCCTGGCCTGGGACGTCAAGGTCGCCAAGGTACGGCAGGAGCTGGAAGAAGAAGCCGCCTAGGCCAACGCCCGCGCGACCGCCGTCGCGCGTTGGCCATAAGATAGGCCTGTGACCAGGCGTCAGACGGCCTCGATCGTCTTCGTCGTCCTCTGCGTCGTTCTCGTCGCGGCGGCGGTCACGCTCAACATCGGCTGGATTCTCGTGAACGGGCGGCGCCTGGCGCCGCTCGTTCTCGGCGTCACCACCTTCGCCCTGATCATCGCCGGCCTCATCGTCTACACGGTGTTCCTGGTCCGCGAGATGGGCATTACCGAACAACAAGACAGCTTCCTCAACTCGGTCACGCACGAGTTGAAGACCCCGATTGCCTCGATCCGGCTGTACCTGGAGACGCTGCAATCGCGCGAGGTCGGCGACGCGCAGCGCAAGGAGTTCTACCGCATCATGCTGCAGGACGCCGACCGGCTGCAGCACACGGTGGAACAGGTACTGCGGGCCGGCCATGCCCGGCAGAAGCGCAAGCTCGATCATCGCGCGCCGGTGGACCTGCTCTGGCTGGTGCAGGAGTGCATCGACACCGCGCGCACCCGCCACAACCTGCCGGCCGGCGCGGTCACGCTCGCCGAGTACGATCCCAACACGCTGCTGGTCGTCGACGGTGACGTGGAACAGTTGCGGACCGCGATTGCCAACCTGCTCGACAACGCCGTGAAGTATTCCGCCGATACGCCGCAGGTCACGGTCCAGGCCGTTGGCGCCACCCCGGACACGGCGTGGGTGCGCGTGAAAGACAGCGGCGTGGGTATTCCGCGGGCGCAACTCGGGCGCATCTTCAGTCGCTTCTACCGCTTCCAGCCGCAGGGCTTCAAGGTCAAGGGCACCGGCCTCGGCCTCTACATCGTCCGCTCGATCGCCAAGGCCCACGGCGGCCGGGTGTTCGCGGAAAGCACTGGCGAGGGCAAGGGCGCGACCTTCACACTGGAGCTGCCGCGCACGAAAATGGCACCTGCCCTGAGCGAGCTGACCAGCGGCGAAGGCGCGGGAAAGCGAGTCGAAGGGTGAGTCGAATCCTGATTGTCGAAGACGAAGCGCACCTGGCTGACGGGCTGCGATTCAACCTCGAGGCCGAGGGGCACACGGTCGACATCGACGGCGACGGCCAGGCCGCGCTCGATCGGCTGCTCGCCAACCGCTCGGCGCACGACGCGGTGGTGCTCGACGTGATGCTCCCTGGGTTAAACGGTTTCGAGGTGGTGAAGCGGCTCCGCGAGGCGGGCCACTTCGTGCCGGTGCTGATGCTGACGGCGCGCAGCCGGCCTGCTGACGTGCTGCAAGGCTTCGAAGCCGGGGCCGACGACTACCTGCCAAAGCCGTTCGAACTGCAGATCCTGCTGGCACGGCTGCGTGGGTTGCTGCGGCGGCGCCAGTGGATGCAGCAGGATCAGCACGAACACGAACAGTTGGCGTTCGCGGGTCGGACGCTGGATCTCGAGGCGCTGGAGCTGCGGGTGGGCGACAAGGCGTACCAGTTGACGCAGATGGAATGCGACCTGCTGCAGTACCTGGTGCGCAACGCCGGGCGGCCGGTCTCGCGCAAGGCCATCCTCGAAGAAGTGTGGGACCTGCACGAGGACACCGACACCCGCGCCATCGACAACTTCATCGTCCGGCTGCGGCGGTACCTGGAAACGGATCCGACCAAGCCGAGGCACCTGCTGACGGTGCGTGGCGTCGGATACAAGTTCGTGGAGTAACGGTGTCAGACACCATTCCAAGAATTGCGTACGTCGGGAGTTGGGGAGAAGTACGCAATT
>ERZ1292640.880-Hain-H43-02um-R1-880-length-24933-cov-7_pt1 | contig 24933 bp, 25 predicted proteins | sample MGYA00564404_ERZ1292640 | MGnify/ENA primary metagenome ERZ1292640 (study PRJEB36523, sample SAMEA6512636) | groundwater metagenome | collected 2019-01-08 | study: AquaDiva: Metagenomics assemblies of 32 groundwater samples | reverse complement strand
TCAAATAAAATCCGAAAAGCGGGATGCCGTACAGCGGCAAATGCGGAGCGGGCTGGCATGAGCCTTCGGCTCAGATGGCTCAATCATTCAATGGTTCATCACCTTCTCGAGATAGTCAAGAAACCGTTCCGTGGCCCCGATGTTTTCCTTCACAAGTCGCAAAGACTCCGCGCCTGCCTTTGAACGTGCTTTCTTGTCGTTCAGCATCTTTCTAAGGTGTGTGTAACACTCTTCCTGGCTTGTCACAACGAAACTCCCGCCCCGCCTTGCAAGCTCTGTAGCCTCTCGCGAATTCTGATGCTTTGGCCCATAGAGCACCGGAATGCCGTACACCGCGGGCTCAAGGACGTTGTGGATTCCCTGCCGGAAACTTCCACCCACATATGCCACATCCGCATACTGGTACAGAGCCATCAGAATCCCTATGCCATCAACCAGGATGACGTTTTCAGCCGAGTAGTCATTCAGGTCGGAGAAGCGGATCGAGCGGAGTGAATAGTTCAGCGCAAGCTCCAAGCGCTCCAGCGTCTCGATCGTCGGTTCGTGTGGGACGAGGATCATCAGCGCGTTGGAGTCATGTTGGGCGATTCGCCGGAATGCAGGCAGCACGACTGCTTCATCTTCATCCCAACTGCTTCCCACGACGAAGACCTTCTTCCGTTTCAGCATATCCGGCGGGATCAGATGTTTCGATCGGGCCTCTTCGCTTCGCTGCCACACTTGGTCGTATCGGGTTTCGCCGATGACATGAAGTTCCGGTTGTGTCAGCTGGAACTTCTGAAATGCGTCGGCGTCAGCCTGAGAGACGGTCAGGATCGACGTGACGCTTTCGTACACCTGGCGATGAAAGTTTCTCAGAATTGGGTAGAGCCGTGACGAATCCTTTCGCAGGGTCGCGTTGGCGATGAACGTCGGGATATTGCGCCTCCGAAGTTCCCACACGTGATTGGGCCAGATGTCGTATCGAACCATAATGGCTGCCGACGGGCGGATGAGTTCGAGGAATCGGCGGGCGTTCGAACGAGTGTCGAAAGGAATGTAGGTGATGAGCGTCGCGAGCTTGTAATTCCGCGAGTGCTCGTACCCGGATGGGGAAAAAAAGGTCACGATGATATCAAGGTCATCGTACTTTCGATGGAGCGCCGCGATGATCGGCTTTGCCTGTTCAAATTCTCCCATTGACGAAGAGTGAAACCAGATGCGTTGGCTCTTCGCGAGCTTCTGGATATCCACCTCAAGCCGCTGCAGCAATCCGCGTCGACCGCGAATTCCTCGCCGAATCTTCCGGTTGACAAGAGCACCGACTTGGAGGAGCAGCCAGAAGAGAGGAATGGCGATGAAGTTGTAGACCAGGTGCCAGAAGCGTTGCATCAGCTCATCAGCCTCTTCAGCAGGGCCATGAAGTCATGCGTGAAGTTCTGTAGCTCCTCTTCTGCACGGGATGGGCTCGAGTTGTCTCAACGAGATACTGTTTCCTCTTCCGCAAGTATTGTGGCATTACCTTGGGCCTTTCTTGCGAGTCAAAAGAATCCTTCCTATTTGTATGAACCGGAGGAGCTTGGTTGTAACCAAGACGCACAGACGAAGGAAGTACAGCGCTGTAAATGATTGTTGGAAACGAGAAGGCCGTGCTATTGTAGAGAGATTTTGTCCGAAAAGCAAGGAAGAGACTTTCTTGACTAAGTGAACGAATCTTGCTATTATTGTTCTGCTTGTAGTTAGCGCTCTCTCAACGTTGAAGGAACTTGATGGCCATGACGAATCGGCTGCTTGAAGCGCTGCGAGCCTCAATGGTGTTCAAAGGGCTCAGCGACCAGGACTTGCAGACGATTGCACCCCTCCTGAAAGAAGAGTCCTATCCTGCCGGAACAGTTCTCATGGACATCGATGCCCCCGCCGATAAGGTATTCCTCATCGGGAAAGGGAAGGTCAAGATTTCCCGGCCAACGGCCTACGGCGAGGAGACCACGCTCAATATTCTTGAGGCAGGCAATATCGTTGGTGAACTTGGCGTTGTCGACGATCAAGGGCGCTCCGCCCGTGCCACATGTTCCGAACCCACCACCGTCTTTGTTTTTTCGATTAAAAGCTTCGAAGAAGTTCTTGCCGGGAACATCACTGTGGTAACGAATTTGATGCGCGAGCTGACAGGTCGCCTGCGCCGAGCGAACGACAATATCGTACATCAGCTCGACGCACAGCACCACGCCACAGAGATCCGGCTGGGCAAGCTTCATAAGCTGATCGAGGCGAGTAAGATTGTCAATTCGACACTGGATCTCGAGAAGCTGCTCGGTTTGATTCTCGATTCTGCAGTGAAGAGCACAGATGCAGACCGGGGAACCGTATATGTGGTGGACAGCATCAAGCAAGAGTTGTGGTCGAGGGTTCTACAGGGGGACAATATGGTGGAAATCCGTCTCCCCATCGGGAAAGGGATTGCCGGCTATGTCGCTCAGACGGGGGAAACCATCAACATCCCCGACGCGTACAACGATCCGCGCTTCAATCCCGAGGTCGATAAACGGAGCGGCTATCGGACGCGGAATATGTTGTGTATGCCGATGCGGAACAAGGATGGAACGATCATCGGCGTTTTCCAGCTGCTCAATAAGAAAGAGGGCGCGTTCACCGCTGACGATGAGCAATTCATCGATGCATTTTCCACCCACGCCTCCATTGCTGTAGAGAATGCACGTATGGCCCAGGAGATGGTGGCCAACGAACGCTTGTCTGCAGTCGGACGGATGGCGAGCACCATTATCCACGACATCAAGAATCCTATGGGCACATTGCGTGTCTATGCGCAAGTGATGAAGAAAAAATCTGGGAACGAAGAGTCGGCAAAGCTCGCCGACGAGATGATCCGCCAGGTGGATCGGTTCGTGAACATGACACAGGAGATCTTGGACTTTACGCGAGGCGTTAGCTCGATCAATATTCAGGAGCTTGACTTCGTCGAGGTGATGGGTAGTGTACTGGACTTCATCGAGAAAGATCTAACCAAGAACAACGTGCAGCTGGTCCGCAATGCGCAGTTCAAGGGCAACGTGAAAATGGATCAGGACAAGATCGTGCGGGTGTTCTACAACATCGCCAGCAATGCGCGCGACGCCATGCCAGAGGGTGGATCGCTCACCGTGTCTACCGCGTCCAGCAATGGGTACGTCAAGATCGAGTTCACCGACACGGGAACGGGTATGCCGGAAGAAGTGAAACGAAAGATCTTCGAACCGTTCATGTCGTACGGGAAGAAGCATGGCACGGGCCTCGGCATGGCTATCGTCAAGAAAGTCATTGATGACCACAAGGGTAAGATCGAGATCGATAGTGAGTTAGGGAAAGGCACGACGATTCGCATCTTCCTTCCTGTTGCGTAACACAATCCTGGCACCAGAGCGTGCCACTCCTCCACACGGCATTGCCTCTCTCTCCTCTATGAAAATCCACGCCGGAAATGGTGAAATCGCCGTTGTGCAAGGGGACATCACCGCACAAGAAACCGACGCCATTGTGAATGCAGCAAACAATCACCTCTGGATGGGTGCCGGTGTCGCGGGTGCCATCAAGCGGAAGGGCGGGGTTCAAATCGAGCAGGAGGCGGTGGAGCAGGGACCCATTGAGGTGGGGCAGGCAGTCCTAACCTCTGCCGGATCGCTGAAGGCCAAGCACGTCATCCACGCGGCTGTGATGGGTCAGGACCTTCACACCGATGCTGATTTCATCAAGAAAGCAACGCAAAGTAGCCTCGTGCTCGCCGAACAACAAGGTCTTTCCTCAATCTCCTTCCCCGCACTTGGAACTGGAGTCGGAGGCTTCTCCATGCATCATTGTGCAAGCCTCATGATTGCGACGGCCATCGACTTTCTGCTGAAAGCAGAGAAACTCCGTGAGGTCCGCTTTGTCCTCTTCGACGCAGAGGCAAAGGAGATTTTTGAGCAAGAGCTCAAGCTCCGGTTCACCGCACGCAGCCGCTAACCAGCGAGTGTGGCATCAGGTGTGTCCAGATAGGCGATGTGCCGCGTTTGCCGACCTTGTCTGTCCCGCATTCGCACATGCATGAAATCCATAGCATCCTTCATCAGGATAAGGAGTCCCATATGTCATCTGAATCATCGCCCGAACGGCAGACGATGAGGAAACGTCTCGCACGGTGGAGAGAGTTTTTCTTCGCACAGAAGTATCGGTTTGATCTTGGTCAGTCATTCCTCGTGATCGTAAACTTCACGCTCCTCATCATCGCAGCGAGCGACAAGCTTCAGATCTTCTTTGGTGTGCCCCGTCTGCGATCACTGTTGGTCGTGATTGTGCCGCTAGGGTTTATCGGTGTTTGGATCTTCGGTTATTTTATGGACAATATTGTGCGCGCAGCGCAAATGTCCGAACGGCAGTCCGTCAAGCGGAGTGAAGTGTGGGCCCACCACAACGAGCAAATGGACCGCATCGAGCAAGAGCTGAAGGAGCTCAAGGAAATGCTGAAAAAGGATGGGGGCGTGTAGTGCGCACGATCGCTAGAGTTCTCTCTACGCTGCTGCTAATTTTGGATGAGTGCGAAGGCGATCTCAGCGGATTTTAGGAGATCTTCGATGAGCACGAACTCTTCGAACGTGTGAGGCTTTTGAGCACCGATCCCTAGGTTGACCGCAGGGAGCCCCTTGGCGTTGTAGATGTTTGCGTCGCTTCCTCCCGTGTACCGAATTGGCTGGGGGCTTAGACCGACATAATTCAAAGCTCTTTCAACTTCCCGGATGATTGGTGCATCCTGGGAGTGAACGTAGGGTTCGAAGTCAACCTTGCGCTCAAAGATGAGCTTTCCTTCTCTGTCCAGCGATTGCGACAGAGTTCTCTCGATCAGTTGTAGCTGCTCCTGGATGCGCGCCGGAGAGAACGATCGAACCTCTCCGTGAATGTCAACTCTGTCGGGAACGACGTTGGTTGCCTCACCCCCCGATATTTTTCCGATATTGACCGTCAAATCCTGATCAATCCTTCCGAGCTGAAGCTTTGCGATGCCGGCACTGGCCAGAGCGATCGCATTGATCCCTTCTTCGGGAGCAACACCGGCATGAGCAGCTTTGCCGATAAATCGCGCGTTGAAGAACGAAAGACCCACGCAATCTTTGATATACACACCGGGTCGTTTCGAGCAGTCGAACACGAAAACGGACTGGACGTTGTAGGGCGATAGATCGATATCGCTCGCTCCCAAGAGTCCAATCTCTTCAGCAATGGTGAAGGCGACGAAGAAATTCTTCCGCGGCAATGTGCGTTCGGCTGCTGCAAGCAAGAGATAGGTAAGAATCGAAAGGCCAAGTCTGTTGTCTGCACCGAGAATCGTCGTCCCATCCGACGTGATCTTCTCTTGACTCACTACAGGTTTGAGTCTTGCCGTCGGGAGCACAGTATCCAGATGCGCGGTGAGCATCACGGCCGGCTGGCTTTGATCATAACTCGGTGGAAAGCATAACAGGTTACCGGCGGTACCGCCGAGTTTTGTCCCGCTTTTATCTTCAAGGACGCGAACACCCGCGGCGTGAAGCACAGCGGTCACCTCGTCGGCGATTTGGCGTTCGGCGAGGGGAATCCCATCAATAGTGACAAACCGCGTGAAAAGATCAATAAGACGTTCTCGGCGTGCGGCGGGGAGCGGCATTGGAATGTCCATTTCAGTCTTCGGTAGAAGAGAAACTACCGTTGCACGGCAATTTACACTTTTTCCTCTTGATGTCAATTGCCACGCTTGTGATAGCTGAGTGGAAACGGCACCTCACACTACTGACCGAGAACCTTGAGATGTGTCTCGACGCTTCTCGCGAGGGCCTGTAGGTTGTATCCCCCCTCGAGAACCGACACAATCCGGCTGCCGGAGTATTTCGAGCTGATTTCTGCAACGAGCTCGGTCATTTTCGCGAAGGAATCCTCGGTGAGATTGATATGTGCCAGCGGGTCGTCCTTGTGCGCGTCAAATCCTGCAGAGATCATCACCAGCTGAGGCTGAAACTTGTGAAGGGCTGGCAGGATCTGTGTCTGGAACGCGTCGAGGTAGTCTTTCTCCACGCTCCCCGCGCCCATCGGACAATTCAAGGTAAACCCTTCCCCTTTGTCTTCTCCTCGTTCGCTGGCCGCTCCGGTGCCCGGGTAATAGGGATATTGATGAAGGCTGATGTAGAATACAGAATCGTCCTCGTAGAAAATCTCCTGTGTGCCATTCCCGTGGTGAACATCCCAATCAATGATCGCAACTCGCTCAACCCCGTACCTTTGCTGTGCGTAGCGGGCTCCGATTGCAATGTTGTTGAACAGACAAAATCCCATCACGGTCGAGGTTTCCGCATGATGTCCCGGCGGCCTCACGGCGCAAAACGCGCTCTTCAGCTTTCCTGTCATCACTTCATCAACGCCTTGCAGGACCCCTCCAGCGGCCAGCAGCGCGACATCGTACGACTCTCTACAAACGTGCGTATCACCGCTGTCAAGGATCTGCTCGCCCCCCAGGCAACGAACCTTAATCATTGCCGAGTAACGCTCCGGATGGACCTTGTGCACCCATTCCAAAGGCGCAGGCTCAGGACGGAGGTGTGAAAGTTGCTGCCACAAGGGGGTGTTCAGAAGATGCTGCACGAGCGTCTCGAGGCGTTGAGACCGCTCCGGATGGCCGATGCCAGTATCGTGTTTGAGGTAATCGGGGTGGTAGATGAATCCTACAGTGCTCATAGGGATACCAAAATCAGAGTATTGAGGAAATTGATTGCACGACTCAAAAAGTAAATTGTTGAGACTGATTTCAAAGGGCCTTCTGCAATGTGCGCACGGCAAACCAGAATGAGAGCAGCAAGAACGCCCCGAATCCAACAGCTTCAAGCATGAAAGAGGAAAAGCTTCCTAACCCTATTGTCAGAAAGCGCAAGGCGTCCGTCTGCCATGTCAGCGGATTCGCGCACGATATTGCCCGCAGCCACGACGGCACTTGCTCAAGAGGATAGAACATACTGCTCAAAAACATCAACACAAAATAGGCGACGTTGATCACGGTATTGAACGTATCGTTCCTTCGGATTCGAAAGGCCACAATAGCAAGAAAGAAAAACCATCCCGCGGTTCCGATTGTCATCCCAATGAACACGAACGGCAGCAACTCCCACCGGATACCAATTTGCAGTATCAAGGTTCCCGCCGCAATCGTCAGCACGCACTGGACTACTGCCATAACACATTGAAAGAGAATTTTCCCGAGCAGAAACTGGCCCCTCGTCATGGGATAGGTGAGAAACTCATAGAAGATTCCATTGTCGCGGTCAACGAAAAAACCGTACGACTGGTTCATCGCGCTGCCAAAGGACGACATCGAGAGCACCCCGCCGAGAAAGAAGGCGTTGTACGGCACAATCGCTTCGCCGATCCTGAGGCCATGACCAAGCGCCTTGTCGAAGGCGACGCCGAACATCAGCAGGTAGAGCAAGGGGACGGCGAGATCGAAGAACAGCCACGTTGGGCTCGTCCTGCGGATGAGATATTCCCGGTAAACGACCGCCAGTACTTCCCGCATCAGTCAATACTCGCTTTCTTGTCGACAAGCTGAAGGAAAACGTCCTCGAGGCTGGCGCTTGTTATCTCGAAGTGCCGGAGTAGTCCAGTCTGCTTCACAGCGGCGAGAACATCGAGAGCCGCGGTTGCCTCCCGCACGGTCACTTCGATCGTGTTGTTCTTGATGTCGATGTTAAGCGGATTCCGTTCTTGAATGGCTTGAAGAACATCCTGAGATACGGTTTCCAATGAGAGGGTCAGGTAGAGAAGGCGGAGGCTCATCGCTTTGACATGTTCAACGCTGCCCCGGGCAATAATCCTGCCCCGGTTCATGATAGCAACAGAATCGCAAAGCTCTTCAGCTTCGTCCAAGATATGCGTCGTCAAAACAATAGTCCTACCTTTGCGTGACTCCTCCTTGATCGCCTCTAGCGTCGCTCGTTTGTGGAACGCGTCCATGCCCGTTGTGGCTTCATCCAGAAAAACAATCGGCTTGTCTACAATAAAGGTCTTTGCGACCTGTACTCGTCGCTTCAGCCCGCCGCTTAAATCTAACCCTTTCTCGTTCAAATACTCTCGAAGGCCGAACAGCTCGGTCACACGGTCTGTCCGCTCCTCAATTTCCCTTGACGTCAGGCCATGGAACCTCCCGAAGGTGCGGAAGTTGTTACGCACGGAGAGGTAAAGCTCGATCGCGTTCTCCTGAACGACCACGCAGATCTGTTTGCGCACACCAAGTGGATCAGCCACAACATCATGTCCGGCAACGCGTGCTGCGCCGGACGTCGGTGCAAGCAGTGTCGTGAGGATTTTGATCGTGGTTGTTTTCCCCGCACCGTTGGGACCGAGCAGACCGAAGATTTCTCCCTGCCGAACCTCAAAGGAGATGCCGTTCACCGCTTTCACCGGTTCGTGACGTCTTTTCTGATATATTTTGATGAGGTCGAGGACCTCGATCGCAAAGTCTGACACGCGCGTCGTGAAATGAATAAAGTTGTCGCTGCAGAGATATTGTGTGAACGCCAATCTAACAATTTCTTTCACATTTTTCATGTTGAATATCGGTTGAGCTTTGCATTTCGCTTTCGTGCTCTTTATATTCAATGCCCAAGGCAAGCCGATCGTTGCGGCTCAGCTTTTCAATGGAACAAATCAATGGCGAGCATGAGACTGTTCACTTCCCGCATTGTTCTCAAGACCCCTCCTCATTTCAATTTTTGGCGGGCCGTCTACAGTCATGGTTGGTGTGCACTTCCCCCGTTTCGAGTAGACAAAGAGAATGACACCTTCTCGCGGCTGCTTGAGCTCAAGGATGGATCTCTTGCTCACTGCGCGCTATCGGATGCTGCGGACGCTCTTTCCGTGAGCATTCAAAGTGAAAAAAGGGTCAGCCACGCTGACAAAGAGGAGATCAGGACTCAGCTGAGCGAATGTTTTCGAATGGAGGAAGATCTCTCGGGGTTCTACCGGGAGGCAAAACTGTACCCTCGATATCGTTGGATACCCGCTGTTGGGGCTGGGCGATTGCTGCGAGCGCCGACGGTCTTCGAGGACGCTGTGAAGATGATCTGCACGACCAACTGCAGTTGGTCGCTGACAGAAGTGATGATCAAGAACTTGACACTGCTGGTTGGGAAGAAATTTGTGGATGAGGTTGGCAGTTTCCCGAACGCAAACGCGATTGCAGGACTGTCCGAATCCTTCGTTAGGAAGCACATCAGAGCCGGCTACCGTTCTCCGTACTTGGTTGAACTTGCTGAGCGAGTCGCTGCCGGTAAGTTGGATGCTGAGTCGTGGCGCACCTCTGAACTGCCGACGAACGAGCTCTTCAAGCAAGTTCGATCAGTCAAAGGGATTGGCGAGTACGCCGCAGGGAACCTCTTGAAGTTGCTCGGGCGATATGACTACCTCGGTCTTGATTCGTGGGTTCGGGCAAAGTTCTACGAACTCCATAAGAACGGTCGCCGTGTGAGCGACAAGACGATTGAGAAGCACTACGCGCCGTTCGGGAAATGGCGAGGTCTGTTCTTCTGGCTGGAGATGACGAGAGACTGGTACAGTCACAAATTTCCGTTCTGAGATGTTGATCGACCTCGTTCAAAAACTCGTTCGCTCGGCTTTCTGGCGGTTGGGCATGGAAAGCAGATCCATCGAGCTTGAGTCATGCGTTCTGCACTATTTCGAATATCCACATCCCACCCCGAGAGGGACTATCGTACTTGTCCATGGACTGGGGACATCATCGAGCACGTGGCTAAAGATCCTTCCAATACTGATCAAGAACCACCGCGTCATCGCTCTGGACTTGCCGGGATTCGGGTTTTCGGATTTGAAGCCGGGGAAATCCTTTTGCACAATGAGCGAGCATCGGGCGGCTCTCTCGACTCTTGTTGAGCATGTCACTCAGAGTCCGTTCACGCTTGTAGGACAGTCATTCGGCGGCTGGCTCTCCGTTCGCTATGCGGCCGAGCACCCTCGAAGGATAACGCGCCTCATCCTCATCAACACGGCAGGTATCTACTATCGCGGAGTTGAGGACTTGCGCGAACTGTTTGCTATCGAGACGACAGCGGACATGCGAAGGCTTCTGGATGCCTTATGGTATCGGTATCCGTGGTACTTCAAGCCGTTCACGACTGCGATATTTCGAGACCTCTCACAACGCAACATAAGCGACATCGTCGCGTCGATCGATGCGAAGGATTTTCTGGTTGAGGAGTTGGCTCAGCTGAGGTTGCCGGTGAGCGTTATCTGGGGGAAAGACGACAACGTCATTTCATCGGCGAGTGTGGACGTCATCAAGAAATTCGTGCCGGGATGTAACGTTTACCTTATCAGTCGGTGCGGCCACGTTCCCCAGCTGGAGAGACCGGAAGAAGTGAAAAGGATCTTCACCTCCATTTTGACACAAGGTGTGCATGGGCTGGATTGATGATGTGAAGCTTGAGCTTGTACGGGCAGAGGAGGCGCGAGAAATCGGAAATGCAGGGAAGGCACGAACGTCGGCGCGGCGGGCTGCGGGAATTGCGATATCAGAACTTCAGAGGCGCTTTCCTCAACAATATTATGGCGAGGACTTTATTCGGCAGTTACGTTCATTCGCGGCTGATGCCACGCTTCCCGAAGACGTGCGAGGCGCGGCAGCCAGACTTCACTCAAGACTCTCCTTGGACTTCGAATCCCAATCAGAAAATCCCGTTGCTGATGCGATGACGATCATCGAGTTTATCCGCGAGCGGCTGGGCTAACCTCTACAGACCTTCTGCGGCCATGTAGTCGTTGATGTCGTATCGCACATTCTCGTCCGTGTTGGGGTCGGCTTTCTTGAACTTCCTCAGAAGCAATAAGGGGACCGCGACGGCGGTCGTGAGAAGCAGAAATCCGGTTAAAAAGGCAAAGCGTTTCAAGAGATCCTCGCTCAGTTGAGTAGAACAATGATTTCCAGGTGCCACATCGAAATGACCGCAACAGAGAACCAAGCCTGCTGATCCATCTGCTCTAATAACACACGTTCGAGCTCTTCCCGTTCCTTCTCAGCAAGCTTTCGATATGAGTATCTGATCGACATGCGTTCTCCGTCCTGTAGAAGGCTACGAAACAGAAGCCTAAAAGTTTGTACTGCCAGTCACATGGAGCGCGTCGATAAACAAAACCCCCGGCGTTGAACCGGGGGTCTCAGTTTCCCAAGAGCCGGAGCCTCCCCCCAGCAGGCCACCACTCTGTCCGGCTCTCAACTCGCCTGACGTATTTCCCGTTTATTGGACGATATAAGGAATCCCCCAAATCTGCGCTGAAAACGGGGCAACATCATCAAAGAGAGATCCCCTTGTCAGGGCGTCGATCAGAATCGTGTGGCGTCCGACGATATGTCCTGCCCAGGAGGATTCAAACACTCGCTCGTACAGATTACCGACCTGAGTCTGAGAAACGAGTTTCATCCGAACGTGCAGCGCCTTGACACGATGCTCAGGACCCATAATCAGCAGCATGATCGGTCGATGGAGCGAGACCCAATCCGTATCGGGGTCGGCACTCGTGAGCGTTACACGAATCTTGACTGGCTGGCTGGGAACCAGGATGGGAAGCGGACGCGGGCCAGGCCGGTTCAATTTGAAGAAGTAGTCGGTCGGGTTGTTGATGATATGGGTGTCATTCCCAATTGTCACCTCAAGGCTCTTGATGGTTACCTCAGAGCCCTCGGTCCCGCCCTTCACGCCAGAGATCTCATCAGGCCTCCAATTCCGACTTGGATCGCTAGTACGACCTTGGCGGTAGAATTTCACCTTTCGGTTTGTGACATTCGTAAAAGGCTTTGTGACCTTCGTTACGCTATCCCTCACGCTGGATCTAGCCAGGATGATCACGTCCCCCTTGATGGTATGAGTAACCGTCGCGATGACGGTCGTATCATTCACGCTCTCGAACTGTGTGTCGAGACTCATGCTGGTGACCCGTCGCCCCCACGCGATGGGGGTGATCGGGCTTGCCGTCTTGCCCAGCGAGGAACCGAACGTCACGGCATCTCCATCATCCAGCGCGTACGGATCGCTCGTGAACAGCTGATCCTCAAGGATCATTTTTCTCATTGCCGCGAGGTCTCCCTCATCCAGAGAGCTATCCGGTCCGGTGACCGACTTTGAGCAACCGGAAAGAAGCGCTCCTGCCATCAAAAGAGACAACGCTGCTGCAAACACATCCCTCCTCATAATGCCCTCCATACAATGGTTGTGTGAAATAGATCTGCCACATGCCTTTGACCCAGGCAATTCCTTCTGGTTTAACGGCTGTCTCGATTCCACGAGTGCTGGAACGAGAAAGCCCTGGATGCAAAGCCAAATCAGTCCTGCACTTCGAAGCGGCAGCGAGCATACGAGGAGTACCATTATTGAGAAAATTGCGTTTCAGCCAGCCTGCATTGTGAATAGGGATCGGCAACTAGATGAGCCTTTGCGGCTCGCTGAGCTTTGCAGGAGGTGGCATGTCGATCAAATGTGGCCGTTCTCACAGGCATGTTTCACCTTGACTTTCATCACATCAGCCGATATATTAGTCGCCCAGCGGGCGTGGTGTACAGCAGCAGGTCGCTCCGTTTGTCCAATCTCGCACAATCCGGCTCTCTACTGACCAAGTCTATGCCAGAGGAATTCAGTTTCCTACAAAGCGTCCCCATTTTCGCTGATCTTGAAAAGGACGAGCTCATCAAGATCGAGAAGCTCGGTGTCCGCAAGAAGTACAAGAAGGGCAACATCGTTGTTCTCGAGCAGGAAATGGGAGCAGCCCTCTTTGTGATCGTTACGGGCAAGGTCAAGATCGTCCGGACCGATGAGGATGGGCGCGAGGTTATCCTGTCCATCTTTGGCCCCGGTGAGTTTTTTGGAGAGATGTCATTGCTTGACGGCCTTACTCGTTCGGCAAGCGTCGTGGCTCTCACCAAGACAGAGCTCTTCATGATCCATCGACGCGATTTCCTGAAACTGTTGCACGAACACCCCCAAGTCGCCATCTCTCTCCTCGGAGAGCTTACCATGCGGCTCCGCAAGGCGGATGGTCAGATCAAGAGCCTTTCCTTGAAAGACGCCGCCGGTCGTGTTGCCAATGTGATTCTCATGTTGGCGGATGACATTGGTGTGTACCGGAAAGGGAAAGTTGAGATCGATGAGCTGCCGCTGCAGCAAGACATGGCAAACATGGCTGGCACATCGCGGGAAACGGTCTCGCGCATGATTCATCAATTTATTCGGGAAGGACATCTGCAGCTGAACGGCAATAAATTGACGATCAACGACTACGATGAGTTCCGCAAGGAGTACTTGTAGTACATCCCATCGCTCCACGACATTCCGTGGGGGACCCCTCCGCTCCGGGTCGGTAGTATCGGGCGCTTCCAAGTGAAATTCCTCATGTCGAACCTACAACATACGAACGCATGGCACAGACGGTGGGGTCTGGGAACACGGGAGAAGCCGTACACGCAGACCGATCAGGTTCCCCATCCTCAGCAGGGCGTGCTGATCTCCACACACATACAACTCACTCGGATGGTGCTTTATCGCCTTATGAGTTGATACGACGAGCACATGGGTTAGGACTTGCGGCGGTATCGATTACGGATCACGATAATGTCGCTGGGCTCGACGATGCGATTGAGTGGGGGAAAAGCCTGGGAATAGAAGTGATCACGGGTCTTGAGTTGAGCGTGACGCTGGGCGATAAAGACGTTCACCTTCTCGCCTACTTCATTGATCACCGGAACCAGGATTTATTGGATTATTTGACGTTCTTCCGTCGGGAACGGCTCAAGCGAGCTGAGCGCATCGTCCAGAAGCTCAACAAGATCAATGTTCCTCTGACGATGGATTCGGTGCTCGAGCAAGCCGGTGTTGGCTCCGTCGGTCGGCCACACATTGCGAATGCTCTTCTCGATGAAGGATTGATCGAGACGTACCACCAGGCGTTTGAAAGGTACATCGGAACGGGGGGACCCGCGTTCGAGAAGAAGTACCAGCTCACTCCTGCCGATGCCTTCAGGCTGATTACCTCGGCGGGAGGGCTCTCGTTCCTGGCTCATCCCGGCAAGTACACAAACGAGCTCGAGCTTTCGACACTGATCAAAAATGGCTTGGACGGCATTGAGGTGATTCATCCGTCGCACGATGAGAAGCTGCAGGAGTATTACAAAGGACTCGTGAATCAGTACTTCCTTCTCGAGAGCGGGGGTTCAGATTTCCACGGCGGAAAGAAGAACGACGACCACACCTTCGGTACGTACACGATCCCGATGCAGATCGTCGAGATCATGCGCAGCAGGCTTTTTACCTGAAGCACCGTGAACATCGGGCGAAGAGTGCAGCAGACGAGAACGAGCGGCAGGGGCTATCGATTTGCGATCGTCGTGAGCCGCTTCAACGTCTCGATCACAAAGAAACTCCTTGACGCAGCGGTCGATTGCTTGAAGAAGCACGGCGTCCGGAAAGAAGATGTGAGAATCTTCCCCTGCCCTGGCGCATTTGAGTTACCTCAGGTTGCCAACGTGCTGTGTGCTTCTGGAAATTGGGATGCGGTGATCTGTTTAGGTGCGGTGATCCGCGGGGAGACTCCTCATTTCGAGTACGTGTCATCTGAAGCGGCCCGGGGAATCCAGAATGTCTCTCTCTGGCATTCGCTGCCTGTGACGTTCGGGGTTCTGACGACGGACACGAAGCAGCAAGCGCTTGAGAGGGCGGGGGGCAAACACGGGAACAAAGGATGGGATGCAGCCCTTGCTGCGCTGGAAATGGCACATCTGTTTGAAGGACTGAAGAAACGACGGAGGTTGGTGTCGAAGAAGTAAGGCGGGGATGAGAAGGTTCGATGAGTAGATTGGCAGCGTTGGTTTGTTCGGGTCTGATCGTTGTACCCTCGATGGTGCTGGGCCGCCAGAGCTCCCTCGACTTCGGGCGGTGGAAAAACTATACTGATATGAAAGCCGTGCGTGGAGTTGTTGCGTCGCGAGAGAGCGTGTGGGTTGCAACTGCCGGCGGGCTGTTCCTCTCTATCCCCTCCTCAAGCCAATACACCAAGTTCACGAATTCCGAAGGTCTCAGCTCGAACGACCTCTCCGCTGTGACCATTGACGGTTCAGGGCGGGTCTGGATTGGCGCGTCCGACGGATCGATCAATGTCTACGATCCTGCAAATCATCAATGGCGAGAGATTCGGGCAATCAAGGAATCTGAGAGAATCCAAAAAGGGATCCGGACGTTTCTCGTTCGTGGGGACTCGCTCTTGATCGGGACCGAGTTCGGCATCACCGTCTTCCTGTTCTCACGCTTTGAATTCCGCGATACGTACGCCAGCTTTGGCTTCCCAACCCAGGCTAAGATCAACGACCTGCTTATCCACAAGAACCGCATCTGGGCAGCTACGGATCTTGGCGTCGTGTCGGCGGCATTAAACGCGAGCAACCTCTCCTCTCCGACATCGTGGTCCAGGTACGAGACAACAGAGGGCCTGCCCGCAAAGAATGTGACCTCGATTGTTGCGTTCCACGATACCATCCTGGTCGGAACGACGAATGGCCTCGCGACTTTCGATGGGAACGTGTTCCAACCGTTGGGATCGACGAGCGGTAAAGAGATTGTGGATATGCTCACTCGCGCCAACGATGTACTTCTTGGGTGGAACGAAACCCAAGGCTCTTCCATTGCGACGCTCTCTCGTCCCCTTGGTTCACCAAGTATCCTCGCGACAAATTCTCAGACATACGCGACAGCAATAGCACTCCAACCGACATCATCCGGTTTCTGGGTTGGTACCACAACGCGTGGACTCGCTCATTGGACAGGGACGAAGTGGGAATACAGTGTGCCGAACGGACCGCAATCGAGTTTCTTCAGCAGTCTCGTTGTGGACGAGAACGGCGTTCTCTGGGGCGCCTCGGGCATCAGTGGTCGCGGTCAAGGGTTCTACCGGTACGATCCTGCCGCGCCGGAGGGACAGCAGTGGAAGAATTACACGGTCGCTGACTATCCCGTGATGCAAACGAACGACTACTACAAAGTGTCGCCCGGAACCAAGGGCTCGCTCTGGGTCAGTTCATGGGGACGTGGCGTTCTTGAAGTGGTGGGCGATTCGATCAAGCGGAGGCTGGATCAGATCACGCAGCCCGCGCTTGCGGGTTCTGTCCCTCAAGACCCCAGCTATGTCGTGATTGGCGGTGTTGCGACGGATTCGAAGGGGAACACGTGGATCGTCAATCGCACGGCAATCAACGGGAACCATCTCGCGCAATTGTTCGGCAAGGACTCGGTCCGATATCGAACCTCTCCCTCCGAGGGCGTGTTCACCAACATTGTGGTTGACCGCAACAACACGAAGTGGTTTGCGAACGCCGAGCCGAACAACAAGCCTGCGATGGGGCTGTACTATTTCAATGAAGATACCGTTGTGACGGGAACTCGACTCTCGGGCGGATGGGGTCTGATGACATCCAACGACGGTTTGCCGAACAATACGAACAACGTCATCCTGTCGCTGGCTGTGGATCTGGATGGTGACGTCTGTGTAGGCACGGATATTGGGATGATGATCATCAACGAACCGCGCAATCCAAAGGCGGCGACGAGCAGAGTAGCTTCATTCCCTCTCCGCGGGCAGGTCATTCAGGCCATCGCTGTCGACGCGGTCAACAATAAGTGGGTGGGGACAAAGGAGGGCGTAATCGTTGTCAGTCCTGACGGCACGCAACTCCTGGCACAATACAGCGTTCTGTCCACAAACGGCAAGCTTGTTGACAATGATGTTCGATCGATTGCAATTGATCAGAAGCGTGGCATCACTTACTTCGGAACGGAAAAAGGTCTTTCGAGTCTGGAGATAACGCCCGTTCAGACGGCGAGGAATTTTTCATCGCTGGAGGTCGGACCTAACCCGTATGTGATTCCCAGCAGCCAGCAATTGACGATCCGCAATCTCGTTCCTGAGAGTTCAGTCAAAATAGTATCAGTTAATGGAACGCTCGTCTCGGAGTTTCGGGCTCAAGGGGGAGGCCGGGCGTTCTGGGATGGAAAGGACCTGAAAGGTGAGCTGGTTCCATCCGGAGTGTATTTTGTTGTCGCATATGCAGATAACGGGAACCAACTCAGCACTGGCAAAGTCGCCATCGTAAGGAGGTGAGGGCTAGGAAGAAGCGAAGGAGAATTGCGGAATGCGAATTGCGGATTTCGAATATCGAAATCCTAAAGGTTTCATCCATTCGTACTTGGAATTCTGGATTTGTCTAGTATTTCGTATTTAGGATTTCGAATGTTGAACATCGAACGCCGAATGTCGAACATCGAACTTTGAACTTCAAACTCTAAACTTTTTTTGAAGGGAGGGTGTAACGCCTTGGAAAATACGTATAAGGACGAAATCTTCACGAAACGGGTCCGAGCCGGCAAGCGCACGTACTTCTTTGACGTGAAAGCGACGAAATCGGAGAAGGACTTTTACATTACGATCACCGAGAGCAAGCGTGTAGGGGAGGAAGAATACGAGAAGCACAAGATCTTTCTCTACAAAGAAGATTTCGAGAAGTTCCGGGATGCATTGGATGAGACGGTAGATTACGTCCAGGCCAAGCTCCTGGTGCAAGCCGAACAGACCGGCGGAGAGGTAGTGGCAGAGAAGCCGGTATAGTTGCTACTAGGTTCTCTTCACGACAAACGAAAAAGCCCGCGTACCATTGTGCGAGGGCTTTTTTTGTTGACGGCAGCGAGTCCGAGATTTTCCCTTGACTCTCTAGAACCTTCTGGCTATATTTCTACGCTTTTTTTTGGCAAAATCGCTCTTTTTTCAACGAAAAGCGGATTTTTCCGGGCTCCGAAGAACTGTTTTGCGAATTGTGAGACCGGAAATCTCGGGGGAAAACGGTGAGCGTGTTGCGAATCAATATCTCTAACCTCGCTGAGGGTACCCATCACCGTTCTCTCGAGGCAGGCCCTGAGGAGATCGGTCTCGATAGCCGCTTCTCGAAGGCGATTCACCTCGAGGCAACACTGGAAAAGACCAGCCGGCAGCTTTACTTGCAGGTCGAATTCAAGACAGGGGGCGCCTTCACGTGCGATCGTTGCCTGGATGAATTTGAAAAAGAGTTTGCCGCAGCGTATCGCGTGTTCTATGTGACCGACGATAGCGGATGGGTTGGGAAAGACGAAGAGGGGATCCAGGTCATTTCGCCGGATGCAAACTACATCGACCTGAATGAAGATGTCCGGCAATATGTGATTCTCGCGTTGCCCCAGAAAATCCTTTGCCGGGAAGAGTGTGCAGGCCTCTGTCCAAATTGCGGCACAAACCTGAATCGAGCGAGGTGCAACTGTGAGACGGAACAGGTTGATTCACGCTTGGCCGGCTTGAAAAAGTTTCTTGGGAATTAGAAAACGAAATACTCGAAGACTACTGTCAGGTAAAGGTTTCTTCTATGCCAAATCCAAAACGACGCAACTCAAAAGCACGCGGGCGAAAGCGCCGCACGCATTATAAGGCGACTGCCCCTGCAACCGCCGAATGCCCCAACTGCCACGAGCAGAAGCTTATGCACAGAGCTTGCCCAAACTGTGGCTACTATAACGGTCGTTCCATCATCATTCCAAAAGAAGCGTAAATCTCCCGACATGTGTCATCATCCCGCTTTGTTCCAGACGAGGCGGGATTTTGTCTCTGATACCGGAAGCTTCAAACCGACCAACTTGAGAGCTGCGGTATCAGCGTTGAATTCTTTCACAGCAACAAGAGAACAAATCCCTTGGGCCGACAACTGAGAATTGTGCTCGATGCGATGGGGGGAGACTATGCGCCGGTGAATGAGGTCGCAGGAGCCATCCAGTCTCTACGCCAGGCCAACAACGAGTTCGAAGTCATCCTCGTTGGAAAAGAGCAAGAGATTCGAAAGGAATTGGATGCCCAGAACGCCCAGGGACTCTCGTATTCTATCGTTAATGCCGATGAAGTCATAACGATGGACGACGCCCCCACGGCTGCCCTCAAGCAGAAGAAGAATTCCTCGCTCGCTGTCGGCATGCAGTTGCACAAGGAAGGAAAGGCGGACGCATTTGCAAGCGCAGGAAATACCGGTGCCGTCCTTTCCGCTTCTACGCTCATCCTCGGACGAATCAAGGGGGTAAGTAGGCCCACCATCGGCGCGTTTTTCCCCTCCGAAACGGGTGTTTGCCTGTTGGTAGACGCAGGCACGAATGTCGACTGCCGCGCCCAGCACCTTTATGAGTTTGCCATAATGGGAAGCATCTACGCCAAGAAGATCTTCAAGTATGAAAACCCCAGGGTGGCGCTCCTCAACGTCGGGGAAGAGAAGCACAAGGGGACGGAGATTGTCCAGGAGGCCTACAAGCTGCTCGAAACGAGCAATGTGAATTTCATCGGGAATGTCGAGGGAAGGGATATCCTCAAGGGCAAGGCCCAGGTTGTTGTGTGTGATGGCTTCGTCGGGAACGTCGTGCTCAAGTTTGGTGAAAGTATTCCCGGATTTCTGAAGTCGCAACTGAAGCGGTACGCGGGCGGCAGCGTGCTGCGCAAGCTCTTGATCGGCATGGCACGCGGATCGCTCCGTGCGTCGCTTCGCGATATGGACTATGAGGAGTTCGGCGGCTTGCCTGTGCTCGGTGTGAATGGAGTCTCCATCATCGGTCACGGCAGCTCGAGCGCAAAAGCGATCAAGAACATGATTCTCAAGGCTGCCGAGGTGGCCAAGTCGCAGCTCAATAAGTACATCGAGGAGGCAATGCAAGGCGTTCCCAAATCTGCATCGGGTGAAGCAGCGTTGGCGCCCGCACAATAGATGAAATCCATGGGAAAACGCAGAGCTACAATTACCGCAGTTGGTCATTACGTTCCTGAAAAGGTGTTGACCAATTTTGATCTGGAAAAGATGGTTGACACCAGCGATGAGTGGATCCGGACCCGGACGGGGATCAGCGAGCGCCGCATTCTCGAGCAGGGCGCATCATCGGACTTGGCGGCTGGAGCGATAGAAGCTCTCCTTGCCCGCCGAAAGATGCAGCCAACGGAAATTGAAATCATCATCGTTGCCACGGTGACTCCCGACATGCTCTTCCCCCCGACGGCCTGTGTTGTTCAGGACAAGATTGGCGCGAGCAACGCATGGGGGTTCGATCTTTCCGCGGCGTGTTCCGGCTTCCTGTACGCGCTCGTGGCGGGTGCTCAGTTCATCGAGAGCGGTGCGGCCTCGAAGGTGGTCGTCGTTGGGGCGGACAAGATGAGCTGCATTACCGATTACACCGACCGCAACAATTGCATTCTCTTTGGCGATGCGGGCGGAGCCGTGTTACTCGAGCCGTCTGATGATCCGCAGTTCGGACTACTGGACCACAAGTTTTATTGTGATGGATCAGGCGGAGCGTTCCTCTATATGAAAGGAGGAGGAAGCTTGAACCCGCCGACCCATGAGACCGTCGACAAGCGCATGCACTACATTTATCAGGATGGGAAGGCGGTCTTCAAAGTCGCAGTGAAGGGGATGGCGGATGTCTCCACAGAGGTCATGCAGCGTAACAATCTCACTGGCGATGACGTTGCCTGGCTCGTGCCGCATCAAGCGAACCTGCGCATCATTGATGCGACAGCCGATCGTATGGGCCTCGACCGATCAAAGGTCATGATCAACATTGATAGGTACGGCAACACCACAGCGGCAACGATTCCTCTGTGTCTTTCAGAGTGGTGGGCAGCGGGCACGCTCAAGAAAGGGCAAAACATCGTCCTCGCGAGTTTCGGGGCGGGCTACACCTGGGGCGCGGCGCTGATGAGATGGTCATTGGAAAGCCCGGTGAAGAAGTGAGATCTGCATGAGCAAGATCGCGTTCCTCTTTCCGGGCCAGGGCTCTCAGTACGTGGGGATGGGAAAAGATCTTTACGAGCAGAATCGCCAAGCGAGAGAGATTTTTGAGCAGGCTGATTCGATCGTCGGTATTCCCCTCAGCAGGATCTGCTTCGAGGGTCCGGAGGAGGAACTGAAGCAGACGAAGAACACGCAGCCGGCAATCTTCCTTCACAGTATTGTTCTTTCAAAACTCTACCGCGGTCAACCAGCGGCTATGGCTGCGGGCCATTCACTTGGTGAGTATTCGGCCCTGATGTATGCTGGGGCGCTCAGCTTCGAAGATGCATTGAAGCTCGTTCGCCTCCGCGGTGAGCTCATGCAGCGGGCGGGGATCGAACAGCCCGGCACGATGGCGGCCGTGGTTGGTCTCGAGCCGAGTGTCGTCGGTGAAGTCTGCTGTGAGGCGTGGCCGACCGGGATTGTCCAGGCGGCGAACTTCAACTCGCCGGGTCAAATTGTGATCTCCGGTTCCGTAGCTGGAGTGCGGAAGGCGATGGAGCTCGCGAAAGCGCGCGGAGCGAAAATGGTGAAAGAGCTTCCCGTGAGCGGAGCATTCCATTCGCCACTGATGGAGGTAGCGAAAACTGGACTGAAGGCGGCTCTCGAGAAGACGAGCATTCGCGATGCCGGAATTCCTGTGTACGCGAACGTGACAGCGAAGCCTGTGCAGAAGGCTGAAGGGATCCGAGACCTGTTGTATCAACAGTTGACGAGTCCGGTCCGCTGGGAAGAAACGGTGAGCAACATGAGTGCGGATGGGGCGACTACATTTGTGGAAATCGGTCCCGGAAAGGTGTTGCAGGGGCTTGTCAGACGTATCCGGGGTGACGTCGAAACACGTGGCATCGAGAAGTTGGCTGATATTGCCAGCTAGCGCGTCAATAGGGCGCATGGTTTTTTGGAGATAAGTTATCGTTAGACAGTATGGGTTGGTTGGAAGACAGGAAAGCACTGATCACAGGCGCGTCGCGCGGAATTGGCAAAGCAATTGCGCTCTTGCTGGCCGACGAGGGCGCGGATATCGCGTTTACCTACAGGAGCGCATCCGCCGCTGCCGATGAAACATTAAAGGCAATTCAGGCGAAAGGTGCAAGAGCGATTGCGTATCAATCTGACGCGAAGGATCTTGCCTCCACTGAGAAGGTGGTCAATGCCGTTGTTGCAGAGTTCGGACGGATCGACATCTTGGTCAACAACGCAGGAATTACGCGAGATCGGTTGTTGGTTCGGATGACAGAGCAAGACTGGGACGAGGTGATCGATACCAATTTGAAGAGTGCATACAACTTCTGCAAGGCAGTCTGGCGGCCTATGGTTTCGCAGCGTCGTGGGAAGATCATCAATGTTGCCTCAATCTCAGGAGTCGTCGGAAACCCAGGTCAAACGAACTACTCGGCCGCTAAGTCAGGTATGATCGGGTTAACAAAAACTCTGGCGAAAGAGCTTGCATCTCGTAACATTCAGGTGAATGCTGTGGCGCCGGGGTTCGTTGCGACGGAAATGGTTGAACAACTCGACGTGTCCCAGGTGAGCACGCTTTCCGCGTTGTTTCCAATCAAGCTGATTGCGCAGCCGGAAGAGATTGCGGAACTCGTTCTGTTTTTTGCCTCACCTGTTTCAGACTACATCACAGGTCAGGTTTTGCCTGGAATGTATGATTGATTGGGTGAGGGTTTTACACAACCAAGAGAAAGTAGAATGAATCATGGGCGTACTCGAAAACAAGGTAGCACTGATTACAGGTGGCGCGCGCGGAATTGGGAGAGCGATTGCACTTGCATTCGCATCTGAGGGTGCGCACGTTGCTTTTTCGGATATTCAGCTGGTAGGTGCAGCAGATGAAGTGGTAGATCTGATACGTGTGAAGGGTGTGAAAGCGATGGCCCTCCAATCCGACGTGAGGGACTTTGCGTCAGCCCAGAGCGTGGTGGATGCCGTGATCAAAGAATACCAGCGAATCGACATTTTGGTGAACAATGCCGGCATCACCAGAGACAATTTGCTCTTGCGGATGACGGAAGAGGACTGGGATGTTGTCATCGACACGAACCTTAAAGGTTCCTTCAATTACTGTCGAGCCGTATCAAGGTATATGGTCAGTCAACGCGAGGGGAAAATCATCAATATTTCTTCCGTTGTTGGCTTGATTGGGAATCCGGGTCAGGTGAATTATTCTGCTTCGAAGGCAGGGGTGATCGGTCTGACAAAAACACTTGCAAAAGAGCTAGCTTCTCGCAACATTCAAGTCAACGCCGTAGCGCCGGGTTTTGTTGAGACTGCCATGACGGAGAAGCTCACGCCGCAGCAACGAGAGGCGCTGCTGAACATCATCCCGATGAAGAGGACAGCGAAGCCAGAGGAGATTGCCAGTGTTGTTGTATTTCTCGTGTCACCAGCGGCGCGGTACATTACGGGTCAGGTATTGTGTGTCGACGGTGGAATTGCAATCTAGAGGCATTCGGATCACTACATTCACTATCATTCCTTGAAAGGAGTTATCGTATGGCAGACGTCGATAAAAAGGTAAAAGAGATCATAGTCTCCAAGTTGGGCGTGGACGAGGCCCAGATTACGCACGAGGCGTCGTTCACGAACGACTTGGGCGCGGACTCTCTGGATACTGTTGAGCTCGTGATGGAATTCGAGAAGGCGTTCAACATCCAGATCCCCGACGAAGACGCAGAGAAGATCTCCACCGTCGGCGATGCGATCAACTATTTGAAGTCGAAGCTCTCATAACCTTTCTTGCGTTGAGGACGTCGGGGGCGAAGAGAAACCACATTCGTTACACCGAGATTGCATTGCCACGGCAACTAGGACCAAAGGACGAAGACCATGGCGTTTAGCGGACCAAAGTGCAGAGTTGTAGTCACCGGGATGGGTGCCATCACGCCGGTGGGGTTGAATGTTGAAGAGTACTGGCGGAACCTGCTCGCGGGCAAGAGTGGAGCGGGAGCGATCACCTATTTCGACGCGTCCGCCTACGACACGAAGTTTGCCTGTGAGGTCAAGGGGTTCGACCCGATGAAGTACATGGATAGGAAACTCTCGCAGCGAACGGATCTCTTCACGCAATTCGCGCTCGGCGCGACCGAAATGGCGATGAAGGATTCCGGGTTGAACCTCGAAAAGGAGGATCGCGAGCGTATCGGTGTCGTCGTCGGCTCAGGCATTGGGGGGATGTGGACGTATCACAAGCAGCAGGAGACCGTCTGGCAGTCTGGTGGTCCACATCAAATCAGTCCGTTTTTCATCCCGATGATGATCTCGGATATCGCTCCCGGACGTATCTCCATGCGGTACGGATTGAAAGGTCCCAACTACGCAACAACGTCGGCGTGTGCGACATCATCCCATGCGATCGGGGATTCGTTCATGCTCATCCAGCGCGGCGATGCCGATGTGATGATCACCGGGGGCGCAGAAGGAGCCATCTGCCCGATGGGCATCGGCGGATTCAATGCCATGAAGGCGCTCTCAACCAGGAATGACGCTCCGGAAAAAGCCAGCCGTCCGTTTGATAAGGATCGTGACGGGTTTGTGATGGGCGAAGGTTCGGGGATCTTGATCCTCGAAGAGCTAGGCCGTGCCCTCAAGCGCGGCGCGAAGATCTACGCGGAACTGGCAGGTTTGGGGTTTACCGCGGACGCGCACCACATTACCGAGCCGGCACCGGGAGGAGAAGGGGCGGTTCGTTCGATGCGTCAAGCGATCAGGGACGCCGAGATGTTGCCGGAAGATGTCGATTACATCAATACGCACGGGACGTCGACGCCCGTGGGAGACAAGAGCGAAACCGCGGCCATCAAGACGGTGTTCGGCGAGCGCGCATACAAGATGGCTGTGAACTCCACGAAATCCATGATAGGCCATTTGCTCGGTGCAGCCGGTGCTGCCGAGGCAATCGCAACTATTATGTCGATCTACGAGAACAAAGTACATCCGACGATTAATCTAGAAACACCAGATCCCGAATGCGATCTCAACTACATTCCCAACACCGCGCGGGACTGGAAAATCAACGTTGCCAT
>ERZ1292640.879-Hain-H43-02um-R1-879-length-24934-cov-6_pt1 | contig 24934 bp, 28 predicted proteins | sample MGYA00564404_ERZ1292640 | MGnify/ENA primary metagenome ERZ1292640 (study PRJEB36523, sample SAMEA6512636) | groundwater metagenome | collected 2019-01-08 | study: AquaDiva: Metagenomics assemblies of 32 groundwater samples | reverse complement strand
GGGTAGCTCAGCAGGAACAGGCAGATCCAGCTCACCCACATCACCCACCAGGTGACGCTGTGGGCGCCGTATTTGTCACTCAACCAGCCGCCGACCGCGCGCAGCACGCCGCCTGGCAAGGAAAAGCAGGCCGCCAAGAGCGCGGCGGCGCGGATGTCCAGCCCGTACTCGCCGACGTAGTACTGCACCATCCAGAGCGAGAGTGCCACATAGCCGCCGAACACGATGCTGTAGTACTGGCAGTACTTCAGCACCTTGGGGTCCTTCAGCGCCTTGAGCTGGTCCATGAACTTGACGTTGCTGGGCACCAGGTGGGCGGGATCGCTGTAGCTGAAGAACCAGAACAGCACCACGGTGCCGAGCATGATGGCGGCATAAACCTGCGGCACCATGGCCCAGCCGAAGGCCACCACCAGGGCCGGGGCGATGAACTTGTTGACTGCGGCGCCCGAGTTGCCGGCACCATAGACGCCCATGGCGAAACCCTGGCGGTTCTTCGGAAACCAGCGCGCCACATAGGGTGTGCCGACCGAAAACGAGCCGCCGGCCAAGCCGACAAACAGGCCGATGGACAGGAAGTGCCAGTAAGCCGTGGCGTAGCTCATCAGCCAGATGGCGGGTACGGTCAACGCCATCAGGATGGTCATGACGATGCGGCCGCCGTACTTGTCGGTCCAGATGCCCAACGGCACGCGAATGAGTGAACCGGTGAGCACCGGGGTGGCCGTGAGCAGACCGAACTCGGTGGCATTGAGGTTGAGCGCCTTCTTGATCGGGATGCCGATCACGCCGAACATCATCCACACCATGAAACACACGGTGAAGGCCAGCGTGCTGACGATCAGAACCGAGAGCGCTTGTCTGTTTCTGTCCATGTCCAAACTCCTTTTGAGGATGGACTGACTCTAGGGATCAAGCGCTGTGGGCGCCATCCTTCACTGGCAGGGGCGGCATCGTTCGAAAGAACTATGCGAGGCTTGAATTCGTTGCCTGTTTGATGCAGATCAAACGATGGACTGGGGCATGGCCGATCAGGCCAGCCCGTTTTCGGTTGCCAGCACGGCGGCGTGGACGCGCGAACTCACGCCGAGCTTGCGCAGCACGTGCTGTACATGGATCTTGACCGTGGTCTCGGCAATGCCCAACTCGCGGCCGATCTCCTTGTTGCTGGCGCCACGCGCCATGCCACGCAGGATGTCGCGCTCGCGCGGCGACAGGCTGTTCAGCAACGAGGTGGCCGCAGTCGGGGCTGCGCCAGTGGGCAAATGGGCGGGAACGCCGCTGTTGCTGGCGCCTTTGAAGGCGGCCACCAGCTTGCTGGTCATCTCGTCTGCGACCACGCTTTCGCCGCGCATGACGTGGTGGATTGCTGCAGCAAGCGCATCGCCCTCAACGGTTTTGAGCAGGTAGCCGGCGGCGCCGGCCTTCAGCGCGTCGGCCAGGTCCTGCTCGTCCTCGCTGACGGTCAGCATCAGCACCCGGGCGCTGGGTGCCGCTTCGCGCAGGGCAGGCAGGGCGTCCACGCCGCGCACGCCGGGCAGGTGGTTGTCGAGCAGGATCAGGTCGGGCTGCAGTTCCTGGGCGCGGCGCAGGGCCTCGCCGGCGTCGGCGGCATCGCCGACGACTTCGAACTGTGCTTCGCGCGAGAGCAGGGCGGTCAGGCCGCGGCGAAACAGCGTGTGATCGTCCACCACCAGGATGCGCACGGGTGAAGTCGGGACAACGGACGAAGCGGTGGGCATGGTCAGAACGGTGTCAATGCAGATCAAGGGCTGGGGCATGCGGCGCGGCCAGGACACTCTGGGGCGCGGGCTGGGCGGCCGGCTGGGCCGGCAGCGTCAGCAGGATGGAGGTCCCGCGCCCCGGGGTGGAGATGACCTCAAGCCGGGCGCCGATGCGTTCGGCCCGTTCGCTCATGATGCGCAAGCCGACATGGGTCTCGTCGAAGTTGCCGTCGCCGCCGGCGAAGCCGATGCCATTGTCTCGCACCTCGAAGCGCCATTCGGGTTGCTGCCGCACGTCGACCCAGACCTGCGAGGCACGTGCATGCTTGCGCACGTTGGACAGCGCTTCCTGGATGATGTGCAGCACCTGGATCTGCAGGTCGGGCGACAGCGGCAGGCCGTGGCCCTGGATCTGCAGATGGGTCTGCAGGCCGCTCTGGTGTTCGAATTTGCGCAAAGTGGTGGCCAGCGCCGGTTCGATGTCTTCCGTGTTGGCGCGGGTGCGGAAGTGCAGCAGCAGTTCGCGCACGTCGCCGTAGCTCTCGCGCACGCCGGCGTCGATCTCCTCCAGCACCTGTTCGATGCGCTGCTGCTCGCCGCTGGCAAGGGCGTCGCGCATGAGCTGTACCTGGATCTTGAGAAAGGCCAGCGACTGTGCGATCGAATCGTGCAATTCACGCGCCAGCAGGTTGCGTTCCTGCGCCACGGCAGCTTCCTTTTCCAGGGCATTGAGGCGCAGGTTCTCCATGGCACTGGCGAGGTGGCTGGCCAGGGCCTCGTACAGCGAGCGCTCGGCGTCCGAGGGCGACACCTTGGCGTGGAAGAACAGGTCCACCTCCCCCATCAGGCGCTCGTGCAGACAGACCGGAATATTGACCAGGGTTTCAAAACCCGCCTTGCCACACAGCCGGTCCTTGGGATCGCCCAGGGCGTGGATCGGAATGACGCGCAGGTTGGTGGCTTCCGCGGAACTGCCGCAATCGCAGTCACCCTTGCGGATGCAGTGTTCGGCTTCCAGCATGTCGGTCGGCAGTCCGCTGGCGGCCAGCATCAGGTAGCGCTGGTTGGTCTGGTCCGACCAGCGCAGCGCCACGCCGTCGGCGTGGGCGATGCGCAGGATGCTGCCTGCAAAGCCCTGGGCCAGTTCATCGAGCGTGGTCGCGCGTGCTACCAGCGTCGTGACCTCGTAAAGGCTTTCCAGCCGCTCGCGTTTTTCTTCCAGCGCAGCCGTCTTTTCCGCCACCTTGGCTTCCAGGTTGCGGTACATCGACTGCAGGTGCTCGGCCATGCCGTTGAAGCCTTCGGCCAGGGTGCCGAATTCGTCGCGCGTGAGCTGGTCGACCCGGGCGTCGAAGTCGCCGCCCTGGATCTTTTCAATGGCTTGCTTGAGCAGGCCCACCGGTTCCAGCACGAACAGGTGGCCGGCATACAGCAGCACCAGCGCGCCAAGCACGACCATGGCCATCATGGTGGTCTGCAGCAGGTGCAGGATGGCGGTCCAGCGCGAGATGTGGTGCTCGATGCCTTTGACGAAGGCATCGATGTGCGCGACGAAGGCAATGGTGCGCTCGCGCAGTTCCTCTGGCGGCGCCGGCGTGGCCGCCAGCGTGCGAAAACGCTTCCAATCCTGTTCGATGACGGCAAAGCGTCGCTGCACTGTCTCGTCCCACGGCACGAACAGCGGACGTTCCGGATCGCCATGGCGCAGTACGGCCAGGCTGTCCTCAAACTCGCGCACTTGTTGCGGCAGGGCATCCATCTCGCCGGTGCCCAGCGAGAGCGAGAGGCGATAGGACTGCATGCGCATGCGGCCGGCTTCGTTGACGGCCGCCGCGCCGCCGTCGAGCTGCCACGACACCCACAGCGTGGCCGCCGTGGCCAGCAGGGCCAGCAGCAGAAAGGGCGTGCCGATCAGGGCCAGCTTGGCGCTCAGGCTCCAGTGCTTGCGGCGTGTCATGGCCGGCATCTTAGCCCTGAGGCTCGGCCAGCGGCTCGGGCAAGCGGTGAAAAATTGATCTGGATCATGACTTTGGATCGCCAGTCCCATAGACTGGAACCATTCAAAACCAGGAGAACAAGAATGGATTTGCTCAAGCACGACATCGCCAGCGAGTTTCCTCAGTTGAAAGACAAGATCCATGCCCTGAAGACGACAAACCATCATTTTGCGCGCCTGTTCAGCGATTACGACACGGTTAACCACACCATTGCCAAGGTCGAAACCGGCGGCGCTGTCATGACCGATGAGGCACTGGAGAACCTCAAGAAACAGCGCCTCAAGTTGAAGGACGACATCGTGCAGATGCTGCACGCGGCCTGACATGTCGTGCCGGGCCATGTCGCGCAGGAGGGTCCGGCATCTGCACTATCTGCCTGTGCGTTAGGGTTAGGAGATCACCATGTTCAAGCACATCCTGTTGCCGACCGACGGATCGGACGCTGCCATGCGGGCGGTGGCCCGCGGCATCGAACTCGCGGCCCGGCTCGGGGCCGAAGTCACGGTGATGACGGCGATCGAGCGCTTTCCGTCCGGCATCATGGGCAGCGGCTACCGTCCGCCGGAGCCGCAGCAGGAGGTGCCCGGCCTGCAGGCAGCCAACTACTGGCTGGACCAGGCCGAGGCTGTGGCGCGCGGCGCCGGCGTGCCCTGCCAGCGTATCGTGGAACGCGACAAGCCGGTGTTTCGCGCCATCCTGGATGCGGCCCAAGCTTGCAACGCCGACCTCATCGTCATGGGGACGCACGGCCTGGGCCTGATGGAGCGCCTGTTCCTCGGCAGCCAGACGCAACGCGTGCTGGCCCATACCCATATCCCGGTGCTGACGCTGCACTAGGGGCGGCTCCCCCAGGCTGCGCTCCCTGCGTTCGCTGCGCCCCCCCTCTCCAGAGAGGGGGCAACGCCAGTGGCCCGGCGGAGCCGGTTCCACGGCGTTTCCCGATTGACTTCCTTCTGACGCTACGGCGCGTGCCGCAGGGGGTAAGTCTTGGCTTTCGGGATTACTCCCGTACGTCTGCGACCGGCTCGCTGCCGAAGTCGGGGCGGTTCAGGTAGGCCAGCACCTTGCGGGCGGCGGTTTCGGGGCTGTCGAGTTGGCCGCTGCGCTTGAGTTGCTCGAAGCGGGTGCGGTCAGGAAAGGCCGCGGCATCGGCGCTGCGCAGCTGCGCCTGCATGTCGGTGTCGATCACGCCGGGCGCGAGCGAGCAGACTTTGGCACCGTTCGGCTTGAGGGCCTCCTCCAGCGCCAGGCAGCGCGTGAAATGGTCCATGCCGGCCTTGGCGGCGCAGTAGGCGGCTTGCGAGGCCATCGGCCGGCGGCCCAGTCCGGAAGAAATGTTGAGCACGCGCCGCGGCACGGTCCAGTTTTCGGTGGCGCCGAGAAAGGCCGCGCTCAGCAGCAAGGGCGCTTCCAGATCGACGCGCATCACCTGGGCCAGTTCATCGGCATCAAGGTTGGCCAGCGGCGCGGCGCGCGGGATCATGCCGGCGTTGTTGATCAGCGTGGCGCTGGCGTAGTGCGCGCCGGGGCGGCCCAGCCACTGGCGCAGCATGGCGGCCGCCTCGCGGCTGTGTGCCAGGTCCAGTGGCCACTGTTCCAGTTGGCAAGCCGCTTGCCGGGCCTGCGCGGCCAAGTCGTCGCTGGTTTGGCGCGAGACGCACAGCAGGGCGTGGCCGGGTTGCAGCAGTTGCCGGGCGATTGCCAGCCTCATGCCACGTGAGGCGCCGGTGAGGATGTAGAGGTGGGGGTGGGACATCATCGCCTCCGGGTTAGGATCAAATTCGGCTCTTTGCCTTATGGAATATGCGCTAGCAGCTATTGTTTTTATAGCATTCGGGAGCCGTTCAGAACGGCGGCGGGCTGTTCAGCTGCAGCGTCTGGCCGCTGAGCGGGTGCTGCAGCGTCACGGCGCTGGCGTGCAGCAGCAGTCGGCCGCTGCGGGCCTGGACCTCGGGGCTGGCATAGAGCGCATCGCCGACGATGGCGTGGCCCAGCGCCTGCAGATGCACGCGCAACTGGTGCGAGCGGCCGGTGACCGGCTCCAGCTCCAGCCGGGTCTGCGGCCGGCCGGCGGCATCGAGCCCATGCGCCAGCACGCGCCAGCGCGTCAGGCTGGGTTTGCCGCCCGGATCGATGATGTGCAGCGGGCGGCGCGGCCAGTCCAGCAGGATGGGCTGATCGATCTCGCCCCAGCCTTGCGCCGCTGGCGTGACATGGCCGTCGACGACGGCGACATAGCGCTTGTGCACCTCGCGCCTGGCAAAGGCCATGCTCAAGCTGCGCTGCAGGGCCGCACCGCGCGCCATCAGCAGCAGGCCGGAAGTCGCCATGTCCAGCCGGTGCACGATGAGGGCGTCGGTAAAGTGGCGCTGCACGCGCGCGCTCAGGCAGTCCTGCTTGTCGGGGCCGCGGCCGGGCACGCTGAGCAGGCCGGCCGGCTTGTCCAGCACCAGCAGGGCATCGTCGGCGTAAATCAGTTCAATGCCGTCAAGAGCGGGCATCGGCGTGGGAGGCGGTGACCGACTTGCCGCGCAACAGGCGTTGCACGGTGTCGCACAGTTCATCCACGTCGTTGGGTTTGTGGATGAGGGCATTGGCACCGGCGGCATGCGCGCTGTGCTCGATTTCCGGTGTCACATAGCCGGAGGCCAGCGCCACCGGCAATTCGGGCCGGATGGCGCGTATCTCGCGCAGCAGATCCACGCCGCTGAAGCCCGGCATGTTGTAGTCGGTCACCACCAGGTCGTAGCCGTCAGGCTGCTCGCGCAGGGCCGCCAGGGCCTGCAGCGGATCGGTGAAGGCGCTGACCTTCAGACCCTTGCGCATCAGCACGCGCTCGACCAGGAAGACCAGCGCCTGATCGTCGTCGACGTACATCACATGGCCACTGCTTTTGCTGCTCGCTTTCCTGCCTGGTGGCGTTGGCACCGGCAGTTCCACCGGTGCATTCAGCGCCGGGAAGTACAGCGTGAAGGCACTGCCCTCGCCGGGCGTGCTCTGCACATCGACCGTGCCCATGTGCGTGCGCATGACGCCATGCACCACGGCCAGCCCCAGGCCGGTGCCCTGGCCAACCTGCTTGGTGGTGAAGAAGGGCTCGAAGATGCGCTGCAGCGTTGCCGGGTCGATGCCGCTGCCGGTGTCACGTACGGTGAGCGTGGCATACAGGCCGGGTTCCAGTCCGAGCGGATCGGCCTGGGGCGCATCGAGGCTGACTTGCCCGAGTTCGATGCGCACCGTGCCGCGCGCGCTGCCAATGGCGTGGATGGCGTTGGTGCACAGGTTGACCAGGGCCTGTCCGACCTGGGTGGCGTCGGCCAGGACGGGCGGCGCCTCGGCATCGATCTGTGCCTGCAGCTTGACGTTGGGCGGCAGCGTCACCTTGACCAGGCGCTTGGATTCCTGCACCACCTCGGCCAGCTTGACCGGTTCGCGGCGTGGCGCCTCGTTGCGGCTGAAGGTCAGGATCTGGCGCACCAGGTCGCGTGCGCGCCGGCCGGCCTTTTCGATTTCGTCCAGACTGACCTGCACCGACGAATCGGCGTCTGCGTCCTGCCTGGCCAGATCCACATTGCCGAGGATGGCGCCGAGGATGTTGTTGAAGTCGTGCGCGATGCCGCCGGCCATGGTGCCGACGGCCTGCATCTTGTGCGATTCGCGCAGCTGCGCTTCCATCGCCTTGCGGCCGGTCAGGTCGCGCGCGAACACGGTGGTGATGTTGCCCTGCGGGTGGCGCTCGCATGAAACGCTCACCTCCAGCGCCAGTGGCTGACCGCTGGCGGTCTGGCCGCCCACTTCGCCGAGCTGGGCGTGGCTTGAGACTTGCGTGGCGGCAATGGCGTCCATGGCCTCGGGCAGGAAGCGCGCCAGCGAGGTGGACAGGGCTTGCTCGGCCGGACACTGGAACAGTGCGGCAGCGGCCGGGTTGAAGACCGAGATATGCTGGCCGGCATCGACGCAGATGATGGCGTCGAGCGAGGAGTTGATGATGGCCGCCATGCGGTTTTCGCTGAAGCGCAACTCCTCGTTGCGCTGGCGCAGCGCTTCGGCGCTTTCCTGCAGGGCGTGCCGTTCGGCCAGCAAGGGGCCCTGGTCGATGACGGCGCAGATGAAATGCGCCATCTCGTCGTCTTTCGCATACTCGATGCGCGCCATGTGCAGGTCGCCGGTGAGCGTACCTTCCGAGCCGCGCAGGAAGACCACCTCGGTGACCTCGCTGGTGCCGTTGCGGCGCGCTTCGTCGAAACAGCGCCCGACACGCTCCAGATGGATCTCATCCACCAGCGGCAGCAGAAAGTTCAGCGGCGGGTCGTATTCCTGCGGGCGGAACAGGCGCAGCGCCATGGCATTGCTCTGCACCACCATGCCCAGTTCGTCCACCACCATCAGCGCCAGCGGCACGTTGGAGAACAGCGACTCGAAGCGTTCCGAGGCGCCTTCGGCGGCGATACGGCTGTAGCGCAGGGCCTCGTTCTGGGCTTCCAGCTCGGCCTGGTAGCTGCGCAGTTCCTCGACCAGCTGTGACAGGGATTTCTGGGGCGTCTCGTTGCTCATGGGCATAGGGGTATCGCGTGCGCTATTATCGCCCGCTTGCTTTCGCGGCGTGCCTGCCGCGCGGTTTTTCGAACGAGTTCGTCTTTTCATGTCCAGTTACACCATCCGTCCCGCCACGCTGCGCGATGCCAAAGCCATTGCCACCATCCACGCCAACACCAGCGAGACCATCTACCGCGATCTGGTGCCGGCCGAATTTTTCAAACCCCAGGGCGCCGATGCCCGCCTGGCCTTCTGGCGCGAAGCCATCGAGTACGGCGAGCCGCAGGTCCAGGTGGCCGTTGACGAGAACAGCAAGGTCATCGGATTTGTCGGCTATGACCGCTCGCGCGACGAGGGCACCAAGCCCACGGTGGGCGAAATCTGGGCCATCTACGTGCTGCCCTCGCACTGGGACAGCGGTGCCGGCCTGGCGCTGTGGGACGCTGCGCGCGACGGCCTGCAGGAAGAAGGTTGCACCCAGGTCACGGTCTGGCTGCCGCTGGGCAACGAGCGTGCGCTGCGCTTTCACGAACTGGCCGGCTTCAAGCGCGAGCTGACCTCGGCCAAGACCGTGCCGGTAGGCGGCTTCCGGCTGGAAGAAATCCGTCTCAAGCGCGCCACCGCCTGAGGCCGGGCTTCGGGCGTTCCGCGCTCAGGGGCGGGAGCTCAGCACCAGGTCGAACTGGCGGCCCGGCTCCAGCGTCAGGGTCGGCAGCAGGGCTTCCACGCCGCGGATCTCGCGCGCCGTGTCGGGGTCCGGCCCCGGTTTGCTCTCGTCCTTGTTGAGGTATTCGTCGCTCAGCCCCAGCGTCATCGGGCTCAGCGTGCGCGTCATCAGACGCGAGAAGTAGCCAGGTCTGGCCTGCGAACCCACGCCGAGCAGCAGCAGCTCCTTGGCATTCGCGCTCCAGGCCATGGTTCCCTTGATGCCGGTGCGCGCATCCTTGTCCACGGCAAAGCCGCTCACGTTTCGGCTCGGGAACTCCTTGCCCTGGGCATCGAAGCAGCGCTGCAGGCGCGGGCGGATGAGGATGCGTTCCGATGACAGGTTGGCCGTGGCTTCCGCTTCGATCACGCATTCGCTGGCGCCTTGCACCGGCAAGGCCAGGGATCCCAGGTCGTGCACGCGCAGGATGAGGCGGCCCACGGGCAGCTGTCCTTCGAAACTTGGCGCGACGTCGGCACCGATGACCACGGTCACGGCGGTGGCATGGCGCCAGCGCGGTGGCGGCGGTTTGGCCGGCGCAGTGGCCTCCTGGGCCGCTGCCAGGGAACTGGCCAGACACAGCAGGGCGGGGGCAAGACGGCAGCGCATGAATGGCTCCAGAAAAACAGGTGCAACGATCATAGAACAGAGTCGCCGACCTTGATACACGGCACGGCTGGCCGGCGTGTAGGATAGGCCGGCTCTTTCAGGGTGGTATTTCGCCCGAAGTCCCTTTTCCTGCCCATGCAAATTCTTCTTGCCCCGATGGAGGGGCTGCTCGACTGCGTGCTGCGCGACATCCTCACGCGTGTCGGCGGTGTCGACCGCTGCGTCTCCGAGTTCATCCGCGTCACCGATCGCTTGCTGCCCGACCGCGTCTTCACCCGCATCGTGCCCGAGTTGCGCAACGGCGGGCGCACGCTGGCGGGTGTTCTGGTGCGGCCGCAGCTGCTGGGCTCCGATCCATCGGTGCTGGCCGACAACGCAGCCGCCCTGGCTGCGCTCGGCGCGCCGGGCGTGGACCTGAACTTCGGCTGCCCGGCCAAGGTGGTGAACCGCCATGGCGGCGGGGCTGCGCTGCTGGACGAGCCCGAACTGATTGCGCGCATTGTGTCGCAGGTGCGCCGTGCCGTGCCGGCACAGGTGCCGGTGTCGGCCAAGATGCGTCTCGGCTTCAACGACGACAGCCGCGCCGAGGAATGCGCCCAGGCCATTGCCGACAGCGGTGCCAGCGAACTGGTGGTGCACGCGCGCACCAAGGCCCACGGCTACCGGCCGCCGGCCTACTGGGAGCGCATTGCCGACCTGCGTGCCCGGGTCAGCGTGCCGATGGTGGCCAATGGCGAAATCTGGAGCGTGCAGGACGCGCTGCGTTGCCGCGAAGTCACCGGCTGCGACAGCCTGATGCTGGGCCGCGGCATGGTGGCCGACCCGGGGCTGGCGCTGGCCATTCGTGCGGCCGTCGGGGCGCCAACCGCACCGCCAGTGGCCTGGTCCACCTTGCTGCCATTGCTGGCCGACTTCTGGCAGCAGGTCAGCGGCCGTGTCGAGCGGCGCCACCGCGCCGGGCGCCTCAAGCAGTGGCTCAACTACCTGCGCCGCAGTTACCCCGAGGCGCAGGCGGCCTACATGACCTTGCGGACGCTCAACAACCCGGCCGACATCGAGGCCTGGCTGGCGGCACAGCGGCCCTAGGCAAACAAGCCCTCGAAGCCGCCATGCGGCTCGAAACGCTTGTTGCGAAAGTGCAGGCGCGTCGGGCCGGGCAGGGCGCGCTCAGAGACGGGGTGGCGCTCGTCGCCGGGGTAGCAGATCACGCGCATGCCGTCCTGGTCGAATGGTTCAGGCAGGATCACCGGCGGTGGCCGGCGCCGTGCCTCGGCCAGCACGCCGGCGACCGTCTCGTGCCGCGCCAGGTGCGCCAGGCTCATGATCTGAGGTGGTGCCAGCGCGATCCGGCCGTCCCAGTACTGCTGCAGTGCGGCGCGTGGCGCCAGCCACACGCTCTCGGTGGCCTCGTAGTCATCATGGCGTGCCGTTTGTTCATGCGGTACCGCCGCCACAAAGAAGCGCGTGTCAAAACGCTTGTTGCTCACGGAGGGCATGCGTGGCGTGATCCAGCGCGACCAGGGCAGCACGCTGCGTGTGTCCAGTTGCAGTGCCAGCTGCGCAAGCATGGCATCGAAGGCCAGTCCTTGGCGCAGCAGCGCAGAGGCCTGCTGCAACTGCGCGGTGTCAGCTTCGGTTGCGAACAGTACCCCCGACTCCTCGAACGCTTCACGCAGCGCTGCCACGTAGAAACTCGTGGCGGTTGGCAGGTCCAGCTCGGTCTCACCCAGAGCGGCGTGCAGCTCGGCGGGCGACTGATCGAGATGCCCGGCCAGGCCGGCATCGGCCGCATCGACCTTGCCGCCCGGAAAGACATAGGCGCCGCCCAGCACGTCCGAGTTGCCGTGGCGTTTGAGCAAGAACACCTCCAGCCCTTCAGGCGCATCGCGCAGCATGACCACGGTGGCGGCGGCGCGCGGCGGGGCGGTGACGACTTCAGAGTTCAGTTCCATGGCGCTGTCAGACAGGTGACCGGTCTCGAAAAAAGGGTGAATTAAGATTTGCAGGATTCACAGCATAGGCTAACAAACCATAAGGAGACAGCATGATCGACTTCAAGGGCCGCGTGGCCATCGTGACCGGTGCCGGCGGCGGCTTGGGCAAACAGCATGCGCTGGCATTGGCCAGACGCGGCGCCAAGGTGGTGGTCAACGACCTCGGTGGCGCACGCGACGGCTCGGGCGGCTCCGCCTCGGCCGCGCAGGCCGTGGTGGACGAGATCCGTGCCGCCGGTGGCGAGGCCATTGCCAACGCCGCATCCGTGACCGACTTCGCCGCCGTGCAGGCCATGGTGCAACAGGCCATGGACACCTGGGGCCGCGTCGATGTGCTGGTCAACAACGCCGGCATCCTGCGCGACAAGACCTTTGCCAAGATGGACCTGGCTGATTTCCGTCTCGTGCTCGACGTGCACCTGATGGGCGCGGTGCATTGCACCAAGGCCGTCTGGCCCATCATGACCGAGCAGAAATACGGTCGTATCGTCATGACGACGTCGTCCACCGGTTTGTACGGCAACTTCGGCCAGTCCAACTACGGTGCCGCCAAGCTGGCCCTGGTGGGGCTGATGCAAACGCTGGCGCTCGAAGGCGCCAAGCACGACATCCGCGTCAACTGCCTGGCGCCGACGGCCGCCACACGCATGACCGAAGACCTGATGCCCGAAGCGGTGCTGCAAGCTTTGAAACCCGAAGCCGTGGTGCCGGCCATGCTGGTGCTGGCCAGTGCCGATGCGCCGACCCGCACCACGCTGTGCGCCGGTGCCGGCAGCTTCGAGGCCGCCCACATCACCATGACGCAAGGTGCCTGGATCGGGCTGGACCAGGATGCCGACTCGCGTCTGGCGCAGCAGCTGGCCGAGGTGACGGATCGTGCCGGCGAAACCGTGCCGCCCAACGGCAGTGCCCAGGGCACGCACGAGGTGGGGCGCGCCATGGCCAAGCTCGGCAAGACGTAAGGACGGCTCAGGCCACGACCAGGCTGCCGCCGACGGTGCGCGGGTACGGGTGCGGTTCCGGTCCTATCTCCTCGTAGGCTGGGAAGAAGGCCCTTAACTGAATCTCGATGTGATCAGCGTGGAGGTCGAGCAGACCGTAGTTGCGAACTTCTCGCCCTGGAAAGGGCGCGTTCAGGTTGTAGTGGATGGCAGCTCCTGAGGCGGTGGCATCCACCAGCATGCCGTTCGCCGCCGCTGGCTTGTATTTTTTCAACAGGTTCTTGTGGATGTCGCCACTGAGCATCAGCCAGCCTCGTGATCCCATCGTGTTGAGCAGCCATTCGCTGTCAGTCGGGTACTTGTGCCAGCCATCACCCTGGCTGAAGGTCACACCGCTGGCGATGATGTGCAGCGCATCGGGGTGCGCGGCAAAAGCCGCCGCCAGTTGCGCGCGTTGCGCCGCCCCCAAGATCTCGGGCTTCTTGCGTAGCGTGCGTCCGTCGGTCAGGTGCAGCCAGGCGCGGCCGTCGTCTTCCAGGGCAATGGAGGTGGCCCCCAGCGGCTCGAAGTTCGGTGCCCGGTAGTCAACCCAGAATTCCGGTGCACCAGGATCGTTGGGAAAGGTGCCCAGGTCCTTGGCGGCCAGCGCCTGGCGGAAGGCGCGCATGTAGCTGGTGCTGATCTTGACCTTGTCGGCCTGCTTGGGCGTGGCCAGCATCTGGCCGCCGGCGGCATCGTTCCAGGCAAAGTCGTGGTCGTCCCAGATCGCGTGCAGCGTGATGCTGGGCGCGGCCACCAGCTTGCGGAAGTGGGGCTCGCTGAACTGCTGCTGGTAGCGAACGAACAGATGCTCGGCAAACTCCCAGTCGCTCATCGCCTGCAGCTGCGACATGCTGACGTCGGGCACGTCGTTGTAGAAGTTGTCGCCCAGCAGCACCACGTGTTTCGGTGCGCTGGTGCGAATATCGTCCCAGATCGGTTGATCGGGTACCAGGTTGGTACTGGCGCAGGAGGTAAAAGCGATACGCATGGCTGTCTCCGGTAGTGTGAGCGCAGTCTAGGGCCCTTGCCGGGCCGGCGCATCCCCTGTTCATGGGGTGTTGTGTTTCGGGAGCTGGCGTCAGGTTAGCGAGAAATTTTTAGGCAAGCAGGATGAGGTGGTTTGTGAAAGAATGACCCGGATGAGCCGCTCCCAGCATCTGTTGCGTGCGCGATCCCTCCGTCTTCTGACGGCCGGTGGCATGGCGTTGGCAGCCTCGTCTGCTTTTTCCGCGCAGGATGAGGCGTCCCAGGAGCCCGCTGGCGATGCCAGCTGGCGGATCGAATTCAGCCCTTTCACGCATCACTACCGATTTAGTGAGGATCACAAGGACGTGTGGGCCTTGGGGTTGGAGTATCAGACGCCTGATCGCACGCTGTACGGACTGACGGCCTTTTCAAACTCGTTTGGCCAGCCCAGTGCCTATGCCTACTACGGCTGGGTCTTCAACAATGTGTGGGCGCGGTCTGAGTCCCTGTATCTGAAATTGACGCTTGGGGTGATCTACGGCTACAAGGTGCCTTTCGAGGACAAGGTGTTCCTCAATCACAACGGGTTTTCACCCGCCATCATTCCTGCTGTTGGATGGCGTCTGAACAAAAACTGGAGCGTGCAGACGAATTTTCTGGGTACGGCCGCCATCATGCTGATGGTGACCCGGAAGATTGATCCTTGATCCGTGAGGGCCCGGGAATAAGCGGCTTTATTCGCAGAAACTGGTCAAGGCTGTAGCAACAGCAAGGCCTCCTGCCGCCAGTACTCCACCGCCGCGTAAAAACCTTCCCAGACGCAGCCGTTGCAGCCGCGCCCGCAGCAGGTGGTGGGTGCGGGTGGTGGCTGACGCAACGTCACACCAGCATCCAGCGCACGCTGTTGTAGTTCGGAAAAAATGGCCTGGGCGGCTTCAAGCGGGCTGGGCGAGGGAGGCATTGGGCGCAAATTCGGCGGCGGCGGACGGGATTTCGACGGCGGCCATTATCGTGGGCGCTCGGGCAGAACCAATTGTTACAAATGTGGGTGCCGCCAAAGCGCCAAGGTTTGTTAAATTGCAGTTGTAGGTCCAAAGGTCTTGCCATGAACGTCGCTTCCTCCATTGCCCAGTCCGGTCTCAACGCGGCCCAGCGTCGCATGGGCTCGTCCGCCCACAACATCGCGAATGTGGAAACCGACAACTTCCACCGTGAGGAAGTGACGCAGGAAGCGGTGGCCGAGGGCGGCGTCAAGGCGAGCATCCGCCGGGCGCCCGTGCCAGGCGAGGCGCTGAACAAGGACCTGGTGGAACAAAAGAGCGCCGGTTACGCTTTTGACGCCAACCTGAAGGTCATCCAGACCGAAAAGAAAATGATGGGCCAGCTGCTCGACGAGCAGGTCTGAGACACGATCCGGACCACTATCCGGCAATGGCCGGCCTGAATCAGGCCGGCCATTTTGTTTAACCGGCGATCTTGGCTGATTGCACCACGCGTTCGGCCTTGGGTGCCAGGCGCTGATAAAACGACAGCTTGGGTGCCACGAAGGACGCTGCATACAGCTCATTCTTGCGAACGGTGACCCAGCCGACACCCCGCAGTTGCACGTCATCGCTCTTGCGGGTGACGGAGAACTCGAAGCGCACTCCTTTTTCGCCGGCAAAAACGACGGGCTCAACCCGGTCCATGCTGACGATCGAGCCATCGGCCGAATACATCACTTCGAACAGGTTGACCAACTGGTCGGGGGCCATGTTGGCGGTGTAAGTCGGAACCCGGGGTGCCTTCTGGCCCGAACCCGCGCTGGTGACGGGTGCCATCAGACTCTGGCCTGGCTGCACTGCGGCCCACAGTCGGAGTTGATCAAGCGCCAAACCCTCCTGGGTCCAAGTTTCGTAGGGTTGTTTGTTGCCGGGAAGGTTGACCTTGTTCCAGGCATCGGTGAGCTTGACCGACATGCGCTGGTTCACGACCTGCTCGCCCTCGACTTTGACAACGGAGGCGCAGGCGGTCAGCAGACCGATCAGAAGCAGGGAGATCAGTTTTTTCATGATGTCAACTCGGCGATATAGGTTTTGATGAGGTTGATGTCCGTCGCATCCGGCGCGGCGGTGAGGTATTGCTCAAAGGCCTTGGCTGCTTCGGCTTTCTCCATGCGTTGCTTGTGCAGCAGGCCCAGTGAGCGATAGGCCAGGGCGGGGGGCTGACCGAGGCGAGTGGCGTGGATCAGGTCGGTCAGTGCTTTTTCGTCATCAGTCGTGCCGTTGCGTTGGCGATAAACCTCGCCACGGGCAAAGAGCAACTGCGCATCAGCTGCGTTCTGCCTGAGCATGCGGTCAAACAGGATCAGGCTTTCCTCGTACTGTCCGCGCTTGATCTCGTCCTGTAGCCAGTCGAAACGGTGTGCTGTCGTGACACTCTGGAATTCCTTGGTGCCGGTCTGGCCGGAGGTACCACCTGCGAGCTTGAGCAAATCATCACGGCGTGTTTCCACCGGCGGATGGGTGGCCATCATCGGACTGCGCCGGCCGGCTTCCTCGCCACCGGTGACCTTCAATTCGCCCAGCAGGTTGTCCCACACCTGGGCAGCCTGTTGGCCGTCGTAACCCGCACGCTGCAGGAGCTGCATGCCCAGCCGGTCAGCCCGGGTTTCATGTTCGCGCGAAAACGAGAACGACCCTGCCAGCAGGCCAAGCTGCCCCAGGGAGCCTATGGCGCCGAACAAGCCCAGGAACTGGCCAAAGGCGGCGCGGCTCTTGGCATCGCGCAAACGCTCCAGCGAGTGACGTTCCAGGTAGTGGCCAATCTCATGCCCCAGCACAGCCGCCAGTTGGGCCTCGTTTTCCATGCGCAGCAGCAAACCGGTCCAGATCTGCATCATGCCGTTGGGCGCCATGTTGGCGTTGAACAGCGGTGTGCGTACCAGGTACGTGCGTACATCAGGGCAGTGGTCGCCGGCGAGCCGGCAAGTCAGATCCTGCAGGTATTGCATCAGCCGGGTGTCCCGCACCACAAAGGGGCTGCGGCGCAGCCGGGTTTCCTGGCGGTCCATCATGGCCCACAGGCCGCCCTCGTCGGTGTCCAGCGCCGGGCGGGTAAAACGCGTCGGCAACTCGGGTGCCGCAGTCGCAGGCTGCGCTGGGGTGGTTTCCTGTGCCAGCGCCGGCAGGCCACTGAACAGGCCGGCGATGCCCAGGCAGTGCAGACAGCCTGAACGCAGAACGGCGCGACGGCTGGCGGATGAGGGCTTCATCGTGCGATGGGGAAGCCTTTGAGCAGCGTCTCGACGGTTTCCCGCGCTTCCTTGGCTTCGCGCAGGTCGCCGGAGCCTCGGCGCAGGTCATTGAACCAGACGACGCGGCCATTGTTCAGGTCGACCAGCGAGGCATAACCGATTTGGGCGCCGCCGGCAATACCCACGCCGAGCAGTGCCATGGCAAACATGGCGGCCTTGCGTTCTGCGCTGGCATAGCTGTCGCGAATCCAGGTGAACAGGGCGTAGTCGGCGCCGGTCTTGGCTTTCAGCGGCTTGACCGCATCACCCAACGACCAGTCCAGTTTGTCATTTTTGGTGGGGAGCTTGACGACACCCACCATGTGGTGGATGAAGATGGCTTGTGCCACGGCACCGTGCAAGGCGTTGATCTCGGCCAGTTCATCCAAGTCTCGTTCAGAGATCCGTACAACGCTGGCTCCCAGGAGTTGCTGGTTGCTGTCCAGCGCGGTCTTGAAGTGCTGACTGGCGGCTTCGGTCCAGTCGGCTTTGGGTTCCATCACACCGCCGCCGCTGATGGAGAACAACTCCAGGTCGGCGGGCACCACGACGAGCTTGGATGCGGCGGGACGGGTTGAGAAGCCCGGGGCGAGGTTTTTCGAGTCCTGGGCATGCGCCTGCATGACCAAACCGAGCAACGCGAGAAACAAGGCGCGCAATGCGTGGCGCCAAACCATCAGTAGCATGACTTCCTCCCTTTTTATGAAGAAATTCTAGATGAAGCTTGGACGGTGGTTCAACTTCCCGCGGCAGGGTAAACCCGCAGCATGGCGCTTTGCTGCCCGCTGTTCGCGCCGGCCTGACCTGCATCAAACCCTTACGCAGGACAGCCCGGTCCGTCCATGTTAATTTCCGGGTCCGATCAGAAGAATGAGATAGCAGTCATGACTATTGCGCATGCGGGTTTGGGTGAGCGTCTGGATGCCCTGGCGCCCGATCGTTTGCTGGGCATCCGCCGCGGTATCGAGAAGGAAAGCCTGCGCGCCCTGCCCGAAGGCACCCTGGCGCTCACCCCTCACCCGGCGGCGCTGGGCTCGGCGCTCACGCACCCGCACATCACCACCGATTACAGCGAGTCCCAGCTTGAGCTCATCACCGGCGTGCATGCCGGGGTGCAGGATTGCCTGGACGAACTGACCGAGATCCACCAGTACACCTACCGCGTGCTGCGCGAGGCCGGCGACGAGATGCTGTGGGTCTCCAGCATGCCTTGTGGCCTGCCGACCGACGAGACCATCCCGCTGGGCCGTTACGGCTCGTCCAACATCGGGCGCGCCAAGAGCGTCTACCGCATGGGCCTGGGCCACCGCTACGGCCGGCGCATGCAGACCATCTCGGGCATCCACTACAACTGGTCGCTGCCCGGTGTCACCAGCGAGCAGTACTTCGCCCTGATCCGCAACTTCCGCCGCCACGCCTTTTTGCTGCTGTACCTGTTCGGTGCCTCGCCGGCGGTGTGCTCCAATTTTGTGCTTGGTCGCCAGCATGATCTGCAGCGACTGACCAGCAACACCCTGTACATGCCGCACGGCACCTCGCTGCGCATGGGGCGGCTGGGTTATCAGAGCGACGCCCAAGCCTCGCTGGCGGTGAGCTACAACAGCCTGGACGGCTACGCTGCCTCGCTGCACGATGCACTGACGCGTCCCTGGCCGGCCTACGAAGGCCTGGGTATCCTCAATCCCGGTGGCGACTACATCCAGCTCGCCACCAGCCTGCTGCAGATCGAGAACGAGTTCTACGGCACCATCCGCCCCAAGCGCACCATCTACTCCGGCGAGCGACCGCTGCACGCGCTGCGCGAACGTGGCGTCGAGTACGTGGAAGTGCGACTGCTCGACCTGAACCCGTTCGAGCCGGTCGGTATCAACGCCCAGACCATGCGCTTCATCGACGTCTTCCTGTTGCATTGCCTGCTGAGCGGCAGCCCGCCCGACACGCCGCAGGAAATCGCCGAACTGGCGCACAACCAGCACCTCACCGCGGCACGCGGCCGCGAGCCGGGCCTGCAACTGCTGCGCGGTGGGCGCGAGGTGGGTCTGGTGGAATGGGGTGGCGAGCTGCTGCAGGCCTTCGGCCCGATTGCCCTGGCGCTGGATGCTGCGCACGGCAGCAAGGACTACAGCCAGGCGGTCCAGGCGGCCGGGGCGGTGCTGCAGGATGCCGCGGCGCTGCCCTCGGCCCGCGTGCTGGCAGCCATGGCCGAGCATGACAACTCGTTCCAGCGTTTCACGCGCGAACGCTCGCAGCGCACGCGTGAGGCACTGCTGGATTTGCCCTGGTCAGCACAGCAGCAAGTCCGCTTCGAAGCCCTGGCCGAACAATCGCGGGTCGACCAGAAGGCGATCGAAGCGGCTGACACCATGCCGTTCGAAATCTTCCGGCAGGAATACGTGTCGCCCCAGCGGCTTGGCTTATTTGCCGGTACGGCGGCGCAGGACGTACTGCACGATGAAAGCGCCGCCCAGCACCAGCGCGAACCAGCCCACCAGCGCTGAGCCGGCCAGGATGGCCTGCATCTCCGGCGATTGGCTGAAGTAGGGCGCCAGCAGCACCGCCAGGCCGATGAGGGCCACGACGATGCCCTTGATCAGCAGGTCATTGGCGTTCTTGTCGCGCTGGCGTGAGGGGATGCGGGGTGAGTGGGCCATGGCGCCCATTATCGGCGCCGCCCGAGCCCGGTGGGTCGGTGGTTCACAATTCACCCCATCCAACTGATTTATCCGTAGAGAAGAACACGCCATGGCCGTCCAGTGGTTCCCGGGTCACATGTACCTGACCCAGAAAGCGATCGAAGAGCGCATCAAGAACATTGATGTGGTCATCGAATTGCTCGACGCGCGCCTGCCCGGCTCCAGCGCCAACCCCATGCTGGCCAAGCTCACGGCGCACAAGCCTACGCTCAAGGTTCTGAACAAACAGGACCTGGCCGACCCGGTGCGCACCACGTCATGGCTGGCGCACTACAACAGCCTGCCCAAGACGCGCGCTGTGGCGCTCGATGCCGGCATGGCGGCGCCGGCCAAGGCGCTCATCGCCGCCTGCCACGAACTGGCGCCGACGCGCGGCAGCATGAGCAAGCCCATGCGCGTGCTGATCTGCGGCATTCCCAACGTCGGCAAGTCCACCCTCATCAACACCCTGGTCGGCCGGCGCGTCACCAAGGCGGCCGACGAAGCCGGCGTCACCCGCATGGAGCAGCGCATCACGCTGACCGACGGCTTCTACCTCTATGACACACCCGGCATGCTGTGGCCGCGCATCATCGTCGCCAAGAGCGGCTACAACCTGGCCGCCAGCGGTGCCGTCGGCCGCAATGCCTTCGACGAGGAAGAGGTGGCGCTGGAATTGCTGGACTACCTCAAGACCCCCTATGCCGACCTGCTGGCCGCGCGCTACAAGCTTGATGCCGTGGCCGGCCTGAGCGATGAGCAACTGCTGGCGGACATCGGCCGCAAGAATGGCGCACTGCTCAGCGGCGCACGCGTCAACCTGCAAAAGGCGGCCGAGGTCGTGCTGTCCGATTTTCGTGCCGGCCGGCTGGGGCGCATCACGCTGGAAACCCCGGCCGAGTTCGCCCAGTGGCTGGCCGAGGGCAAACAGCTCGACGCGGAGCGCCAGCTGCGCAAGGAGGCGCTGGCCAGCGAAGGCCTGATCCGCGTGAAAAAACCGTCGGCTTCGTCGCCCAGCGCCAAAAAGGCCGCCAAGCCGCTTGCCAAAAGCGCAGCCAGATCTGCCAGCAAGCCGCCCGCCAAGAGCCCGGCGCGCAAGCCAGCCACTTTCAAGGTCAAGCGCTAGTACGCCGACCCAGAGGTATTGGGCTGTCAGCGAAGGCGAAGCGACAGCGGCGACAATAGGGGGGTATGAAAAAAACGATTCTTCCGTTGGCTCTCCTCGTCTCGCCTGACCGTCACGATCCTTCCCCCCTGGTCCTCTACCACGCGCGTTGCCCTGACGGCTTTGCGGCTGCCTTGGCGGCCTGGCTGTTTTATGAAGGCCGCGCCGAATTCCACGGCCTGGACCATGGCGACGTGAAAACCATCGCCGACCTGCCGCCGCTCGACGGCCGCGCCGTCTACATCCTCGACTTCTCGTTCGCCCCCGAACTCATGCGCGAGATCGAGCAACGTGCGGCCAAGCTGGTGATGCTGGACCACCACAAGAGCGCGGCCGAAAAGCTCACCGGCTTCAGCTGCCGTTGCGGCGTGGTGCACTTCGACATGGCCAAGTCCGGCTCGCGCCTGGCCTGGGAGTTCTTCCAGCCCGAGCGCAGCCTGCCCGACCTGGTGCGCTTCGTCGAAGACCGCGACATCTGGAAATGGGAGTTCGCCGAGAGTGCCAGTTTCCTCGCCGCGCTCGACATGGAGCCGCATACCTTCGAGCACTGGGCCGACATTGCATCCTTCACGCCGGCACAGCTGGCCGACTTCATGGCGCGCGGCCATGCCATGGACGAGAAGTTCAACAAGCTCTGCGCCGACATTGCCGCCGGCGCTGAGCCGGTGGTCTTCAACGGCCAGCAAGGCCTGATGGTCAATGCGCCCGGCATGTTCCACAGCCTGGTGGGCGACATCCTGTCCAAACAGAGCGGCACCTTCGCGCTGATGTGGAGTGCCGCCAAGGGCGGCGTCATCAAGGCCGGCCTGCGTTCGCAGCGCGACTACGACTGCATCCCGCTGGCCGAAAGCATGGGCGGCGGCGGCCATGCACAGGCCTGTGGTTTCCGCATGAGCGCCGAGCGCCTGCCCGAGCTGCTGGCCGGCCGGCTCGACGCCCTCCAATAACGCAGCCAGTACGCCGGGGCGCTCAGTAGCCCTGGCGCAGCACCACGTCCGAACACGGGTAGGCCACGCAGGGCAGCACACAGCCTTCGGCCTTTTCCTCGGCGCTCAGACCCGGCCAGTCCATCTCGTAGCGTACCTGGCCGCCTTCCAGCTGGCCGAGGCAGGTCCGGCAGGTGCCGTTGCGGCACGAGCTGGGCCAGTTGATGCCGCCTTGCTCCATCGAGAGCAGCAGCGGCTGGCTGGCCCAGGCGTCGAATGGCTGGCCGTCGGGTTCGGTGCGGCCGGTGAAAAAAGGGGGCGTGTCGCTGGGGTTCATGCGGGAGCGGGGCTGGAAAATTGCATCCCATTGTATTGGGCATCAAATTGGCATATGAGCCTTATGAGATATGCGCCAATAGCTATCAAAAATATAGCGTTTGACGCCTGTCATGGACATGCCGGCCGCGCCGTGCCACCATGGCGCCGAACCCATTGCCTGGAGGAACACCATGGCCGGCCAACGCATCCTGCTGATCCAGGGCCACCCTGACGCCGTGGCCCCGCACCTGTGCCATACCCTGGCCGAGGCCTACGCCGAAGGCGCGCAGGCGGCGGGTCACGACGTGCGCTGGGCCGACGTGGCCAAGCTGGATTTCCCGCTGCTGCGCAGCCAGCAGGCCTGGGAGCACAGCGCACTGCCGGCCGCGCTGCAGACCGCGCAGGACGACATGGCCTGGGCCGAGCACCTGGTGCTGTTCTTTCCGCTCTGGCTGGGCGACATGCCGGCCCTGCTCAAGGGTTTTCTGGAACAGGTGGCCCGGCCCGGCTTCGCCTTCAAGGCAGAAAACAGCAACGGTGGTGGCAACCCCTTCGGCCACAAAGGCCTGGCCGGGCGCAGCGCGCGCGTGGTGGTCACCATGGGCATGCCGGCCATGGTCTACCGCTGGTACTTCCGCGCCCACAGTCTCAAGTCGTTGGAGCGCAACATCCTGGGTTTTGTCGGCATCGCACCGGTGAACGAAACGCTGATCGGCATGGTCGACAAGCTGGGCGAGGCCGGTGTGAAGAAGTGGCAGGGCAAGATGCGCGTCCTCGGGCGCGCGGCGTCCTAGCCCGTCCGAGCCCGCCGGCCTTACTTGTTCTTGTCCTTGCCGCGCGGAATCACGCTGGTGGTGGGCGCCATGGGACGGTCCGAGCCGGATGGTGGCTTCGGGGGCGATGTATCCTTCTTGGGCTTTTTCGCCATCTTGTTGCTGCGTTGTTCGCCTTTGGCCATAAGACCTCCGTAGGTTGGGTCTCGGGATGGGACCTGTAAGCTGAATGGTACGGCAGAACCGGCGGCGTGCCGGTCTCAGCGTGCCTGCTTACTTGGGCGGCAGGCCGCCGACGCACTGCATCGCCAGGTCGACCCAGCTCTCCAGTCCCTCGTCCAGCGCGGCATCGGCATCGACCCAGATGAAGCCGCTCATCTGGCGGCCCTTGCCCTCCATGCGTGTGGCGCCGGGGCGGGCCAGCGCTTGCGCCTCCAGCGCCTTGCCGACGCGAAACAGGTAGCGCCCCGTGCCGGCACCGCACACCAGATGGCCTTCGGACAGCCAGCACCAGGTGCCGAACATGCGCTTCTCGGAAAAGCTGCGCCGCTGCCGCACGGCGCTGCGCATGAGGTCCACCAGATGCAGGTCGTAGGCCATGCGCCGGAGTTTACTGGCGCGAATGCAGGCCGATGGTGTTGCCCTCAGTGTCCTGCACGATGGCGATGAAGCCGTATTCGCCAATGCTCATCCGGGGCTGGCACACCGTGCCGCCGGCCGCCGCCGCCCGCGCCGCTTCCACCGCGCAGTCCAGGCAGGTGAAGTAGACCATCGTCCCGCCGCTGCCCGGCTTGTTACGCGGGCTCTTGACCAGGGCGCCGGCGCAACCCGGGACGGACATGTCCATGGCGAAGAGCGCCATCTGCGTGTCGCCGCTTGATGAGGCGGGCAGGTCGGCCAGCGGGCGCTGGAACACCGCTTCGTAAAACTTTTTGGCGCGCGCCATGTCGTCCACGTACAACTCAAACCAGCCGACCGGGTTGAAGTTCTGGCTCATGACATCCTCCTTGATGTGGCGCGGTCGTGCAGTGCCCGCGCCAAGCCAGTGTAGGCAGCGCGGGCGGCAATTGCAATTTGCCCCCCGGGGTGTTCCCGTCTGTTTGGCGCAGGGAGGCGGTGCTAGCATGGCCCCACTCTTTCAAGCGCGCACGGGGAGGAACGCATGAAAATATCCAGAGTCGTGACGGTCGCCATCCTGCTGTTGGCCGTGCTGGGCGCGGCCTATTACGGCTGGCAACGTTTCGGCACTGCGGAAGAGGCCGAGCCTGTTCCGGTGCCGGCCGTCGCGCCGGCCGCACCTGCACCCGCACCCGTAGCGTCGGAGCCCGCCATCAAGTACCCGATGAGCGCCATCGAACCGCCCGAGGCGCAGCCCCCGCAAGCGCTGCCGGCCCTGGCCGAATCCGATGCCTACATGCAGGCGGCGCTGACCGAGCTGCTGGGCAAGAAGAACGTGCTCACCTTCCTGCAACTCGACGGTTTTGCGCGCCGCGTGGTGGCCACCGTGGACAACCTGGGGCGCGAACATGCGCCGCCCATGGTCTGGCCGGTGAACCCGACGCCCGGGCGCTTCAGCACCCGCGGCCAGGCCGGCGCCGAAACCATCCACCCCGACAACAGCCAGCGCTACACCCCGTTCGTGCTGTTCGTCGAAGCGGTGGACACCGCGCAGGCGGTGAAGCTGTACGTCCGCCTGTACCCGCTGTTCCAGCAGGCGTATGAAGAGCTGGGTTTTCCCAAACGCTATTTCAACGACCGGCTGGTGGCCGTGATCGACCAGCTGCTGGCCGCGCCGGTGCAGGAAGGCCCGGTGGCCGTGAGCCTGGTGGAGGTCAAGGGCACCGTGCCGTCAGAGCGCCCCTGGGTGCGCTACGAATTCGTCGACCCGAAGCTCGAAGCCCTGTCCGCCGGGCAGAAGATGCTGATCCGCATGGGCCCGGTCAACCACCGGCGTTTGCGCGCCAAGTTGCTGGAAGTGCGCAAGCTGGTGACGGGCGCCGCCGTGGCGCCGGCTGCGGCCGCCAGCGCACCACGGCCGTAGCGCGTGAGCACTCAGAGCGCCAGCATCAGCCCCTCGCGCGCATCGCCACGGCCGGCCAGCAACTGCTGGTAGGCGGCGGTCACCGCCTCGGCACCCTGGGCCGTGCGGATCGTCAGCCAGGGCTGGCCGGGCTTGTTCACGGCCTGCAGGAAGGCCTGCCAGGCCTGGTCCAGGCGCTGCTCGAAGCCGCTGGGCCCCCAGCCCTCGGGCGGCGGCGCGGCGCGCTTCTTGGCCTGGGCCGGGGCAAAGA